>JYMV01021482.1_pt1 | contig 14653 bp, 10 predicted proteins | sample 338911 | NCBI WGS metagenome assembly JYMV01 (sample SAMN03354496, study PRJNA234377) | hydrothermal vent metagenome | biome: Deep sea; feature: Hydrothermal plumes at the Eastern Lau Spreading Center, Western Pacific Ocean; material: Seawater | place: Tonga | collected 2009 | depth 2000 m m
CCTGACATTAGTACCACAATTTCGTCGCCCTTTGGGTGGATTTCCCAACTGGGCCAGTCACTTTCAAATGAGTGCATTGCAACCAGGGTATGACCTTTAAACTGTTGGTATTGATTATCCAGCCGTTCGTATAACCCTGCATCGGCAATTTCAATAGTTGCTTCCTGATGAGAATTCAGGACGACGAAGTTTTCAGTCAGATTGGAGATTTTCATTGGGAGTCAGTAATAGTTTAGTCAGGGATGAATTATAGTTTATATCTGAATTTCCGGGTTTAAACTGTATACCCAGGCTGATACTGTTTCCCCGTTCTCCAACAACGCTTAAGTCGTTATTCTTTTGTAAGCCTCGCCTTCAAATTCATCCAGTTCTGGCCAATGCTCGGCCAGCCTCTCAGAACTAAATACATATCCCGGAACTTTGTCCGCATTCGCGTCGATTTTGATGGCTGGATAGCCCATTGTGGCTCCCCAACCCTGTTCGTGCAGGGTACCGCGCACAGTCGCTTTAGCAAAACAGCCACCAATGTTTTCCAGCAAGTGGGCATTAGGGCGGCCAGGGCACAGGGTTCCATAAACAAAAAGTTTTTCTGTCATAGCACAACTTCGATGAGTGACATTAAGCAATATTGCTTATGGTAAGCTTTTAACTGTGCTTGGCAATACTAACAACTCATCGGCAGCCAGCAGGAATGTCATCTGGTAGCCTTTCAACACAGACCAGTTTCATGGTTTTATTTTCAGCCTGATACTGAGTGAGGTTGATTGTCTCTTTTAAGCCCTCATCGGTGCTAAAAAACACTTTATGATCCAGCATAATGTCATTTAGCAATGTGACGCTGCATTGCAGCGGATCTTCGTCTTTTTTTAGCGTTGGTAAGAATGCAGTGCTTCCGTCAGTATTTAGCAGACCGATGCCTGACGCACCTTCCGCTCCGGCACGCCAGGGAAAGTTGGGACACGCTGTATTGATAGGGATTGACGTAACTCCTTGTTCAGCGCAGGAAAGAACTTCACTTTCTGACCAGTTGAAATCCACCTGTACATGTTCAAGATAGGTGGGCATTAAAATTCGATAATCAAAGTTCACAATTTGGGCTGGTTTCACCCCGGTAAAGGTAAAACTGTCGGGCGTAACTAAGCCAATAAAGGGTTGTGCATCTTTTTTGGCTGCCGCGTTTTCAATTTGCTTTGTAGTGCGCCAGGCCGGGGGAGAGGCAATGTAGTATTTACTGACAACGTACTCTTTACCAGCTTCAGACATTCTTGAACCATAGGGTATTGCGCCCAATATCTGATTTTGCGTATCCCAAAACACCTGAGTTTCCACCACGGTATTGTTGCAGCCATACAAAGAAACAGGTTGCGGCACATCATCAATAGTCGGTGAGCGGCCTACGTTAACATTTAATATGCCACTTTGGGACGACTCAATAATCTGAGCCTGGGTTTGGGCTGAGTACCAAATCAGGCATGTCGTCAGTGCAACGGTATATAGTGCTTTGGTCTGATGTACTACTGATTGCTGCATGGACCTGAATTTCATTTCTTCGTATTCCATTTAAATGTTGAGTTTATTGAATTGTTACAACAAGGTTGTATTGCAGCCAATAACACGGGATTACAGTACAGGAACAGAAATGGTAACAATCACATTAAGGGGGATTTTTCTAAGGCAATAAAAAAGGGGCTGCATCAATTTGAATTCACCCCTTGGTGGGAACTGTTTTAATTTAGTGCCTGTTTTAAAGCGGCTAAACAAAGCTGTACGTTTTCGCTTCTGGCAGCGTAACCCATTAAACCGATGCGCCATGCGTTACCGGCAAAGGCACCCAAGCCCGCGCCAATTTCTAAATTGAATTCTTCTAGCAGGTATTTTCGAACCTGAGCATCATCCACTCCTTGGGGAATTCGCACCGTGTTTAGCTGGGGCAATCGCTCTTCCTTGGGTACGACAAATTCCAGACCTAAATCTAATAATCCGGCTTTTAACACTTGGTGCTGGTCAGCGTGGCGTTGCCAGGCTGATTCCAGCGTTTCCTGTTGTAGCAGTAATAGCGACTCATGTAAGGCATAAATCGAATTTACCGGTGCAGTATGGTGGTAGCTGCGTTTACCTTCACCAGACCAATAACCCATCACCAAAGTTTGATCCAGGAACCAGCTTTGTACGGGAGATTTACGGTTTTTGATCTTAGTTACCGCTTTTTCGCTTAAACTTACCGGTGAAATTCCTGGTACACAGGACAGGCACTTTTGGCTGCCTGAGTAAATTGCGTCTATACCCCAGTCATCCACTCTCAATTCAACACCGCCCAATGAAGTAACAGCATCCACAATGCTTAAACAGTCATATTTTTGAGCCAGCTGGCACAGGGTTTTGGCATCAGATAACGCACCTGTTGAGGTTTCGGCATGAACAAATGCCAAAAACTTTGCATCTGCATGACTTTTTAAACTGTCTTCCACAGCTTGCGGATCAACGGCTCGGCCCCATTCCTGTTCAACGGTAATGGCTTCACCTCCACAGCGGATGACATTTTCTTTCATTCGCTGACCAAAGACGCCATTAATGCAAACAATGACTTTATCACCTGGCTCCACTAAATTTACGAAGCAGGTTTCCATACCGGCAGAGCCCGGTGCTGATACCGCAATGGTAAATTCGTTCTGGGTCTGAAAAGCGTACTGTAACAGGGATTTGGTTTCTTCCATTAAACCGATAAAAAGTGGATCAAGATGTCCAATGGTCGGTTTAGCCAATGCCGCCAAAACCTGAGGGCTGACATCAGAAGGGCCGGGACCCATTAAGGTTCTGCGCGGAGGATAAAAGTGTGAAATTGCCATAGGGTAATGCACTCCTTAATTTTTATAGCCCCAGCCTAACACGAAGCCATCAAAACACTTGTTTAATTTGCTAATACAGGCTATTCACTAAATTTATGACGGGTTCTTTGTGTATTCTGACTGGTGATAGGGTTTTCTGGATAGGTAGATCTGGCAGTATCAACGTCGAATATTTTAAGACACGACATGAGTTCTCGCTTGAAGGAGCGCCGGGTATTCAAAGGGGATGCTTTCCCCTTTGGGCGGCGTCAGCACCCTGATACAATTTTTATATTGGAACGGGGCTAGACGCCTTCTTAAAAAAGTTAGAAATTACTTTTTAAAAAGTAACTTACTCAGGCACGCGCACCCAGCCTTCCATTAACACTCTGGCACTACGGCTCATAATGGCCTTGTCGGCCAGCCATTTACCATCGGTATTAGTGGCTTTTGCACCTACTTTTAGCGTCCCGGATGGATGCCCGAAGGTCACTTCTTCTCGCTCAACGCCACCGGCAGCGTCATTCACCAGGGTTCCCTGAATTGCAGCGGCTGTGGCTATGGCAACCGCAGCAGTGCCCATCATGGCGTGATGTAGTTTACCCATAGACAAGGCTCTGACGTTTAAGTCAATATCCTGTTCAGCTACTGCTTTGCCGCTGCTGGCAACGTAATCTTTGGGAGGAGCAACAAAGGCGATTTTGGGCGTATGTTGTCTGGCTGCGGCTTCAGAGACATCAGTTATCAGGCCCATTTTCACTGCACCAATGGCTCGCAAGGATTCAAAACGTGCTAAAACACTGGGATCTGAGTTGATGTCATCCTGCAGCTCACAACCGCTGTAACCAATATCTTCTGCTCTGACAAACACTGTGGGAATGCCAGCATTGATCAAGGTGGCTTGTAACTTTCCGGAAGAAACCAGTTCAGTAGGTACAATTAGTTCGTCTACCAGGTTTCCGGTTGGAAACATGTCGCCATCAGCATCAGCAGGATCCAGAAATTCAACTTTAACTTCCGACGCTGGAAAGGTCACGCCGTCCAGTTCAAAATCACCCGTTTCCTGAACTTCCCCATTTGTAATGGGTATATGAGCGATAATGGTTTTCTGGATGTTCACCTGCCAGATGCGCACTACAGCAATACCATTTTCCGGTATACGGTCTTTACTTACCAAATGGTTGTTGATTGCGAATGCGCCAACTGCGGCTGTTAGATTCCCGCAATTACCAGACCAGTCGATAAATGGCTTATCAATGGCAACCTGGCCAAACAAATAATCCACATCGTGCTCTGGTTTTTCACTCTTGCTCAGAATAACGGTTTTGCTGGTGCTGGAAGTGGCACCGCCCATGCCATCTGTGTGTTTTGCATAAGGATCGGGGCTACCTATGACGCGCAATAACAGCTTGTCTCTGGCTTCTCCTGCCACCTGTGCGTATTCAGGCAGGTCCAACAAATTAAAGAATACACCTTTACTTGTCCCGCCACGCATGTAGGTCGCCGGAATTTTAATTTGGGGTTTAAATTGAGTCATAAAAAACCTTCAAAAGAAAAGCGACACAGAGTGCCGCTTTTATATTTTATTTTCTCAGGCTGCGCCTTCAGAAGCCAAAAAGTCTTTGGCGAAACGCTGTAATACGCCACCTGCATCATAAATTGAGACTTCTTCTGCAGTATCCAGACGACAGGTTACAGGCACTTCAACTTTTACCCCATTGGCGCGATTAATCACCAGAGTGAGTGTTGCTCCAGGTGCTTTGTCGCCTTTGACGTCAAAGGTTTCGGTACCGTCAATGCCCAGCGTAATGCGTGTTGTACCTGGTTGGAATTCTAGTGGTAAAACACCCATACCTATCAGGTTAGTACGATGTATGCGCTCAAAGCCTTCTGCAACAATCACTTCAACGCCTGCCAGACGGACGCCTTTAGCTGCCCAATCTCGCGAAGAACCTTGGCCATAGTCAGCCCCAGCGATGATGATCAGCGGTTGTTTGCGTTCCATGTAGGTTTCGATTGCTTCCCACATGCGGGTAATTTTACCTTCTGGCTCTATCCTAGCGAGTGAACCCTGTTTTACCTTACCGTCTTCCACCACCATCTCGTTAAATAGTTTTGGATTGGCAAAAGTGGCTCTTTGCGCGGTGAGGTGATCGCCTCGGTGCGTAGCATAAGAGTTAAAGTCTTCTTCGGGTAAGCCCATTTTAGCCAGATACTCACCGGCGGCACTATCCGCCATAATGGCGTTAGAAGGAGACAAGTGATCGGTAGTGATGTTATCGCCTAATACTGCCAATGGACGCATACCAGTCATAGTACGCTCTCCTGCCAGTGCACCTTCCCAATAGGGCGGACGGCGGATATAGGTACTCTGAGGACGCCAGTTATAGAGCGGCTCAGTTTTCTCACCATAGTCCACACTCAGTTCAAACATGGGATCATAAACCTGACGGAAATGCTCGGGTTTAACGCTGGAAGCAACAATAGCGTCTATTTCTTCATCACTTGGCCAAAGGTCTTTAAGCGTTACTGGATTACCTTGCTGATCATGCCCAAGCACATCCTTTTCAATATCGAAACGTATTGTTCCGGCAATGGCGTAGGCCACTACTAACGGTGGTGATGCCAGGAAGGCCTGCTTGGCGTAGGGGTGAATTCGACCATCAAAATTACGGTTACCTGACAAAACAGCCGTTGCATATAGGTCACGGTCGATAATTTCTTGCTGAATTTTTGGATCCAGCGCACCGCTCATGCCATTACAGGTAGTACAGGCAAAAGCAACAACACCAAAGCCTAATTGCTCAAGTTCAGGCAATAAGTTGGCTTCTTCAAGATACAGTTTTACCGCCTTAGATCCGGGTGCCAGTGAAGATTTAACCCAGGGCTTTCTCATCAGTCCTTTAGCATTGGCATTTCGTGCCAATAGGCCTGCAGCGATTACGTTGCGCGGATTACTGGTGTTGGTACAACTGGTAATTGCAGCAATGATCACCGCGCCATCAGGCATCTTATCCGTTTCATTTTCTACTACGCCGGCAATACCCTGGCTGGCAAGATCGGAAGTCGCTACACGACGATGCGGATTGGATGGTCCTGCCATGTTGCGTCCAACAGACGAAAGATCAAATTTAAGCACTCGCTCGTATTCAGCATTGACCATCTCATCGGCCCACAAACCGGTGGTTTTGGCATAGTTTTCAACCAGTTGCACCTGTTCTTCTTCGCGACCGGTTAGTTTTAAATAGTCAATGGTTTGCTGATCAATGTAAAACATTGCCGCTGTAGCGCCGTATTCCGGCGTCATATTGGAAATGGTCGCTCTATCGCCAAGAGTCAGGTGACTGGCGCCTTCACCGAAGAACTCCAGATACGCTGATACAACACGTTCTTTACGCAAAAATTCAGTCAGAGCGAGTACGATGTCAGTGGCTGTGATGCCCGGTTGCGGTTTGCCAGTGAGTTCAACACCTACAATGTCTGGTAAACGCATGTAAGAGGCACGGCCTAGCATTACGTTTTCTGCTTCTAAACCACCTACACCAATGGCAATAACACCCAGTGCATCAACATGGGGAGTGTGACTATCAGTGCCTACTAATGTATCGGGAAACGCGACACCATCTCTGGCCTGAATAACCGGAGACATGCGCTCAAGGTTAATCTGGTGCATGATACCGTTGCCTGGCGGGATAACATCCACGTTTTTGAAGGCAGTTTTGGTCCAGTTGATAAAGTGGAATCGGTCTTCGTTACGGCGCTCTTCAATGGCGCGATTTTTTTCAAAGGCATCAGCTTCAAAACCAGCATGCTCAACTGCGAGTGAATGATCCACAATCAATTGCGTCGGCACTACCGGGTTTACTTTGGCCGGATCGCCACCTTGTTCAGCTATGGCGTCTCTCAGACCAGCTAAATCTACTAGTGCGGTTTGACCTAAAATATCATGGCAAACAACGCGGGCCGGAAACCATGGAAAGTCCAGTTCGCGTTTACGTTCGATAATTTGTGTTAAAGAAGCCGTCAGGTTTTCTGGCGAACAGCGGCGCACCAGGTTTTCCGCCAGCACTTTGGAAGTGTAGGGGAGTTTGTCGTAGCTTCCGGCTTTAATGGATTCTACCGCAGCACGGGTATCAAAATAATCCAGTTTGCTGCCCGGAAGCGGTTTGCGGTAATCAAAGTTCATCTTCATTCTACCTAAATTGAGTTTGCGATAAGAGGTGTAAAGGGAGGCTTGGCCTCCCGGAGCAAGACTTACCGTTCAGCAATTGGCGGAACCGGACGCAATTCTTCGCCAGTATATTCTGCAGAAGGACGAATAATTCGGTTATCCGCGCGCTGTTCCATAACGTGAGCAGCCCAGCCGGTAAGGCGAGACATCACGAAAATTGGAGTAAATAACTTTGTGGGAATACCCATGAAGTTGTATGCAGATGCATGGAAGAAATCTGCGTTACAAAATAGTTTTTTCTCGCGCCACATGACTTCTTCACAACGCACAGAAACCGGGTACAAGACTTCGTCACCCACTTCTTTGGCTAATTTCTCAGACCATAATTTGATGATCTCGTTGCGAGGATCCGACTCTGAGTAAATGGCGTGGCCAAAGCCCATGATCTTTTCTTTGCGGGCTAATTTACCCATCATTTCTTCTTCGGCATGATCGGCAGAGGTAAAGCCTTCGATCATTTCCATCGCTGCTTCATTGGCACCGCCGTGCAGAGGACCACGTAATGAGCCGATAGCGCCGGTCACACAAGAATGCATGTCAGACAGGGTGGATGCACAAACACGAGCGGTAAAAGTTGAAGCGTTAAATTCGTGCTCTGCATAAAGAATCAATGAAACGTGCATAACCTGCTCGTGCAGTTCTGCTGGCTTTTTACCGTGTAACATGTGCAGGAAGTGGGCACCGATAGAGTCATCATCAGTTTCCACGTCAATGCGTACGCCGTCGTGAGAAAAACGATACCAGTAACACATGATGCTTGGGAAACAGGCCAGCATGCGGTCAGTAACTTGCTGTTGCATGTCGAAGTTGGTTTCACCTTCCAGATTACCCAACATGGAGCAACCAGTGCGCAAAACATCCATTGGGTGAGCGTCAGCAGGAATGCGCTCTAATACTTCTTTTAGTGCCTGAGGCAGACCACGCATGGCTTTTAGTTTGGCTTTATATTCGCTTAATTCGCTTTGATTTGGCAGGTGGCCTTTCAAAATCAGGTGAGCCACTTCTTCAAACTGACATTGGTTTGCCAGGTCTTTTACATCGTAACCACGGTAGGTCAAACCCGAGCCGCTTTTACCTACGGTTGAAAGTGCGGTTTTACCTGCTACTTGTCCACGCAATCCAGCGCCACTTAGTACTTTTGCCATCGGAGGGTCTCCTTAAAATAGGGTAGTGTAATTTTAGTCGTTAATTTGATTTATTGTCGGGCAATCGCCCGACACAGGATATGTTCTTAAAAACCGTTTTATTTGTTTTTGCCTTCAGCAAACAGGGCATCTAATTTTTGTTCGTATTCGTGGTAGCCCAGGTAATCGTATAAATCCATACGGGTTTGCATTTGGTCGACCACGGCTTTCTGATCACCGTTTTGCAGAATCGAGGTATACACCAATTCCGCAGCCTTGTTCATTGCACGGAAGGCACTCAGCGGATACAACACCATATCGGCTCCCCATTCGCCTAACTGTTCTTTGTTCCACAATTCGGTCTTTCCAAACTCGGTGATGTTAGCCAAAATAGGAACATCCAACGCTTCAGCGAAGGCTCGATAGTGCTCTTCTGTTTGCACTGCTTCAGCGAAAATGCCATCTGCACCGGCAGCAACATAGGCTTTAGCCCGGGCAATAGCAGCTTCAAGGCCTTCCTGGGCAAATGCGTCGGTACGAGCCATGATGAAAAAATCAGGGTCGGTACGCGCATCTACTGCCGCTTTGATGCGGTCTACCATTTCTTCTGTGCTGACAATTTCTTTATTGGGACGGTGACCACAGCGTTTTTGCGCTACCTGATCTTCCATGTGCACGGCAGCTGCTCCGGCTTTTTCCATATCTTTGATGGTTTTAGCAATGTTAAATGCGCCACCCCAACCAGTATCGATATCCACCAGAAGTGGTAAATCACAGGCTGCTGTTATGCGCTGAACATCAGCAATAACATCGTTTAATGAAGTCATGCCCAGATCAGGTAAACCGTAAGAGGCATTAGCGACACCGCCACCGGAAAGGTAAATGGCTTGGTGGCCGATCTTTTTGGCCATGATGGCACTGTAGGCATTAATCGTACCCACGATTTGCAAAGGCTTATTCTCAGCCAGAGCTTGTCTGAATTGTTTTCCTGCACTCATGATTGGGCTCCTGTAGGGTTTAGGTTGGAAAGTTTTTTAGCAATATTTTGTCTTGAATAATCAATATGGCGGCGCATCAGAATTTCAGCTAATTCTTCGTCTCGGTGACTGATGGCCTGAATGATGTGTTTGTGCTCGTCATACGCAGTGGTTACACGTGGGCCTGCCATGCCCAGTTGTACCCGGTACATTCTGACCAGGTGATAAATACCATTGCTGAGCAGGCTGATGAGCTGCTTGTTTTTACTACCAATAATAATGCGGTAGTGAAAATCCAGATCACCGGCTTCCTGATAATAACGTTCGCCTGTTTTTACTTTATCGAAATGACTCTTCAATAGTTCATTCAGGCTAACAATCTCTTCATCTGTCATATTGCGCGCTGCCAATCTTGCAGCCATGCCTTCCAGAGATTCCCGTATTTGATAGAGTTCCGATAAACCTTCAGGAGATAGGGTAACTACCTTCGCGCCGACATTGGCTTTGCGCTCGATAAGGTGATTGGCTTCCAGACGATTAATGGCTTCTCTTATCACAGCTCGGCTGACACTGTATCTTGTCGACAATTCAGTTTCACTGAGCTTTGAGCCAGCTGTAATAACACCTTCTACAATATCGTTGCGAATACTTAAAAAGGTCTTGTCTGCCGTAGTAACGGGCGCTGAAGAAGATGTAAACATGTAAAACGTGCAAACGTCAGATGAATAATGTCGACAATTTTAGGATAATTTGGCTGATAGTCAAATTGAATTGGCTTTCATTGTCGACAATGTATGGGTTTTAAGCGTGACAGAGTGATTCTGAATGTGGTTCAGTTATTGACTGAGTTTTTGTAAAACGTGGTTCAATTGCGGAGTCAGGAGGCCGCTTGCTTTTGGCGACGGGCTAATTGACGCTGTTGCCAGGCCTTTTTAACTGAAAAGCGCCAGACGTAGTTGAGTCCAAAGTAACCAATAAGTCCAAACACGACGGCACAAACTAAGCAGCCTAATAAAAACGCCGGGCCGATGGTTTCCATACTGTTCACTACCCATTCCCAACTGGGTTCAAACTCAAATTTGCTAGCCGGTGTCCCAATAATAAAAGTACCAACTTTGTAAGCCCCGTAGAATATAGGAGGCATAGTGAATGGATTGGTTATCCAGACAGTGGCGACTGATACCGGCAGATTAACTCTTAGGGGAATTGACAAAGCGGCTGCCAGCCACATCTGAAAGGGGACCGGCCAAAAGGCGAAAAACAGACCAATCCCAAAAGCACCACAGGCGGATTTGCGATTTAAATGCCAAAGATTTGCATCGTGCAACAGCTTGCCAAACACTTTCAGAGCCTTTTGCTTTTTAATGGATTGGTGATCGGGTAAAAATCGTCTGATTAACTTTTTTGGCATATATGTTACGGCTTATGCAGTGGGATGCTGCTACACAATGAGAATTATACAATACTATGGACAGGTTTCTTTTCTCTTTTATTACTGCCAGTGTTTCTGCATTACTTTGGCCCACACTATTGCCTTTGTGGACTACAGTACTGTTGCTGATACTGGGGCTTGTATTATTGAGAAAATCCGCGCTCTTGTCCGGTTGCTGTTTCGGTATTTTCTGGATGCTGAGTTTAGGCCATTGCATAAACTCTACGCAACCCAAACCGGCACTATTTTTACAACCCGTTACTGTAATCGGCGAGATTGGGTCAGTTTTAGTGGCGAATGAAAAGTTAAAATTCGATCTGTATGTCAGCCATCTCTATCCTTCTGAATATCCCGAAGAATCACATATTGAGCCATTTAACGCGAAAGTTCGTCTTAGTTGGTTACAACCATCAATAGTTTTAAAGGATGGGCAACAAGTTCAATTGCAAGTGAAACTAAAACCACGGTGGGGCTTGAGCAATGAAGCGGGGTTCAACTATCAAACCTGGTTATTTGCCGAAAATATAGTGGCCACAGGCTATGTAAAAAGTTCTGCGCACAACAAAGTCTTGCAAGCGCAAGCCTCTATTAGACAAGGTATCGCCGACAAGCTGACAGACATTAGTAAACCAGAAGTGCGTTGGCTGCTAGCTTTAGCCATTGGTTATCGAGGCTTATTGGAGCCCGATGATTGGGCGTTGTTACAACAAACCGGTACCGCCCACCTGGTGGCCATTTCAGGCATGCACCTGGGGATGATTGCATTGTGGAGCTATCTGTTCAGCTGTTTATTGTGTTTGCTTTGGAATGCTACATTTCCTCGTTTTTTTCTTACTAATTTGCGGGTTGTTGGGCTCACTGCCAGCCTGATCTTTAGTTTTGTTTATCTGTCGCTTGCTGATTTTGCTGTACCTACCATGAGGGCCTGGCTTATGTTGCTGTTGGCTTGGAGTCTGGTAATAAGCGGTAGTCACTGGCAAACCAGACGCTTTATTTTGTTCAGTCTGGCAATGTTTATTCTGTTGTTCCCTCGAAGCCTTTTCAGTCTGAGCTTCTGGCTGAGTTTTTCCGCTATATTGGTACTCTGGTTTTTGTTTTGGCGTTATCCCTTAAACAATCAAGGGTTCAAGCCAAAGCTCATTTACTTTGTCAAATTACAGTTAGGGATTAGTGTCCTGATGCTGCCCGGATTGCTTTGGCAGTTTGATGGCTTAAGCACAATTGCGCCGCTTATAAATTTGATTGCCATTCCATTTGTCACTTTTGTTTTGCTGCCTGCGAGCTTATTGGCCACTGTCGCAACGGTTTTAAACCTGCCATTTGCGTCCGAATTACTCACTTTTACTTTGGAAATGTTTGCCGACAGTGAGTCATTGTTAAAAGACATCGCTGGTTTTTCAACTGCCTGGCTCCACTTGCATCTGGTATCAGGTGTTTCCGCGGGGTTCTTGTTGTTACTGATTCTGGCGTTGATGATACCTAAAGGTATCCTTCCTAAGCCTATGTATTTACTTTTTATTTTGCCTTTTTGCACCGAGTTTAAAAAAGCCAAGTCTGACTATTGGCAGGCTGATGTGCTTGATGTTGGTAACGGCCTGGCGGTATTACTGCGCAGTAATGAGCGGGCCGTTTTATATGATACCGCGGCCAGTTACCCGGATGGATTTACTATCGCCGATGCCGTTATTCTTCCGGTATTGAGAAAGGCAAATATTGACCGTATTGATAAACTGATTATCAGCCATGCTGACAATGACCATATTGGCGGTTTGGAGGCAATCTTAAATGAGCTGCAAGCCTCCGAGCTTTCTGTGGCCAAAGGAGATTGTCAACGGGGGATGTTATGGCACTGGCAAGGCATTAAGTTTGAAGTGTTGTGGCCCGATTATAATTATCCGGGACTGTTAGTTGAAGATAATAATCAATCTTGCGTAATTATGCTGGATGATGGTCGGCATCGGCTATTATTGCCCGGTGATATCGAAGCCAAAGTAGAGATGTTACTGGCCGAGTGGCACAAAAACGGTGAAATTGATATGCGTGCAGACGTACTCGTGGCTCCGCATCACGGCAGCAAATCTTCTTCATCTGGAGCTTTTGTTTTGGCCGTTTCGCCCCAATATGTAGTGTCATCCACTGGCTTTATGAATCGCTGGGGAATGCCTGCCGACGTAGTAAAGAAGCGCTACCAAAAGGTATCAGCACATCATTACAATACTGCAGAGTCGGGACAAATCTCTGTGCGCTTCCACAAAGAGGAAGTGCTTCAGGTATTATCCTGGCGCAATGACATACAGCCCAGGTGGTATTTGCGCGATTGAACCTATAATTGCTGTAATTTGATTGTCGAACGGCTAAACTAGGGACTGTTATCCGTACAAAATTCAAAAGCTTACGCTTTACCTTGTTTTACACTGAAATTATTTAATGAATCAAACTGAATATACCGGAGCCGTATTTGCTCGTTTTTGCGTTTATCTGAAGCGCTTTAAGTTACCATTTGTCGCTGCCATTACAGGAATGATTGGTTATTCATTAATCGATGTTTTTGTGATCTCCCAGTTGGAACACGCTATTGACAAGAGCCTGGTACAAGGAGACCTGGACTATTTGCGTCTTGCTGCTTATCTGATCGTCCCGCTTTTTATTCTGCGCGGCGTGTTTAATTTTATGGGAACCTACACCTTGTCCTGGATTGGCAACATGGTGGTTATGCAAATGCGTCAGGAACTGTTTTCCCGTTTTGTACATTTGCCGGTTTCATTTCACGATCAACATTCCACCGGACAACTCATTTCTAAGGTTATCTATGATACCGAACAGGTGTCAGTGGCAGCCGGTAAAGCACTGTTAACTCTGGTGAGAGAAGGCGCTTTGGTGCTGGGCTTGTTGGCTATTATGTTTTATAAATCCTGGCAATTGAGTCTGGCCTTTTTGGTTATTGGCCCAATCGTTGCGCTTATCGTGGCTTATGTGAGTAAACGGTTTCGCATGGTGAGCAAAAACATACAGAAATCAATGGGCAACCTGACTACTTCTGTAGAGCAAGTGTTAAAAGGCCACAAGGTGGTTCTGATGTTTGATGGTCAGGAAAAAGAAGAAAACAGATTTCAGGACAGAAATAATCACAACCGACAACAAAACATGAAACTGGTGGTATCGAGAATATTGTCGGTTTCCAGCATTCAGGTTATCGCTTCGATTGCGCTGGCTGTTGTGCTGTTTATTTCCAGTATGCCCGGCATGGTGGAAAACCTGACCGCCGGTGTGTTTACTTCTGTGGTCGTCAGTATGACTATGCTGTTAAAACCCCTTAAACAGCTCACCACAGTTAACAGTGAGTTTCAAAAAGGAATGGCGGCATGTGAAAGCATCTTTATCGTACTGGATCAGCATGAAGAAGAAAATACCGGCCTTAAAGAACCCGACAGAGTAGAGGGGCACATTGCTTTCAACGACGTGTGTTTTGCCTATGATCCACAAGGGGAGCAAGTGCTTAAGCACATTTCGTTTCAGGTTCCCAAAGGTGAAAGTGTTGCACTGGTAGGGCGTTCGGGCAGTGGTAAATCTACCATTTCAAACCTGCTTACACGATTTTATCAGCCACAGTCTGGCGAAATTACATTGGATGGCATTCCATTGTCTGATATCGAGTTGCGGGCATTAAGAAATCAAATTGCAGTGGTATCACAACAGGTAACCCTGTTTAACGATACGATTGCCAACAATATTGCTTATGGCATGGAAAGTTTAGTTTCTCGGGAACAAATCGAAAACGCGGCAAAGGTGGCACATGTTCTGGAATTTGCTGAACAGCTAGAGCACGGTCTGGACACCTTTGTAGGGGAAAATGGCCTGATGTTGTCTGGTGGCCAAAGACAACGTATTGCTATTGCCCGAGCCGTGCTAAAAGACGCTCCTATTTTGATATTGGATGAGGCCACCTCCGCATTGGATACAGAGTCTGAGCGCTACATTCAGGAAGCCCTGGAAACCTTGCAAAAAGAACGCACCAGTATTGTTGTGGCTCACCGTTTGTCCACCATTGAAAATGCTGATCAAAT
>JYMV01023590.1_pt1 | contig 14645 bp, 18 predicted proteins | sample 338911 | NCBI WGS metagenome assembly JYMV01 (sample SAMN03354496, study PRJNA234377) | hydrothermal vent metagenome | biome: Deep sea; feature: Hydrothermal plumes at the Eastern Lau Spreading Center, Western Pacific Ocean; material: Seawater | place: Tonga | collected 2009 | depth 2000 m m
CGGTTGGCTAAAAAACTTCTGACACTTTTTGCGGATAAGGACTTAATAACTTTACGGGATTTGGAGTTGGTTGAACCCTCGCTAAAGGAGGGGGTTGGGGTTGTAGCCGTTCCCAAAAAGGATAAAAAGACTTTTACCGAACAACTGATAGAGGAGGAGAAAAGGAAGATTATTGAAGCCCTGGAAATGACCAATTATGTAAAATCCCGTGCCGCGAAAATGTTGGGATATACCCTACGGCAGTTGGATTACAGACTAAAAAAATACGGTATAGAGGTAAAGAGACAGAACCAATAACCCCCTTCTTTGGGGGGCTTTAGACTTATATTCCTTTAGAGATGTTTGAACTGCTTACCGGTAGACTCAAAAATGCGGTAGACCGTCTTACAGGGGCAAAGAGATTATCGGAAAAGCAAATCAACAAATCTCTTAGGGAAATTCGCTTGGCACTTTTGGAAGCCGATGTCGAGCCGACCGTCGTTAAAAACTTTATTAAAAGGCTTAGGGAAAAAACCCTTAATAAAGAAATCATTCGAGGTTTAAATCCGGGAGAAACCGTTTTAAAAATCGTTTACGACGAACTGGTCGATATTCTCGGAAAAAATCCCCCCGAGCTGAAGGAAGGGGTTGTTCTCTTTGTGGGATTGCAGGGAACCGGTAAGACCACCACCATAGGAAAACTGGCAAATTGGTTAAAAAAGCAGGGCAAGAAGGTTGCCGTGACCTCCACCGACGTGCGCCGTCCCGCCGCTATGCTGCAGCTCAAACGTTTGGCGGAGCAGGTGGGGGTTCCCTATTACGATTTTGAAGGTGAACAAAACCCTATTGAGATAGCGAAAAAGGCGGTGCAGAGGGCTAAAGAGGAAGGCGTGGATTACCTACTGCTCGACACAGCCGGTCGTCTCCACATCGACGACGAACTCATGGAGGAACTCCAAAAGATAAAGGAGGTAACCCAACCTTCGGAGGTCATCTACGTTGCCGATGCCATGCAAGGTCAGGAAGCCCTCAATATCCTCAAAGAGTTCCACAATAGATTGGGTTTAACCGGTGTCATTCTCACAAAGATGGACGGTGATGCCCGCGGTGGACTAGCCCTTTCGGTTAAAGAAACCCTGGGGGTTCCTATCAAATTTATCGGAGTTGGTGAAAAGCTCGAAGACCTCGAGCCCTTTTATCCCGACCGTATGGCGCAGCGTATCCTCGGTCTGGGTGATATCCAAACGCTTATAGAGAAAGCCCAAAGTGCCATCCCCGAAGATGAAGCGGAAGCCCTTGCCCTCAAGGTGATGCAGGGCGAGTTCACCCTCGAAGACCTAAAGAAACAACTCGAATTCATGACGAAGATGGGACCCCTCGACAAGTTGCTCAAGATGATTCCCGGATTGGGGGCTTACGCCGACAAGATTAAAATCGACGAGCGGTTGATAAAGAGGAAGATAGCCATTATCAACTCCATGACTCCCGAAGAGAGGAGAAATCCCAATATTATCAATCTATCCAGAAAGCAGAGGATTGCCCGCGGTAGCGGAACTTCCGTTCAAGAGGTAAACAGACTCTTGAAGGAATACAAGGAGATGAAAAAAATATTGAAAAAGTTTAAAATAAACAATTTTGGAAGGAAAAAGGGAAGGTTGCCTTTTAGATTTCCCTTTCCCTTTTAAAATGGAATAGAGCTTAAGGAGGTATAGAGGTGGCGGTAAGGATAAGACTGGCGAGGTTTGGAAGAAGGCACCACCCCATTTACAGAATAGTGGTAATGGATAGCAGACGCCCCCGTGAGGGTAAATATATAGACACCATAGGAACCTACGACCCGGTTAGGCACGAAATAATTACCTTTGACGAGGAGAAATATAACAAGTGGGTATCCCTCGGGGCGGAAGTTACCGATAGGGCAAAGGCTATTTACAAACTTTACAAAAAGCTATCCGCTAAGCAAAACGCTTAACAAATAAGGAGGAGGTTCAGGAATGAGCGCAATGAAAGACATCGTCGAAATCTTTGCCAAAACTTTGGCTGAAAAACCCGACCAAGTTCAGGTTAGGGAAATCGAAGGAGAGAGAACCGTGGTTATCGAGCTCAGGGTTGCTCCCGAAGACCTCGGTAAGATTATCGGTCGTCAGGGAAGAATTGCAAGGGCTTTAAGGCTTCTTCTCACCGCTATGGCCAGAAAACAAAATAAAAGGGCTGTTTTGGAAATACTCGAGTAATTTCCTTTCCCTTTTATCTTCTATTCGAATTCATAAACCGATATCTTTGGTTCATCCTCGTTGAGTTTTCGCATAGGTCTAGACCTCAAAAGGGATTAGATTGTTTTTTCAAATCCTTAAGGAGGTTTTGCGATGGAAAATCAAAATAATCAAATTGGGCAACAGACCCAAGAGAGTGGGGTTGTCATAACCCTCACAGAAAAAGCCGCCGAAGAACTGAAAAAGTTGGCGAAACAGCACAATATTGAGGATATAGTTTTAAGGGTTCAGGCTATACCCGGCGGTTGCAGCGGCATTTCCTATTCGATGGGTTTCGACGAGGTTAGGGAAGGCGATACCGTGGTCGAACAGCACGGCATCAAAATAGCAATAGACCAAAATTCTCTGCCTTTTATAAACGGCGCGGAAATAGACTATGTTGTTACCCCCTTTGGGGAAGGTTTCAAGATAAACAACCCCAACGCTATGAACTTCGGAGGCGGTTGCTCCTCTTGCGGAAGCGGAGCCTGTGGCATTTAAGTATTTCCTCTATTTCCTTTTACCTCCGTTTGAAAAGTTTCTCCCCCGTAAGGGGGACAATGAATTTTTATGAAAATCCTTCTCATAGGTCTCGGGCGGTTTGGAAGCGCCATCGCCCGTAAACTCCTCCAACACGGACACCAAATCTTGGCGATAGAAAGTGACCCATCGGTGGTTGAGAAATTCTTAAAAACTACCCAGGAAGATATATTGGAGAGCAACCGGTTAAGGATTTGTGTTGGAGATGCCACCTCCCTATTGGTGTGGGAATATTTAGACCTATCTGAGTTTGATTTAATTATCTCCTCCCTTCGGGGGGGAAGTTTTAACAAAACCGTCTGTGAAATTGTTAGGGATATTTACAAAAATTGGGATATTCCCATAGTGGTTTTGGCTTTTGATAAAACCTATGAGAGGTATTTTTCCAACTATAACTGCAAGGTTTTTCTGTTGCCCGAAATTGCCGCCAGTTTTGTTGAGGGATTAACCTTAAAAAATATCTCCAAACCGATAGGGATAGGTTTGGGAATAAACGAAATTCTTGAAGCCGTGGTATCTCCTAAAAGTCCTTACACAAAGGTTTCTATAAACCCCTCCCGTTTGAGACACTGGAGATTGGGGCTAATTTACAGGGGCGATTCCATTATTCTCCCCCGACGGAAGATAACCCTAAGGGCGGGTGATAGGGTTGTTATATTGGGCGACGACCCGCGGGTTGTTCTCGAAGTTGCAAAGGCTATGGCTTTGGGAGAACCCCAATTTCCCTTAAGCTTTGGAGAAAACTTAATAGCCGCCTTACGGCGGGATGAACTTCACTATTTAAAGGAATTTTATTACCTCTGGAAACATTTAAGGGTTAAAAACGTAGTTCTATTTACCGACGAACGGAATAAGCAGAATTTAAAAAGGCATGTAGAGGATAAAAACTTTCTCAATTCACTGATTTTGGAGGGATGGAAGGGATATAAAACAATTTTGGATAAAACATTACAAACGCAATATTCGGCGGGATTGATTTCCGTACCCTACCGCAGGGTGGGTTTCTTTTTTCACAACATAAACTTGAAGAGTTTATTTAAACAGGAAACACCTTTTTTGATACCAAAACTAAGTTTTCCCTACAAGAGGATTTTGGTCTCTCTGAATTGCGAAAATCCGCAGGGGATGGTTGAGCAGGTTTTTGAACTATTCCAACTTGTAAAAGGGGAGCAGTTAACCTTCCTCGTGGTAGTTCTTCCGGAAGTCCTTTTACCAAAAAAGGAACGCTTAAAGGTCGAAAAAACTTTAAAACTCATAGAGGACTATGCGAAACTTTACGGACTACGCCAAAAGGTCAAAATATTGAAGGAAGAGGGAAACCCCAAAAGGAAAACTTTGAAATTTTTGAAAGAACACGACCTATTGGTTGTGGGGTATATGCCCCGTTCAATAGGTTTCTTTGAGCCTTATGCACCCTACATTTTGGCTAAATCCTCTCAAAAATCGGTTATAGGAATTCCCACCGAAAGAGCGGAGGAATGAAATGGAAGCTCAACTTTTGTCCCTAATTCTAATAATTTTGGGAGTTTTTGTTATTCCCTTTATTACCCCTTTCTTCCGCCTTCCCGTTGCCGTTGGAGAACTCCTATACGGGATAGTTTTGCTCGTTTTATTTCGACACTTGCAGTTGGATAGGGAAACGTTGCTGTATATAGATTTCCTATCCTTCCTCGGGTTTTCACTATTGATGTTCCTCGCCGGCCTGGAGATAGATTGGAACAAATTGGAAACATTGAGCGGGAAGGAAAAATTGGTGATATTTCTATTGCTGGCAACAAATCTATCGGTATCGGCTCTATTGGTTGTAAAGTTTCACTTTCCCTTTGAAGTCGGATTGCTACTTTCCTCAATGGGTATAGGCTTAATGCTAAGCGTTTTAAGGGAATTGGAACTTCCGAAAAACTTTATCCAAATAGTGTTAATAGCCGGCAGTTTGGGGGAGGTATTAACCCTTTTTATACTAACCCTTTACGACTTATATCTCTCATTTGGATTGGGAATTTCCCTGTGGGTGCATCTGTTATTAATAGGAATTTTTGGAATAGCCTTTGTTTTCCTCCTAAAGCTTATGAAGTTGTTGGTGTGGTTGTTTCCCGAAAAAATTGCCTCCCTGGTTTTGGAAGAGACAAAAGCCGCCGTCGATATAAGGGCTTCCTTTGCCCTTATGTTGCTGTTTATGGCTTTTACCTCCTTTATCCATATAGAACCTATCTTGGGAGCCTTTATAGCCGGTACCTTATTGGGGTTTATTTTCAGGGAAAAAGAACATTTTGAGGAAAGACTTTCGGCATTCGGTTACGGGTTTTTAATTCCCTTTTTCTTCATCCACGTGGGGTTGTCCTTCGACTTTTCGGCGGTCTCCCCCCTATTTTTAAAAATGACTTTTATCCTCGTTTTGGGTATTTTTCTGGTAAAACTCCTCTCCTCCCTTTGGTTGAAAATGTTGGGATTCTCCTTAAGGGAAATAGTGTTGGCGGCTTTGCTCTTCTCGTTTCCCTTTACGGTTTTAATAGCCATAGGCAAAATCCTTTTCGAGAAAGGTATTTGGAATTCCACCGATTTTGGTGTCGTCATACTTTTGACCATCTTGAGCAGTGTTATATATCCCTTCCTGGTCAAGTTTTTGGCACCCAAAAAAATCACCCAATAGATACCTCCTTTATCCTTTTTACCTTTAATGTTCGAGAGATTGACCTCCACCTTTGAAAGGGAGAAAAAAGTTTTGGTTTCCTATATGATGGTCGGTTATCCCGACTTTGAAACCTCTTTAAGAGCTTTTGAAATTTTGATAGAGAATGGAAGCGATGTAATAGAGGTGGGTTATCCCTTTTCCGACCCCGTTGCCGACGGCTCCACTATACAGGTTGCCCACGAGAAGGCGCTAAATAATGGAATAAGGTTTAAAGATGTCTTAAAAGCCGTAAGCCACCTCAGAAAGAGGTATCCTCAAACACCCCTTTTACTCATGACATACTACAACCCCATTTTTAAAATAGGTCTGGAAAAATTTGTATCCGCTTTTGCGGAGGCGGGGATAGATGGATTTATCGTTCCCGACCTGCCCCCCGAAGAGAGTGCCGACCTTCGCGAAGAGGCTCACAAACACAATCTCGCCACCGTTATGCTGGCAGCTCCTACCTCTACCGAAAAACGTCTCCAATTGATTTGTGAGAAAACCGATGTTTTTACCTATTACGTTTCGGTTACCGGAATCACCGGCGAGAGGGACAGATTACCCCTGGGAAATTTGAAAGAACGTTTAAATCTCTATCGCAATGTCTGCAATAAAAAGGTCGTTGTAGGGTTCGGTATCTCCAAAAGGGAACACGCACGGGAAGTGGGAGCTTTAGCCGATGGGATAGTTGTTGGAAGTCTCTTTGTAAAACTTGCGGGCAGAGGGGATTTAAACGGTTTGGCATCCGCCGTTAGAGATTTAAAAGAAGGTCTCCGCGAAGCGGCTTAACATTTAATCGCTTATGCATCCCTTTATCCACCTTTTCGGTTTGACCATTCCCGCCTACGGGGTAATGCTTCTGTTTGCGGTTTTAACCGCTTATCTCTCTATGGTTTACTTTTCCAAACGGGAAGGTATCGACAGAAATAAATTAGAAAACATCTTTATTTTGACTTTCTTAGCCGCTTTTGTAGGGGCTCGGGTCTTTTACGGAATAGAACACCACCTCCCTTTGAAGGAATTTTTTAAAGTTTGGGAAGGCGGTTTAGACTTCTTTGGAGGTTTTATCTTTGGGGTATTGGCGGTTATAGGGGGAATAATCTTTTACCGCTTGCCGGTTTGGAAAGTTTTAGACGTTGCAGCCGTATCCCTACTGTTAGCCCATTCGGTGGGGAGGTTATCCTGTTGGCTTGCCGGTTGTTGTTATGGAAAACCCACCACTCTACCCATAGGTGTGATTTTTCCACCCGAATCGGTCGCACCTTCGGGGATACCTCTCTATCCGACCCAACTGATGGAGGCTACGGGAAATTTCATCGGTTACCTTTTGTTGTTTTACCTTTATAGAAGGAAACCTTTTGATGGATTTATAGCCGCTCTGTACCTCTTGTGGTATGGGATGGAGAGATTCCTATTGGAGTTTATTAGGGGTGTTACTCCCCCCATTCCCGGTTTGGGACTTACTTGGAATCAATTGGTCTGTTTGGGTGCCGTTGTTTTGGGAGGTCTTATTCTGTTGTGGGGATTTTTCCTCCGCCGTAGGGAAAGAAACGGGATAGATTAACCTCTGACCGGGGACAACATATCCCCACCTAAGGGAAGGGTTGTATTGAATCAATACCTTTAAAGGTATCCCCAACTTTTTGGCAATTTTTAAAGGGGTATCCCCGAACCAAACTAAGTAAAAATCTATTAGAGGTTTATCCTTTAAAATTGGAAAGAAATTTATTACCCGATAGGGTTTTATGGGGACATAACCCTCTTTTGTTGCAAATTCCTTCGCCGTTTTGTAATTTAAAACTTCGGAAATTTTTAGGTAAAGGTCGTTATTTTCTTTGCGGAGTTCCCGAAGTTCCCTAATAAGCTTGTATTGTTCGAGACGGAGACTGTTAATATAAACGGCGTATACACCGGCGGCTATCCAGAGGGTGGTAGAGGAAAGAAGAATAAACAGACGAAAAAAAGTTTTTTTAGAGGGCATTGGGGTCTATTTCTTCGTTTTGCCCTGCGGTGGCTTCCTGTTGTTGGCTTTCATCACCGCCGAGGAATTTAAATTCAATCCTTTCGGAAGGAATAATAGTTGTAATGGCGTGTTTGAAAACCAAAGTTTGGTTTCTTCCGTCGTCGAGCAAAATGGTGTAGGTATCAAAGGAGCGAATTCTTCCCTGAAGTCTAATGCCGTTTACCAAATAAATGGAAACTCTAATTTTCTGTTTCCTTGCGGTGTTGAGGAAAGTTTCCTGCAATTTGAAGGGCATTATTTTTACCTCCGTTTTTTGTTGTTTTGAAGTTTATTAATGATACCGCATAAGGGTTGTTTCTAAATCTTGGAATCCATTTTTCGGCATTAAAAAGCATATTAAAACCTTAATGGGTGAACAAGTGAGGAGTATGACCGGCTTCGGTAAGGCTTATTACAAGGACGAAAACCTCAAGTTGGTGGTTCTTATAAGGTCTGTCAACGGTAAGGGATTGGAGATATCGACCCGTCTCCCGAAGGAGTTGATAGTTTATGAGAAGGAAATTCGCGACGCCGTGAAGCGGCTGGTTCACAGAGGAACGGTTTCGGTATCGGTTCAGCTGGAGTTTTTTAAGGTAAAACCCTCTGTAAGGATTGGAGATTTAGGGGATATCGTGGACGAAATTCTCACCGCTACCCGAAAGTTGGGGCTTAGCATTTCCGACGATTTGACACTCCAATTGGCTATGAAATTCTACAATCCCGCCGTTTCGGAGGAAAATTACGTGGAAAGCGAGGAATTTAAGACTCTATTTTTCGGAATATTGGACAAAGCGCTTTCGGATTTCATTAAGAGCAAAATCGAAGAAGGAAAGAACCTTGTAAGGGATATAGAAAATCAACTCCAAATTTTGGAAAATCTCTTGGAAAAGGTTAAGGCGGTTGCCCCAACATTGGTTCAAAAACATAAGGAAAAACTGCTCCAAAGGGCTCAGGAGTTGTTAAAAAGTAGTGAAAATCCTTTGGTTGCAAATGAATTAAAACTTCTCTTGGAGAAAATGGATATAAACGAAGAAATCCAAAGGTTGAAAAGTCATATAGACCTCTTTAGGAAGGAATTGCAAAAGGGTGCCCCCATAGGGAAGAAACTCGAATTTATAGCCCAAGAGATGTTGAGGGAAGTAAACACTATGGGTAATAAGTTGCCCGACCTCTTTCCCATACATGTGGAAATGAAAACCGCCATAGACAAAATAAAGCAACAGGTGGCAAATATTGAATAAATCAAACCTTAAAGTGTAGCTTGGCGAATTTTCTCAACTCCCTTTGTTCCAACTTTGAACGCAATTCTTGAAAAACCCTTTTGGCTTCGTTTCCACTTCCGGGGGGAAGATTTATCCCCGCTGCGCGGGATAGTTTTTTCAGTTCGCGTAGGTAGAGATATCGGGCTATTATTGAAGCAGCCGCCACCCCCGGGTAGTTCTCCGCCTTTATTTCCTCCACGACCTCAATGGGGGCATTGATATAGCAATCGATATAGCTACCCCTCATAAATCTGTCCACAATAGCTTTGGGTAAGTTGTGTTCTAAAAACAGGGCGTCTATTACGTTTGCGTGGGCGAGGGACATTATCTTGTTGAGGTTTTGAAGCCTTTTATAAAGCCCGTTATAGGTTTCCGGATTTATCACCACACACTTATGGTGTTGGAGGTTTATTAGTTCCTCTGCCAGTTTTTCAAGACTTTCGGAAGGGACACTTTTGGAGTCCCTTACACCGAGTTTTAAAACTTCCTTAGCCACCTTTCGGGTAAAGGCGAAACCGCACACAACGAGGGGTCCGAATAAATCCCCCTTACCCGCCTCGTCGGTTCCGATGTAGTCGGTTTCCAATTGTAGGTCTTCGACCAACGCCTCAACCAATTTTTGATGGTCTCCTTTTCCCTGTATCAGGAGTGTTCCCGTGGGATAAAAAACCACCTTTAGGTTGTTTCCTTTATAGGAGAAAACCACATTGGGATTTTCCTCTTTTTCGAAACCCAATTTTTGGAGTTTTTCCTCCAATTGTCGGGAAAAGGAGAGGGGAAATTTGAGAACTTTATTCATAGAGGAATTTTTATCCCACAAAGCATTTATTGATGGAACTTTTTATAAAGTTCAACCTCGCCTGGAAGAAGCTTTTTCTGTCGGAGAAGGGATATTTTTTGTATTCCTCCACAATGTGGTTCAGCCTATCTTCCATAACCTTTAGGAGGTGGGGATTGTGGGGTTTGAAATTCCTCTTGAGGAATTCCAAGTTTTTCTTAACCTCTTCAACCTCTTTGAGGAAAGTTTTTAGCTCCTCTTCGGCGGGGACGGTGGGTTTGAAGAAGGCATAGTGTAGCTTCCAATCGACGGAAGAGGCAATTTTACTAACCTTTACAAAAAATTGACTCTTAATACGTTCGGCATACCTCTTCCACTTTTCGTAATCGGTTAAAAAAAGAAAATCGAGCTTTAAACCGCCACTCATTTTATGGAATTAAATTAGCAAAAAATCCTGCGTTTGCAAAAATAAGAGAGAACAATGGGTGAGTTATTCTCTAAACATTTTGTTAAGCTTGCCACCTCTATCGAATTCAAATTTCTCTTGTCCCTGCTGGTGGGGTTTCTGATAGGTCTGGAGAGGGAGATAAGGGGAAAATTGGGGCAGGACGTCTTTGCGGGAATAAGAACCTTTCCCCTCATCGCCGGTTTGGGAACCCTATCGGCTTGGATTTCCGACAAGTTTTACCCCCACTTTTTGGCTCTCTCCTATCTCGGGGTGCTGTCCCTCTCGGCGGTAAACTACTGGATAGGCGTCCAAAAGCGCAGCGGCATAACCACCGAGGTGGCGGTTTTTCTAACCTTCACCCTGGGGGTTTTGGTCTATTACGGGTATTACTACGAGGTCGCCTTTTTTGCGGTGGTTATAACCCTCCTCCTGGCAACCAAAAGGGTTTTGGAGAGTTTCGCATCCCACCTCGAGGTGGAGGATATCTTTCTGATACTCCAATTTCTGACCTTGGCGGTTTTGCTCTACCCCATATTGCCCGACAGGGAAATCCTCTACGGACTAAACCCCAAAAGCGTTTGGAAATTTGTGGTTATAGTCTCCTCCTTGAGTTTCTTGGGTTACTTCCTCCTAAAGCTCTACACCGCCAAGGGGGAAACCAAAGGGTTGGTTAAGAGCCTCCTGATTACAGCCCTACTGGGAGGAAGCGTCTCATCCACCGCGGTGACCTTAGCCTTTGCCAACCTGTCGAGGGAACTCCCCGCCTTCGGCGGGGTCTTGTTTTTGGGAATAGTGGTCGCCTGGGCGGTTATGGGGGTGCGGGTGGTGGTTCTCGCCTCGATAATAGCCCCGCCGCTCTTTGTCCCCCTGCTGGAGCTCTTTATCCCCTTCCTCCTCATAATGCTCGCGATTGGTTTTTTCGCCTACCGAAGGGGGGATTTAAAGGGGGAAACAGACCTCCAATTGGGCAAAAGGATAAAGTTGAAAAATCCCCTCTCTTGGGGTGAGATTTTCGAATTTGCGCTCGTTTACTGCGCCGTTTCGGTGCTCGGCAAGTTCGCCCACTTCGGCGAAAAGGGGCTGATAGCCCTTTCCGTAACGTCGGGGGTTATAGACGTAGACCCGATAACCATAGCGCTCGCCAATATGTTCGCGCAGGGACAGCTCGCCCTACCGGTGGTGCTGACCGGCATTTTGCTCGCGACGATATCCAACAACTTCTTTAAAGCGCTCTACGCCTATATCTTCGGAAGCGAATTGCTAAAGAGGTATATAACCTTTTTGGTGGTAGGAAATGTCCTTTACGCCCTGTTGGGACTGATTGTTTTGAAGTGGCTTTAAGGGGAGGGAGGGATTACTTCCCCTCCTCCAAGGGTAGGACGTCGACGTATTTCCTTCCCCTTCTGGTGGAGAACTTCACTATTCCGTCGACCTTGGCAAAGAGGGTGTAATCGCTGCCCATACCGACGTTTACGCCGGGGTAAATCCTGGTTCCCCTCTGGCGGACGATGATGTTGCCCGCCCTGACTATTTGACCGTCGTGCCTCTTTACACCTAACCTTTTGGAGATACTATCCCTACCGTTTTTTGTCGAACCTCCGGCCGCCTTGCTCGCCATAGCTCTACCTCCTAAAGATTATTAAAGTTTGATTTCCTTTATCTCAATCTCTGTGAAGGGTTGTCTATGTCCCTTCCACCTGCGGTAGTTTTTCTTAGGTCTGTATTTAAATACCACGACCTTTTTGCCGAGACCGTGGGCTTTAACCTCGGCTACCACCTTGCCCTTGTCGACGTGAACGTTGCCCTCGTCATCGCGCACCATAAGCGCGTCGAACTCGACGGTGTCGCCCACGTTGGCGTTCAATTTCTCAACCTTCAGTTTGTTTCCCACCTCTACCCTGTACTGCTTTCCACCGGTTTTGATAACGGCATACATCTCCATTCCTCCGTTTCGGTTGGTAAACCAAATAAGTTTATTCTGACCCCTTTCGGGAAATATTTCAAGTTTGCCCTTTGGGGGTGAAAGGAAAATAGACCAAAAAGTGTTTTTTAATCTTTCAACCCCTTTAGGGCTTCTTCGTAAGCTCTTCTGACCAATTGGGGGATATCCTCCCTCTTCACCTCCCCGTAAAGGGGAGCCAACCTTTCGACCACCTCCTCTATTAGGTCGGGTATTTGGGTAAACTTGAGCTCCCCCTTTAGGAAGCGTTCGACCGCCCCCTCGTCGGCGCCCACCAAAAGGGCGGTGTGGGGTAAACCTTTTTCCCCGTAGCGGTATGCCAGCTCCAAACACCTAAAGGTTTCGGTGTCCGGTTTGAAAAATTCCAACCTTTGGAGGGAGAAGATATCCAAACCCCTTAGGGGGATTTCCACCCTTTCGGGGTAAAAGAGGGCGTGGTGAATGGGAAACCTCATGTCGGTGGGGGACATAAGCGCAAAAATACCCCCGTCGACGGTCTCCACCATACCGTGCACCGCACTTTGGGGGTGAACCGCCACCTCTATATCCCTTAGGGGGATACCGAACAGGTATTTAGCCTCTATAACCTCAAATCCCTTGTTCATGAGGGTGGCGCTATCGACCGTTATCTTCTTTCCCATCCTCCAGCGGGGGTGTTTCAGAGCCTCCTCGGGTGAAACCTCTTCAAGCTCCCTTAAGGTTTTTCCGAAAAAGGGACCCCCCGACGCGGTTAGGTAAATCTTTTTAACCGCCTCCCTCGGGAGGTTTTCCAGTATTTGAAATAACGCGTTGTGTTCGCTATCGACCGGTATAACCCTTTTGAGGTAAGGTTTTAGGAATTCCCCCGCCGCGAGGACGCTCTCCTTATTCGCCAACAGGAGGAGGGAATCGGTCTTTTCCAACACCAAAAAGGTCGGTTCAATTCCGTAAATACCGCTTATGGCGTTTAAAACCCTATCGGGGTGGGTTTCTGCAAGCGCCTCGGCAAGCCCCTCTAAGCCGGTTAGGTGTTTGGTATTTTTCGGAAGGCTTTTTGCCCACCCTTCGGGTGGGGTTTCCTCCGTTATTACGAAAGAGGGATTGAAACGCCTCGCCTGCTCGAGCAGTTTTTCCGAAGCCCTGCGGGCGGAGAGCAGGACAACCCTAAAGCGGTCGGGAAAGCGGGAGACCAAATCGAGCGTTTGGGTTCCTATCGACCCGGTGGAGCCCAGAAGGGCGAGACTTTCCATTAAAAGGAATAAGGTTAAAGGAGACCCAAATCAGTCCCTCTTGCTCTTGACCACCTCCCATTCGGTGATAAGTTGCCTTCCCCTCACGAAGTGAGCCCTAAGCCTTAAATGCAACAACTTCGATAGGGATTTAAAACCCTCTCCTCCTACCAAAGTGGGAATATCCTCTCCCCCCACTATAACGGGGAGGTGTATAAGCCTTATCTCGTCCACCAGGTGGTTTTTAACCAGTTGCCAGTTTACGGTTGAACCGCCTTCCACGAGGATGCTCCTGATACCCCTTTCGTAAAGGAACTTCCAGAGTTCCTTGAAGTCCAGCCTATCGCCGTCGAAGACGAAAACTTTGTGTCCCTTTTCCTCTATAGCCCTGCGGGTCTCCTCCGGCATCCTGTTGGTGGTCAAAATCCAGGTTTCGGCGTCCTTGGAAAAGATATTGGCGTCGGTCGGTATATTCCCGCTCCCGCAGGGGATTATTCTTATGGGATTTTTACCTTCGACATACCTAACGGTTAAGGAGGGGTTGTCGGTTCTAACGGTTTCGCAACCGACCATTATGGCGTCGACCTTAGCCCTTATCTGGTGGAGATACTTGTAAGCCTCTATATCCATAAGGGTCATCAGTTCCTTGGAGGAAGCCCCCTTGTAGAGGGTGAGTTTTCCGTCGACCGTAACCTCGGAGGTGATAATCGTGTAGGGTCTATTGAGCATAACTCTTAATCTTAACCAAAGGGGATTGACATTTAGTATCAATTGCCCCGAAAACGGATAACAATTGCTTACACCTCTTACGGTGACTTATACTACCGAATAACCCTTTTGGGGTGGTTAGAAAATTGATAACATTTAAGGGGCTTGAGCTTTTCCCATACCAATAAAGGGAGGTTTTTTGCCAATGCTCGAATACGACATTCTTATCGTTGGTGCGGGCGGAGCGGGTCTTTACGCCGCCCTCTGGGCTTCCCAAAATCCCAACCTCAAAGTGGGCGTTATGACGAAAGTTTACCCCGTCCGTTCCCATACCGGTGCCGCCGAAGGCGGAATTAACGCCGCTCTGGCAAACGTAGCCGAGGACAGCCCCGAAAAACACGCCTTCGATACCGTAAAGGGTTCCGACTATCTGGCAGACCAGGACGCGGTCGAGATTATGACCAAAATGGGACCCGAGATAATCTACGACATAGAGCATAGGGGGGTTCCCTTCTCGAGATTACCCGACGGGAGGATAGCGCAGAGACCCTTCGGTGGTGCTTCGTTCCCCAGAACCTGCTACGCCGCCGACCGGACGGGGCTGGTGATACTCCACACCCTCTACGACCAAACCCTAAAGCAGGGGGTGGAGTTCCTCAACGAGTGGTTTCTATTAAACGTAATCCACAACGGGGAAAGGGTTTTGGGCGTAACCGCATGGGATATAAGGAACGGGGGGGTCTACTTTATCAAGGCTAAGGCGGTCATCCTCGCCACCGGCGGTTCAACCGTAAACTGGCAACTGGTTAAAAACCACCTGGTGGACGAGATAAG
>JYMV01018293.1_pt1 | contig 14640 bp, 17 predicted proteins | sample 338911 | NCBI WGS metagenome assembly JYMV01 (sample SAMN03354496, study PRJNA234377) | hydrothermal vent metagenome | biome: Deep sea; feature: Hydrothermal plumes at the Eastern Lau Spreading Center, Western Pacific Ocean; material: Seawater | place: Tonga | collected 2009 | depth 2000 m m
CATACGGTTTGTCCGACGCCATGGTTGCGATTTGTGCATTGCGGAAAAGGGTGGAAAAGGTCATCACTAGTTTCTAATAATCTAAAAAATCAGTTTTTTTCATCAACGTCTCAAACCTATGTAGGCTTCGATGATACTTGAATCCTGCCGAGCTTCTTCAGCAGTACCTTGCCATGCGACAGTGCCGGATTCCAGTACAGAAACTTCGTCTGCTACAGCGAGGGCTTTTTGAGTGTTTTGCTCAACAAGCAAGATAGTCATGCCCTCTCTCTGAAGTCGCTGAAGGGTGATGTAGCAATCGTCTACCATTCGCGGCATCAAGCCAAGTGAGAGTTCGTCCAGTAGCAACAATTTTGGTTCAGTCATCAAGGCCCTGCCAATGGCCAGCATTTGCTGTTCACCTCCAGAAAGTGAACTGGATTCCTGTTTCAAACGAACACCGAGCCGAGGAAACAGCGACAGCACACGTTCTAAACTATGAGGAATGTTTGCCTTGGGTTGGGAATAGCCACCAACCTCCAAATTTTCTCGCACTGTCAGATCCGAAAATAAACGTCGGCCTTCCGGTACGAGAGCAATCCCTTTGTGAACCCGTTCTTTTGTGGGAACTAAATCCATCCGCTCTGTACCTATCCGGATACTTCCGGAAAGCACCGGAACATGCCCGGCAATCGTCATCAAAGAAGTTGTTTTTCCTGCGCCATTTGCGCCAACCAATGCATGAATGCTACCTTCCCGAACAATCAAATCCAACTCATGTATAACTATCAAAGGGCCGTAACCGCAAGAAAGTTTCTCAATTTTCAGCATGGATGTTTCCTTGGCCAATGTAGGCTTCCAACACGGAGGATTCCTTCAACACAGCATCGGGTGAACCTTCAGCGAGCTTTCGCCCGTTATCCAAAACCACCAGTCGGGTGCAGATACGCCTTACTTCGGCGAGGTTGTGTTCAATGAGCAAAATCGTTTGCCCTTGACGGTTGAGTTCCACGAGGATGTCAGCAAATGCGGTTGCTTCGACTTGATTGAGGCCGGCGAGAGGTTCGTCGAGCAATAACATTCTGGGGTGCATTGCCAAGACACGTGCCACTTCCATACGCTTGAGGAAACCCAGTGGTACAGAATTGGGAAAGGAATTGGCTGCATCTTCAATTCCGACTTTTGCCAGCCATTTCCTACTTTCCCGCATAGCCTCCCTGCGCTCAACTCGAAACATCGAACGCCACGGATAGCATGTGTGTTTTGCGCCGGCAGCGAGTGCTACATTTTCGGCAAGGGTCATTTCCCTGAAAGGGCTGACTAACTGTTGCGCAAACCCCAAGCCCTTATTAACACGAATATGAATCGGCATGGTGTTGAGCAATTCGCCGTCCAGATTAACTTCACCATTATTCGCCTTTACTACACCTGTAATCACGCGCAACATTGTGGTCTTACCTGCACCATTAGGCCCAATCAAACCGAGTATTTCTCCCTGACACAAGTTCAAAGAAACCTGTTCAAGCGCATGAACCCCTCCGAAGCGCACTGAGATATTCCGGATGTCAAGCAAACTCATTGATTCTCCTTCGGCGCAAAAGTTTTTTGACTATTGGGAAATAAACTTTGGGCTAACCCGGCCAAACCCCCAGGGCTGAAACGCATCACGGCAAAAAGTAAACTGCCGTAGAGCAGGAGTTTGTAGTCACCAATAAACTGAAACCACTGGGGTAGTACACTCAACAAAGCTGAAGCCAGAATCACTCCCCATATCGATCCATTACCGCCTATTACCACCATAGCCAGAAGAGTGATGGATTCAACAAAGGCAAAACTGTCTGGATAGATGAAGCGGACATGATGAGCATAAAGTCCTCCGGAGAGACCAGCCAAAGCTGTGCCGAGTGCAAAGGCGATCAGTTTGTAGCGCGAAACATCCAAGCCGAGCATCCGGGCTGTGTCTTCATCTCCGGAAACCGCCTCGAAAACATATCCCATCCAGGACCTGCGGATTTGTAAACTCAACAAAGCTACTAAAATTACACATCCTAATACCAGTGCCAGAAAACCTGACTTTCCAAACCCTGGATCAGGAATCGAAGAAACACCCAACTCACCACCCAGCCATTCCTGTTGACGTACCACACCAAGGAAAACGAAGTTAACACCCATTGTTGTGATGGCCAGGAAATCATGTCGAACCCTCAAGCTTGCCAGTCCAACCATGACACCAAAAGTCCCTGCGAGCAGCATTCCAGCCAACAAAGCAACAAAAAAAGGCGTGTCAGCTTTTGTCAAGAGGCTTGCTGTATATGCCCCTATGCCGACAAAAGCGACATGCCCCAAGCTCACCTGACCGCAAAACCCCGTAATCAGATTTAGGCTTAAACTGCCGATGATGCTGATACCCATAATGGTGAGTAGACTGATTTCGTATCCCATTTCAGACTCCCCGAAACATACCTTGCGGACGCACCATCAACACAAGGATCAAAAAAACAAAAGCAATCGCGTCTCGGTTTAGCACGTTTCCGAGGTAAATTGTACCATAGGATTCCACCACTCCAAGCGCCAGTGCCGCAACAAGTGTTCCCCGGACGCTTCCAAGACCTCCAAGTACTATAATTGCGAGAGCTTTGTAACTTGGGACACTCCCCATCGTCGGTTCCACGAGGTTATTGAGAATACCCACGATCATGCCCGCCATTCCAGCGAGAGCCGAGCCGATGAAAAAATTGAGATAGCGCACCCGAATAGTGTCGATGCCGAAAGATTCCGCCATCTGCGGATCAGTAACTGTGGCCCGCCAGGCGAGTCCCAACCGTGTACGGCTGGAAAGCCAGGCAAGCCCTCCTATCAAGACTATGCTGACTAGAATTGTCACCCACTCTCCTTCCCGCAGATACAATCCACCAAAAGGCAGCATTTGCTGAAGCGGAGGGTTAGTGTATGACACACCGTATGAACCAAAAAGTATCCGGTACAATTCCTCCATCGCAATGAACAGTCCAATGGACGCAATCAGAGGGACATAAGGGGGTTGATCCAGAATAGCTTCATAACACAAGCGGTAGATGATCACGCCTAAAATCCCTACACTCAGCATGGTAACGACTGCACTCAATATCAGGCTTTCGGTACTGTTGAATACCATCACACCGAAGTAGCCGCCCAAGGTGTAGAGTCCCGCATGGGCTATATGGAGGATACGCAAAAGGCCGTAAACTAGAGTCAGTCCCACGGCTACCAAGGCATAGATGCTACCCTGCAGAAGTCCTTGAATAAAGAGTTCTAGAAAAAGCATCGGTCAGTAAAATGAGGAGAAAGAAAAGGACTCAGTTAAAAGAAGAGTAAGGAAAGCACTCTGAGGCCAGATTGTCTCTGAGTGCTTTCTTCTAATCAATTAGATCAAGACTCAGGTGGAGCCAGTATGGTTTGATCTCGGATTTCAGAGTGGTAGTGAAAGTCCCCGTCACGTACGATTTGCACCTGTACGTTCTTGCGAACTTCGCCAAGAGCATTAAAGGAAATATGCCCAGTCGAAGCCGCAAGTTGCGTTTTTGCGATCGCGTTTCTAATAGCATCCGAATTACCAGTTCCTGCTTTGCGCAGTGCGGCAATCACGACATTCAGTGCTGTGTGACCTGAAGCGGCCACCATGTCAACTTTGCGTCCGGTAAATTTCTCATATTCAATAATGAAAGCACGAGTTTCCGGAGCATTAGAGTCACGATCAAGGGAAGTGGTGATGATTACTCCCTCAGCAGCGTCTCCTGCAATTTTAATGAACTGCTCTGAATCATAACCTTCCTGTCCAATTATTGGAGCAGTCACCCCACCAGAGCGGAGTTGGTTGACTAAAGGTCCGGCGGTGAAGAAGTAGCCTGAAGCGTAAATCGCATCCGGGTTGTCTGATCGAACCTTGGCCACGATGGGGCCGAATTGCCGGTCACGAATTGAGTACTCATATTCGTTGACAATCTCAATTCCAAAATTTCCAGCTTCAGCTTTGAAACCTGCAGCAAGAGACTTTCCAAAATCATTTTTTAGGGTGATAACAACCACTCGCTTGTGTTGCATAGTTTGTCCAATCAGTAATGCTCCGGCGCGTCCTTGAACCTCCCCCATGAAGGAGGTACGGAAAACATAATTTCCGGCACGAGTGATGTCCGGATGAATCGCAAAAGCTGAAATATAAGGAATTCCAGCGGATTGAAAGACTCCGGCTGCCGCACGGGTCGAGCCGGAATAACTTCCGGAAACGGCCACTTTGACACCGTCTTTTTCGATCAAACGGTTGGCAATCGGAACAGCTTCCTTAGGTGAAGCTTGGTCGTCATAAACCACTAACTCGATCTGTTTGCCATCGATACCACCTGTACTGTTGGCTTGCTTTACTGCCAACTTGGCTCCGTTGAGAGCGGATTCACCATCAGCTGCAGCAAAGCCAGTCAGGGGGACGTTGAAACCAACTTTTACTGTCTCGGCGTACGCAATCCCAAAAAACAGAAAGAATGTTGGAATGAGTGAAAAAAAACATTTAAGTTTCATTTAGACCTCTTGTTTGAATTGTCAAAAGTTATGAATGGCTAATCAGTAGCCTTTGTATTAGAAAAATATGTTTCTAGTTTGTGGTTTGTGAGTCGTTGCCTCCTGAAATTATATGGATTTGGTTTTGTGTGTATCTTTTATGCTTCGTCTTGAAAATTAATTCAAATATTGTCAAAGCATAAGTTGGATTCACAATCTTTTACTTACAATATGTATATACATGTTATTAATTTGTCAATACAATAATTAATATTTGATAAAATTATTGTTCCTTTGCTTACACTGGATCTGGGATTAATAGTCTAAACTTTTTTTAGCAACATAGATATGAATACAATTTAAATTGGAAATTATTTTTTATTCCGATGTTTTTGCTCCAATCATCAGAAATCACAAGCGCGCCATTTTCGAACAAACCGTAAGGTTTGCCCGCAGTTATGGTTGCGATTTGGGTGTTGCAAAAAAGGATGGAAAAGGTCATCACTAGTTTCTAATAATCTAAAAAATCAGTTTTGGATCAACGTCTCAAACTAATAGAGTTAAGTGTGTCTAAATCTCAACAGAGCGCAGTCGATTCTCCAGCCAGCGCATCCCGGATGAGATGCAGATGATCAGCACAAAATACTCCAGTACAAGGAAGGTGTAGATTTCCAATGGACGGTACTGGCCGATCAAGTGTGGATCAACTACGTCAACCACTGGATTATCCTGATGACCGAGCGCGGTTTCTTCGATCAACTCAAAGCGAAGTGGCTTAAGCAGTAATTTTCAAGAAGCAACTTTTGCCTAAATATTGAGGGCGCAGTGATGTACTTAGGCGGGGCGGCAGCCACGTCCACAAAGAACTCATTCTTCTTCGAGGAACGCCCGATAATCTTCGAGCAGTTCAGTGGCAGCGGTTTCCAGCAAGCGTTGACCATCTTCGGGATTGGCAAGGCTGGGGTCGGAACCGATGCGCCCATCAGGATGGCGACGGCGATGGTCTGAGGCATCAAAGTGATTATCGCCCGCATGGTTGCGCAGGTATTCCAGTGAGACGGGATGCCAAGCCCCTAGACTCACATCCTTGATGTGTTCCGGAAAAGCGTATTGTGCCATTGCCACCTCGCTGGGTGTGGCGTGTGCACCTTCTTTCTCGGCATATAACGACTGCCGTAGTGCGTCAGTCTCCGGAAGTTCCCACCAACTCCGTAAACGGCAACGAGGCGCTGAATTCTCAAAGTCACTAAGGCTGTACTCCATGTAAATTTCCTGAAACGCGGCACGCACCGGAGCGAGGTTGCCTCCATGACCATTGAGAAAATAAAACCGCTGGAATCCCTGACCGGCCAAAGATAGAACATAATCCTCGACCACCCGCATCAGCGTTGAAGGACGTAGAGAGATAGTCCCCGGGAATTTCAAATTGAACTGCGCCGTTCCCAGCGTCAAGGTGGGACCAACAAGGAGATCAGCATGCAAGGCTGCATGACTGGCAATGGCAGTGGGGCAGATTGAATCAGTGCCAATCAAGCCATTGGGACCATGCTGTTCGGTGGAACCAATGGGAATTATAATGCCCTGCGAACGTAATAAATAAGACTCGATTTCCTGCCAGGTACTTAAATGTAGGTGCATGTTTAAATTTTCATTTAATGGGGCGATTCTTCAAGATTGAATTTTTACTTCAACTACCCTCATAAATTCCCCATTACGAGTTTAGCGCTTCCGCTGCATTCTAGCACTCTTTCCAGACTAACCCAAAACAAAAAAGCCGCTCCGCTCCTCAAAGGGAATGAATCGGCTATTTTGTTTTAGGCTTAAGATGGTTGTCCTGGACTATGTTCCGTGGAGAGGAGAAACCGTTTGTCAGTAAGGATGTACGTGGGTTCACTGGAGAGGCATTTGTCAGTGAGAGAGAATCTGGCTTAGAAACAATTTGGTGCGTTCGCTTTCAGGATTCGAGAAGAACTTCTCCGGCGGCGCGTATTCGACAATGCGCCCCTCGTCCATGAACACCATTTGGTGAGCCACGGTACGGGCGAAGCCCATTTCATGGGTAACGCAAATCATTGTCATCCCTGTTTCAGCAAGAGCGATCATCACATCCAGCACCTCCTTGATCATTTCCGGATCAAGCGCAGAGGTCGGTTCATCGAACAGCATGATGCGTGGTTCCATGCAAAGCGAACGTGCAATGGCGACACGCTGCTGCTGTCCTCCGGATAGTGCGCTGGGATACTTCTTCGCCTGTTCAGGAATCTGTACACGCTCCAAATATTCCATCGCCCGCCGTTCGGCTTCAGCCTTGGTAATTCCCCGAGCCCTCATTGGCCCTAGCGTGCAGTTCTCAAGAACGGTCAAGTGAGGAAAGAGGTTGAATTGTTGAAAAACCATTCCGACTTCACAACGCACATCGTGGATGTGCTTGGTATCGTGATCCAACTCGATGCCGTCCACCACGATTCGACCTTTCTGGTGTTCTTCCAAACGGTTGAGGCAACGGATCAGCGTGGATTTTCCGGAACCTGACGGACCACACACCACCACACGCTCGCCCTGTTTCACTGTCAGGTCGATGTCGCACAGCACCTGAAAGTCACCGAACCATTTGCTGACACCTTCGATTAGAATGATCGTTTCAGTAGAAACTTTTGCGTCGGACATTAATCGAATACTCTTTTCAGGATTGATAAAGGGTCATACGTTTTTCCAGGCGGCTGAACCAGAAAGCACATGCGAAAGAAATCACAAAGTACATCCCTGCAACAAACACCCAGACCTCAAACACGCGCTGAGTTGAGGTTGCTACCTCCATTGTCAGGAAGGTGAGTTCGCGGATAATTTCCGAGGCAAATGATCCCTCAAACAACGAGATACACAACATTCTCACCCAAAAACGGTTGAGATCGAGAATCGGACCAAGCACGAAGTAGAACACGAACATCTGCACCAGCAGTGGCGTGTTGCGGACGATTTCAAGATAACAGCCCTTCGATCAGCGGACCCCAGTAGAATTCGCTGGCAATTATTTTATAGAAGTACTGTGGAATGCGATACCACTGCCAGTTGTAACCCATCTGGTTGGCGCCGTTCACTGTCAGCCAAATTAGGCCAACCGAGAAGGCAACTAGCTGTGCCACTTCAAACCAGTTAGAGTTCCACCAGCGTGTGTTGCGTCTGATCTTTGGGGGGGATGAGTGTGGCATTTTGGAATTCTACTGGCGGTAGCTGAAAGAAGAATCGAAGCGTGACAATACGTAATCGCCGCATTTTACCGGAGAGTACAAGGGTTCCGCACCATTTTTACAGACTACGGACGGATCCACCACAGTCTCGAAATTTGGATCCCATGCGATCACCATTGAGTAGCGTTCCACTCCCTTGCGGTTGACCACGCGGTGCGGTATGGATTTGAAACCGTCGTTTGTCCAGCGCATCAGCAAATCACCGATGTTGACCACAAGCGTACCCTCAATCGGGTGTGCGGTCACCCATTCACCATCACGGGTCTGCACCTCAAGTCCACCCACCTGATCCTGCCACAAAAGCGTGATACAGCCGTAGTCTGTGTGTGGTGCCACACCAAACTGAGTTTCACCCAAATCCGGAGGCTGCGGCGGGTAGTAGATGATAGAACAGCGTGCGATCGGCTCATCGGTGGTTTTCAGAAACGAATCCTCGGGGAGGTCCATCCCCAAAGCAAAAGCCCGCATCATGTTGCGCCCGCATTGCAAACCCTCTTCAAAAAAAGGATAAACCCCCTCCTGCAATTCCGGCATTTCATCGGGCCACCGGTTGCGGCCCAGAAACGGGTTTTCCGCCGTGACCGAAGGATGATCGTCCGGAAGGTCCAAGCCCCACACGAAGCTCTCCTTGAGGTCCACCCTCTCCGCCTGCTCCATCCTGGCTTCCCCAACCGAGAGGAAGCCGTGATGGTTTTCGTTTATTTTGACACAATCTTTCCATTCCCTGGGTCGGCTGAAAAAGCCCCCTGCCGCAAGATAGGCTTGCTCAATCACGGATTCCGAAATCCCGTGATTACGGATGTAAAAGAAGCCTACTTCCTCTGCAGCCCGGCGGATTTCGATCGCCACGGAGCACACTGCTTCCGTAGTTCCGGAGTGTAACGGTCCAACATCGATCACCGGAATTTGATCAACTTCAATGTTTTTGGAATGTGCGTAAGCCATGAAATAGAATCAAATAGTTGTTGCTTCTGCAGGAGCAAATTGTTTGCGAAATAGATTTCAGAATCTACTTTGCATAATACCCCACGGCATCGCCTGTGAGGGTGACTCCGAGGCCGTTAAGGGTACGGTTTGAGTAGCAAAAATAGGCACAGACCTGATTGACCTCAAGAACTTCACCTTCCGTTGCTCCGGCTGATTTTGCGGCTTCCACGTCAGCGGCTTCCACCGCTCCGGGGGTGGAGGTCAGTTTTCCGGTATAACGCAGCAACGCCAGTTCCTTGCCGGTGAAAGCGGTTTTCGGTGCCTGTCCACGCAGGGCGGTTTCGATGGCATCGGCACGTTCATCGTCATTGAGAAGCCTACGCATGTTCGCACAGTGATGCGTGAAACTGTACTCGCACTCGTTTAGAAAACTGGTGTACACGCCCACCGCTTCCAGAAACCAGAGCGGCAGAGTGTTATCCGGATGGTGCAGCACACTGCGGTATAGCTTGAGGTGTCCGACCATTGTGTGGGGGCGCTGACTGTGGACGCGCATCACGTTGTCAACAGTACCTGCCGGTGTTTTTGCCTGATCGTAGGCGTCTTTCAGTGGCCCTGTGGCGTTCTCCACCGGCAGCATTTCAATCCAGGAACTCATGGCGCAAGATGGAATTGGGTGCCCTTTGAGGGGCGGTTGAAGATACGATACACCATCGGTTCGAAAAACTCCAGTGGTGCAGTGTCATACTGCGTTTGAATTGAGGTTTGGTCGTAACGGGACACCCACTCCGCGGTGAACTCATAATGCGGATGACCCCGGAATTGTTCGCGTTCGTTCCAGTCAACAGTCGGGTGAGTCTGGGCGTGATAGTTTAGAAATGATGCATGATGTCGGAGCATCCAGTAGTTTTGTTCGGAGATATAGTTGGCCAGTAATGCAGCGGAAAACTCCCCGTGATTGTCCGGACAAACAATGAAACCAAGATCATGAAACAGCGCAACGACAATCGCCTCGTCGTCCCCGCCATCTCGCAAAACCATCGTCGCACTTTGCAGACAGTGGCGATAGTTGTTGACCCGAAAGCCGTAGCTTGGAGCATCCTTTTGAGAGGCAAGCATCATCAGCGCCTGCTTGGCTTGTTCCTCTCGATTGTAGTGCTTTCTGTATTTCGACAGATTTTCCCAGTCATTCCGGCTAAGGTCATCCATAATCGGTTGCGCCTCCTGCAGTATTTTCAGTTCCGCAGGTATCAGCGGTGATGTTTGGTTGAGCATTCCGTCACCGGGTACGTCTTCGGAAACGCGCTGTCCGGTTCCGATGGGTAACGGGGAGTCTGTGGGTATTTTCATTTTTGACTTGGGTGTTAGCTTTTGGTCAGTTAAAAAGAATCCGGTTCAGAAATAATTTGCTACGTTTGTTTTCAGGATTGGATAATAACATAATACCTAAATCCTGCAATTAGGTGACAAACAAACATGAAAATGGTAACATAGTCAAGTAGTTAACCGCAAAATCAACATTTTGACCTGTCACCATTTCCATGAAGAGTTATCATAACACAAGATTGTCCAGAAGTTCAGTCCAAAACATTCAAATCATCCAAGGCGGAAAAGACCTGACCGCACAAGCGGGTTTGATCCCTGTGGTAAAATTTTTATAGAAGCACGGTTTTTCGTCAAAGATTAAACAGACCTTGAATCATCAACGTGGTACCACTGGATTATACGACGCGGTAGACGTGATTCTTTTGCCCATCGTCAGAATTATTGGTGGCGCACGTTCGACACGTTCGGTCGTGACGGTTTGGAATGACCATGTTTTGTGCCGTGCGGCAGGTTGGCGAAGGATTCCGGATGAACGAACTTCGGCCGGATTTTGCGTACTTTTTACGCAGCAAAACGTCAATGAGATGGAAACTCTTAATCCACGAATTCGGGCCTGGCGGCATCCTCCCACCACGAGGTGTCACCAATGTAAATGTGAGTCTTGATAACACCTTCAAAACTAAGTTCTGCCTGATCCAACGATTCACCGATGATTTTTTACGTGGCGTGGGTCTGCTGATAGACATCGTCAGGGTGAAGGATGCTGCCGTCGGTTGCGGCTCGGACGAAGGCTTTGACCTAATGCTGTGCCATACGTCGTTCCAGTCGATCAAAGACCAGAGCCAGGCTGAAACAAACCACAAAGTACATGAAACCCGTGAAGATCCATACCTCGAAGAAACGTTGCTCCGAGATGGCGATTTCCATGGCCATGAAAGAGAGTTCCTGTATCGAGATTAAAGCGACCAAGGACGAATCCTTGATCAAAATAATGAGTTGACCTGCCAGGGGTGGTACGATCCTTTGGAAAGCCTGGGGCAGAACAATGTATCGCATCACTTGGAATCGACTCAATCCAATGCTGTATCCACCATCGATTTGCCCACGGGGAATCGCTTGTATGCCGGCACGTACAATCTCGGCGATGTAGGCGGCCATCATCAGGGACAGGCTGATGAGTCCGGACAAGAAATTGGTGATCAAGTTTGCCGGACCGAACAAGATTTCCAGGATTCGAATGGTAGATGGCGAGGCACTGCGCAGGAATTCGTCGATGCTTATGAGCGGTAGAATCTGAGAACTAATAAAAAAATAGAAAAGAAACAAAAAGGGGACTGGCGGGATGTTGCGGACGAACCCTACGTATGCCCATCCCACCAAGCGGGGGAAGAGACGCTTACTGGTGCGGGCAATACCGAGCGCTACGCCGAGGACAGAGGCCAGAATTATCCCCCAGAAGGCGATGCGCAATGTGGTAAGAAAACCGAGAATCAATAGATTAGCGACAAGGAGTTGATTTTCCTCGTCGTAGCGAAAGAGATAATTGGGGATCGCCGACCAGTCCCATTTGTAGACCAACACCGAATCGACTCGGTACCCGATATATGCAATGGCGGCAACCACCAGAGTGAAAATCACCACATCCAGCAGATGAACGCGGTACTTTCGTTTGCGGACTCTCATTTCAGGCAGGCCTCCGTACACGTCGCTCCAGGTAAGCTACTACCGCCGACAGGCTGATTGTGAGTACAAGATACATGGGGCCTATTACGAACCAAACCTCGAAACTCATGAACGTGTCACTAACTAGATTGCGCGCCTCAGTTGTTAACTCGAATACCGCCACGAAGCTGAGGATGGCGGAATGCTTGATGAGGTTGATGAGAATTCCTGCCATTGGTGGCAACATGAGAGGCACCGCCTGAGGCAGTATCACATAGCGGTAGGCTTGGATACGGGACAAGCCGATACTGGAGCCAGCCTCCCATTGCCCGCGCTCGACCGAGAGAATGCCCGCACGAATGATTTCCGACGCGAAAGCGCCTTCGTAGAAGCTCAGGCAGATAATCCCCGCCCAGATTGGACTGTTGAAGCCGAGGATTGGTTGTAGTACGAAGTAGAAGATCGACACCTGCACCAGCAGTGGTGTATTACGCACCACCTCGAGATAAGCTCGGGCAAGCACCCTGCCTGCCAGTGAATCTGACAAACGCAGGAAGGTTGTGACTAAGCCGATGATGAGGGTAAACAGCATGCTCCATGCCGCAATCTCGAGAGTCACCAACAGGCCGTTGACCAGCGGACCCCAGATAAGCTCCCCGTCGATGAAGCGATAAAACATTCGTGGCACTCGGTACCACTGCCAACGATAGTCCATTGCCGCAGCACCTCGATAGGTAATCCAGACCAACCCTCCTGATAGAATCAGGAACTGCAAAACGTCGAACCACTTGGAGTGCCACCAGGGCAGGTGCCTATTCACAGCATGAGGAGAAAGTTGATCTTTCACATTGTGCAAATCCAGTTTTGGTGAGGAAAAATCATGGTATCAGTCGACCATTCTGGCGAACACCGTGGGTGTGTCACCACCGTTCTGTAATGTTCTTATTTTGCCGTTTTAAGGTGTTCTCTGAGCAAATCATGCGACTCTCTGGTTTTGCCAAAAACCGTGGACAGCATGCCCACTCAAAATGACTACTGGATGATACAAGAACTCCATCAACTGGGGATGTATCTGAGCGACATTACGGATCGTCTTGGGGTGTTCCCAAGTCGATCGGGCTTGCGCTGAATCGGGGGTCGCGCCAAGGTGCTGAGGGGCACAGAGAGCACCCCCAACCTCAAACCGCCAGAGACTTGGATGGCAATGTGCTCAGCGTACATTGCCTAGCCGCACGTGAGTTGGCCGTCGCTGATTCGTTCCTGTGTCTGAGACATAAAACAGTTGCGGCAGACCCTTAATTCACCAATTTCTTCCAATCCCGATTAGTAAACCACTTGTCATGGGCGCTCTCGAGCCAACCGTCGAGCTCATGATATAGGATCCAGTTATTGAAGAAATTCATTGCGTCAAATTCGCCCTTGCGCACTGCGAAGGCAGAGGCGGACGGATCCCACGGCCCGATGCCGAAGGGATGGTACAAGACATCGGGATTGTCCAGCACGTAGTAGGCTGGCTTCGGCTCCGAGGTTAGAAAGGCGTGTGCGTTACCGTTCAGCACGTCCTGGAGAGCCTGCGCATCGTCATCGAACTGGCGCACCTTTGCTTTTGGGAACAATCGCGCCACGGTCTCGCCAGGCGCTGTTCCACGCTTGATAGTAAGGATGACCTTAGAATTATTCCAATCCTCCATCGTCTTCAAGCCAGATTCCTCAGCCTTTTTCTTGTTGGCCGCCATCCCGACGGTGAGATAGGCATAGGGGCGAGAAAAGTTGACGGTTAGATTCCGCTTGGGTTTGATCACCATCCCCGTGACGATGACATCGAACTTCTTGGAAAGGAGCGCAGGAATAATGCCGTCCCAGGCTGTCGGAACAAACTCCGCATCCACGCCCATGTCCTCGGCCAGCTTGCGCCCTACATCGATCTCAAATCCGATGATGTCGCCATTTTTAGCACGCATGGCCCACGGGACAAAAGTGCTGAGTCCGATGATGATCTTGCCTCGTTTTTGTATATCTTCGATTGTGCCGGCGTACGCACCCTGGGCAGCGAGTAGCATCATTATGAGTGACGTAAGCGCAGAAGCTATGATTTTTTTTAGTTTCTTCATTGGATAATACCTCCTAGTGATTAAAGATAAGGGTTAATCTAAACTTGGGAACACGACTGACAGGAACCTAGTCCGTCAAGCCACCCCGATTGTATAGCAAAATCAAAACCTGTCAAGGAAATAATTTAATTACATAGGAAAATATATTGTCGGACTGATATACTCGTGCAAAACCTTCATTGCTCGCTTAGTGAATTCCTTAACTACTTATTTTTGGAAGTTTTTCCGTATTTCTCGGTTTAACTTCAAAATTTCTTCATCCTCAGGTACGATTTTAGGCAAAATATCTGTATTCCGACCCCATCCTCCAAATTTTTGGGGTTTACTTTGGTTGCCCCCGCCCCGAAATCTAACTTCTCCGCTAATCTAAAAAAGCCCTACAGACTCCCCTAGCAGGTGCTTGCCAGTGCTGTCACCTCTACCTCTACCTCAATAAGTGGGTCGAAGAACCCGCTGACGTTAATAAACCCGAGAGCTGGACGGATCTCAGAGAACACTTCACAATGGGCCCGGGCGGCATCTTCCCAGCGTGAGATATCACGCATATAAATGTGGGTTTTAATGACATCTTTAAAGCCTAGTTCTGCCTGCTCCAACGATTCCCCGATAATTTTTAACGCAGCACGCGTCTGTTGATAGACATCGTCTGGATGTAGGATGCTGCCGTCGGGCGCAGCCGGAGAAGTCGGACTTGTTTCAAACAAATCTCCGTGTCGCACTGCCCGAGAATAGCCACCAATGGCCTCCCAGGGTCTGCCGCTTGAAATGTTCATTCGCTCCATGGCGTCCTCCAGAATGTTTTAGCAGGGTTTAGACAGGGCAATATCGACTGTGCTGTGCGGACTTGAGAGCTCGGT
>JYMV01037377.1_pt1 | contig 14639 bp, 12 predicted proteins | sample 338911 | NCBI WGS metagenome assembly JYMV01 (sample SAMN03354496, study PRJNA234377) | hydrothermal vent metagenome | biome: Deep sea; feature: Hydrothermal plumes at the Eastern Lau Spreading Center, Western Pacific Ocean; material: Seawater | place: Tonga | collected 2009 | depth 2000 m m
GTTCGGTCGGCCCCTGGTCAATTCAGCCTTAACACTGTCGATTGTTGCCGGCATGAGCGTAAGCGATCTCAGCCAAAAAGCGATTGCAAACCTGGGATGGGAAAATATCAAATTGCCCGCCCCTGTTTTCCCAGGCGACACACTCTATGCAGAATCCGAAGTGCTGGCCAAGCGCGAATCGAAAAGTCGACCGACCCAAGGCATTGTTTCCGCCCGAACCACAGGCATGAATGCAGACGGCACAGTGGTCATCACGTACGACCGTTCGTTCCTGGTGCCAAAGGAAGGATACGCGGTGGATGATTAAATACAAAGCCGCTGTCGAGACAAGCAGGAAATGGAACAATGAACACCCCCATACCTGACCCAGATGACGCTCTCATACTGGACTCCATAGATCGGTTTCTCGAGCGGGATGTCCGGCCGGTCGTTCGCGAACTGGAGGCAAACGATGTCTATCCACAGAAGATCGTGGATCAACTGGTCGAACTCGGACTTTTTGGAGCCACAATTGCACCGGAATATGGTGGCTTGGGTTTGTCTGCCGAAACCTACGCCAAAATTATTGAACGAATTTCTGCGGTCTGGATGTCGGTGTCCGGCTTTTTTAATTCCCACCTTATCATGGCAGCGGCAGTCCAACGTTTTGGTCGAGACGAACAAAAACAGCAATTCCTTCCCCGTTTTGCGAGCGGTGAACTGCGCGGTGGCATTGCTTTGACGGAACCAGATTGCGGCACTGATCTACAGGCAATCCGTACCCGCGCCGTTAAGGACGGGGAAGAATACGTCGTCAATGGAACCAAGACCTGGATTACCAACAGCTCGGCTGGAGGAATTCTTGCGGTCCTGGTGAAGACCGACGTCAATACTCAGCCTCCCCACCGGGGGATGAGTTTGCTGCTCGTCGAAAAAGGACCAGGTTTCACAGTGACCCGAAAACTCGACAAGCTCGGTTACCGCGGGATCGATACAGCCGAACTCGTTTTTGAGGACTGCCGCGTCCCGGCGACAAACCTGGTCGGTGACACAGAAGGTCGAGGACTTCAGCAGATCCTGGCCGGCCTGGAGCTCGGGCGGATCAATATTGCGGCCCGCGGTGTCGGCATCGCCCGAGTCTGCCTGGAGGAATCCCTTGCCTATGCGCAGCACAGACAAAGTTTCGGCAAACCGATTGGCGAGCATCAGTCTATTCAGATCAAGTTGGCGGATATGGCGACACGGGTTGAATCAGCGCGTCTATTAACCGAATCTGCCGCAAGAGCCTACGACAGCGGGGAACGATGCGATATGGAAGCCGGTATGGCGAAATTATTCGCCTCCGAAGCAGCAGTGAGCAACAGCCTGGAGGCGATGCGAATTCACGGTGCCTATGGCTACTCGAAAGAATTCAATATCGAGCGCTACTACCGAGACGCACCCCTGTTGGCGATTGGTGAAGGGACCAACGAACTGCAGAAAATCATCATTGCAAAACAATTAATTGAGCGAAGCAGAGTGTAAGGCGATTCGCTCCGCAAAAGATGCCGTGCTACCTCTGGAATCAATTCGTGTCATTGCCGTAGAACAGTACGGTGCTGGTCCGTTTGGCACGATGTTCCTGGCCGATCTGGGCGCCGAAGTCATCAAAGTTGAGAACCCCAATGACGGGGGTGATATGGCGCGGGACGTCGGTCCCTTTTTTTTCGAGGAACACGATAGCGTTTTCTTTCATTCTTTCAATCGAAACAAGAAAAGTCTTACTCTGGATTTAACTAAACCCGAATCTGTGGTGGTACTGCACGACCTGGTCCGCAGTGCCGATGCATTGAGCTCTAATCTTCGAGGTGATGTACCAGAAAAATTGGGGCTGACCTACGAACACCTGAAGATACACAACCCCAAGATTGTCTGTGCTCATCTAAGCGCCTATGGCCGCAAAGGGCCACGGACCAATTGGCCTGGTTACGACTACCTGATGCAGGCAGAAGCCGGTTTCCTCTCTTTGACCGGGGATCCCGATGGACCGCCTGCGCGTTTTGGATTGTCGATGGTCGATTTCATGACCGGTGTCGGTCTCGCCTATGCGCTCGTCGCGGGGCTCATCAGCGCAAGGTCGACTGGAATCGGTCAGGATCTGGATATCAGTCTATTCGATGTCGCCCTAAGCAATATGAACTATCTCGCTGCGTGGTATCTGAACGAGGGAGAGATCCAGCACCGGTTGCCACGCTCCGCCCACCCATCACTTACACCTTCTCAACTCTATCGCACCAAAGATGGCTGGATCTTCATCATGTGCAATAAGGAAAAATTCTGGCCAGCCCTGTGCGATGCGCTGAACAAACCGGAATGGAAAGAAAACGACAAATTCAAAAACTTCCAGAATCGACTGGCGCATCGCGATCAACTGACCGAAACGATCGATCACGCGCTCAGCGATCGATCGACAGAAGACTGGCTGAAAATCTTCGCAGGCAACGTACCCGCTGCCCCGGTCAATGATCTCATGCAAGCACTGGAGAATCCCTTTGTGACCGACCATGGCCGGTTGCAAATGCTCAAACACCCATCCCGGGGGGATTATCGCCTGGTGGCGAACCCGGTCCGTTCCTCGGCCGGCGAAACGCCTTCCCGGCCAGCGCCAGCTCTGGGTCAACACACGGATGAAATACTGCGGGAGCTGAACTACAGCGAGACGAATATTTCAAAGTTACGTGCTGGCAAAGTAATCTGACAAAATCACTTCCCTGACACGGTGTAGCCCGACCAACTGAGCCAGGAGTTTCTGGCCTTTAATCACATGATCCTTGGGCTTGCTTTCTAAGCCGCAGCTCCCTTGCCTGATTGACCCATCCACTTTTGAAATACTGGGGTCACCGGTGGATCTAATGATGTATCAGACTTACACCGTGCTTTCAGTTCTTCCACCGTGCCTCCAAAATTGAACAGGGCAATGTCACCCCGCTCTGAAGCCATTTTTCGCCTCAGATCGTTAGTGGCAGATTCGTTCACAGATCGATTCGAATTCAACACCACGCCGTAGCGACGCGCACCATCCTCACTGACGAGACCTCGTTTAACATCCAAGGCCACTGTCGAAGCCTCTCTTTCCAGGGGATCGCCCCAACCGCCACCACCCCAGGTATTGAAATAGAGGGTATCCCCCGGATTCACCTTGATGCGATCGCACTTAGAAGGCATCCACTCAGTTTGCCCGTTGGTTCGAACCATCAACTTGTCACTGCGCTTGCCTGGCAGGCCACCATTGACGCCCCAAGGATGAGTCAACCAGCGGTCATCGTGTATAGAAATTTCTCCAGGTTCCAGAAACTGGTACCCCATTGACAATCCGTTTCCGCCACGATGAAGTCCGGGGCCCCCGCTGTCGGTAATCGTCTCGTATTTGACTATCCGCAGCGGGAAATACGCCTCAAGAAATTCGTTAGGCACATTGGTAAACGCCGGCCAAAGAGAATGCCCATCGGGGCCATCTCCTGCAGGCCGTCCTGGAATCCCGCCGAATCCAATCTGGTACAACTGATACCACTCTCCATTCTTGTCGTACCCGGAATACATGAAATGGGGACTGTCCGAAAACCCAGCAGCGCACAGCGCATCGGGAGACCCCTGCCCCAAAAGACCACTCATGATATCGAAAATACGCCCCAGCATATGGGTGCGTGAACTCAGCGCAGCAGGTCGAATCGGCTTAAGAATGGATCCCCGTGGGATTCGAACGTCAACCAGATCGTAAAATCCATCGTTAAAGAGAATTTGGGGATCAAACAAATTAATAAAAAAAGTGCCCAGGAACATCTTGAACATCTCTTCGTTAAGAAGAAAGTTGACTGAACTGATTGACTGTGGATCAGTGCCTTCAAAATCAAAAATTACTGTGTCCCCCTCTCGCCACATGGTACAAACGACCTTGTACGGACCCATGCCCATGCCGTCATCATCAATATAGTCGGTAAAATGTTGTTTCTTTTCAGGTATTACCGTGTTCAGAATGGAATTCATGGCGCGCTTGTTCCGGTCAAGCATCTCCTGCATAGCAGAGACGAGGTGATCCACTCCAAAACGATCTGCCATTTCCAGAATTCTGCGTTCAGCCAAACGAAGAGCCGCCACGATGGCATTAAAATCTGACCGATTCCAATGGGGCAACCGGCAATTTCTCAAAATAAGCTCGAGAATTTCGTTATTGAGTTCTCCTTTTCGATAAATCTTTACCGGAGGCACCTGAATGCCCTCTTCAAATATCTGCGCCGCGTCAGTCGGCAAACTGCCCGGTACCTTGCCACCAATATCTGTCATGTGCCCAAACATGGCCCCCCACGCGACGATTCTTCCGTCGATGTAGATCGGCATCATCATCAGCCAGTCGTTCAAGTGGCTAACGGCCCCATTGCAGGTATAGGGATCGTTGGTAAGAAACACATCGCCCTCTTCGATAGTTCCCTCGTAGCCTTGCTGGAATCCCCAGAAGAACGAGCCGAACTGACCGACAACCATTTTCCCTTCCTGGTTGGCGATCATCGGGAAGGCGTCATGTTGCTCGCGAATCCCAGGGGACATTGCGGTCCGAAAAAGAACGGCATCCATTTCAGTTCGTGCATTACGGAGTGCATTCTCGATAATGTCGAGCGTTACCGCGTCTACACTCACGTCGTCGAATGGCGAATTGTTGGTTTGAATGACTTGTGCAGGCATTTGCTTTTACTCGGCGAGTTTATGCGTTATTTGGCTGTATCAATATGTTTCCAAACTGGTCAACTTTGCCCGTATGCTCTGGCAAAACCAGTGTAGTCGAATCCATTTCAGTCACAACCGCTGGGCCACGAATCAAATCACCCGACTTAAGGGCAGCCCGGTCCAGAATGCTGGCGTCATGATCGCGCCCTTCGAAAAAGATTTTGGTTTGAGCGTATATCGCAGTCGAAAGGTCGCCGTTCCCGCTGGGCAGAGTCTTTGCTTGAGCCGCGCTCTCTTTGCCTTGAACCACCGCGCGAAGGTTATACAGCTCCCTTTGCGTTTCCAGTGAAAATGTAAACAGCTGTTCATGCATCTCATCAAATCTTCGCCCCAACTCTTTGAGACCACTCGTTTCAAATTCCTCAGGTGTCATGTCCACTGTCAATCGCATGCCCTGGCCTGCATACCGAAGATCAATTTGATACAGGGTGGTCTGCTCTGCCTTCGGCACGCCTTCCGAATCCAGGGTTGACGCCGCTGCAGCCGACAATTCTTGCAAGATCCCAAGCACCTCTTGATCGTTCGTATCTGAAAATCGGCGGACAAAAGTTCGCGATGACTCGTCTCGAACGCGAGTTGTTGCGTCACCATAAGCGCACAACACTCCGGGTCCCGGCGGAATAATGACGGGCCACGAATTCATTAGTTTTCCGAGTGCATTTGCGTGTAACGGCCCGGCACCTCCAAAACCAACGAGCGCAAAATCCCGTGGGTCAAATCCTTGCTCAACCGAGACGAGGCGTAACGCTCCGAACATGTTTTCGTTCACGATGTTAACGATCCCCTCCGCCGCCTCCCTAACGGATAATCCCATCGCTTTGCCGACTGTACTGACAGATTCTTCTGCCTTAGCGTGATCAATCAACAGGTCCCCGCCAAGTTTTGCGCTCGATGGGAGATATCCCAAGACGACATTAGCATCCGTCACTGTCGGCTCGACACCACCTTTGCCATAAGCGGCCGGCCCCGGTTCTGCACCGGCACTTTGTGGCCCAACTCGCAATGCTTTGGTCAGCTCAGGAACATAAGCAATCGATCCACCGCCTGCACCAACCGATCTGACATCAACAGAAGATGACCGAACGGTTACATCACCAACTCTGGTTTCCCTTCGGGTTTGCGCAACACCGTTTTGAATCAGGGCCACATCAGTCGACGTACCGCCCATGTCAAAACTTAGCAGGTCACTGTAGCCCGCCTGGCGTGCCATCCAGATCGCCCCTGAAACGCCCCCGGCCGGGCCACTCATCAAAAGATTCACCGGCATCGCTTTTGCGACGTCAGCGGATGCCAGTCCGCCGTCCGAGCGCAAAATGTGAAGCTGCACCCCAGTCATTCGCCGGTTCAATTCCGCTTCCAAACTCTCGATGTAGGTAGAAACCACCGGTCGTATATACGAGTTGACTACCGTCGTTTCCGTACGTTCGTACTCATACATCTCCGGCACCACCTCAGACGAAATTGAAACCGGTATCCCGGGCATGACACTCTCAGCAATCTGCCGGACCCGCTCTTCATGAGCACCGTTGGTATAAGCATTCATTAGCGACACGGTCAAAGCTTCTATGCTTTCCTGGGCAAGACCTTCTAGTGATTCTCGCAACCCAGTTTCATCTAAAGGCCGGACGACCTCTCCATCGGCGCCAATGCGTTCATCTACATCGATCGTTAGTTCAAGCGGCGCCAAAGGATCGCTCTTATTAAATATGACCCATCCACCCAATCCGCCCGGTACATATGACCGCGCAATCTGCAAGATCTGCTTATAACCTTTGGTGGTGACGAGGCCTACTTTTGCGCCGCTGGCAGTCAATACTGTATTGGTTGCGACCGTAGTGCCATGCATCACGTGCGTGATTTCAGTTGGAGCTATCCCCGCCTGTTTACATACGCGCTCTATGCCGTTGAGGACGCCGATTGATGAGTCTTGAGGCGTAGAAAGCACTTTCGCCGTGTAGTTATGGCCAGTGGATTCCTCAATCAGCAGAATATCGGTAAATGTCCCGCCAACATCTGCGCCAAGACGGTATCCGGACTGACCAGTTGACCGTCTAGGGCTGACCCGGTCTTTTTCAGCTAGAGAAGGGGCCGCTGTTGAAGACAGCCTCTGCGCTGTTCTGGCTCGAAGCGTTTCCTTATCCGGCTCCCGATTTACCGTTTGCTCTTCGAGCGCTGGAGAAATTTTAGAAACTGACGGACGTGACTTTGTCGACACACCCGAAGACGCCGCTGAGCGATGCACTGCCTTGTTATCATCACTTCCCTTCTTTTCCTTTGCATCGCTGTCGCCCTTTCCCAACCGTGCGAAATCATCTTTTGCTTTTCGCAACTGGGCGTCGAACCAGTCCGTTGTTTTCCGTGAGTCGTTCATCGTCTTTTATTAATTTATCGATTCATTGACCGGTTTGTCATGAATTCTAATTTCCATTACGCGTGGATCGCCACTTTTCGATCCAAACGATGGTTTCATCCACAGTTGTAATATCACAATATCGACGCTCCACATCGCGCAAGTTGTCATGATGGGGGCCATTTTCTTGATCGCCAACACCATCCTCTGGAACGATGGTCCGAAATCCCCATTGGAAGCTGTCAACAATCGTCGCACGCACGCATCCTGAAGTCACGCATCCGATGACAATGATGGTATCCACTGATTCTTTGTTAAAAAAGGCCGCGGCTGGGGTCTGGAAAAACATCGAAGCCCCAGACTTGCGCATCGCTACATCGTAGTCTGGGTCATAGGTTCTTGGGTCCAATTCCGTAGACGGATCACCTTCCACCATGTCATCGAGCGCAGAGATTTTCCAATAGGGCATATCCCGCTTCGAGTTGTACCCGGTATAGCAAGTTGCTACGGGCACATTGCAGTCCCGCGCGACAGCCAACAAGCGCATGGAATTGGAAACTGCACGTTCTACCAGGGGCGCTCCACCAAGTGGAAATCGGGAGTCAGTGAATCCCAACTGAAAATCAACCACTGCCACTCCGGGTTTGTGGCCAAACCCAATACTCTCTCTACCATAGGAACGCCTCTGGTACCCATCTTCCATCTCGTGTGACTTCTTGTCGATATTCACAATATCTTCTGTCAGCATCTAAAAGTATTCACCCGACACCAATTCATCTACCAGAATTCGACACAGTCGAATCAATTCCTGTCGAGTCAAGCGGCGAGCTTCGCCAGCACGTCGTCTGGGAAAAGTCCCGCTTTCATTACCTGTCCAGGCAGCGGCTCATCGAAAAAACCCTCAGCCCATTTAGCAACGTCAACTAACCTGGCCAAATCAATACCAATATCGTAGCCCATGTTACGCAACACATAGCATAAGTCTTCTGTTGAGATATTGCCGGTGGCTCGCGGCGCAAATGGGCAACCACCGATTCCACCAATCGATGAATCTAAAATCTTTACTCCGGCTTCAACAGCTGCGACAGCGTTGGCTATCCCGGTATTTCTAGTGTTATGGAAATGGCATCCAAGACCAATTGTCTCGCTCAACTCGGCCCGGACCGCACTTATTAGATTTCGCACCTGAGACGGAACTGCACAACCAATGGTGTCGGCAAGCATTACCTCGTGTACGCCAACCTGCTCGTATCGTCGTGCAATTTGAACCACGACGTCCGTGCTGGTATGCCCTTCAAAGGGGCAGCCAAAAGAGGCGCCGATCGTGCCCGACAACAGCCGCCCCGATTCGATTACCCGTTTTGCAATCCCTTCAAGACCTGTCAGCGTTTCGTCGATGCTGGCCCCCTGATTCTTCAAGTTAAATGTCTCACTTGCGACCACCACATAACGCACCTCATCAACGCCGGCATCTAATGCGCGTTCGATTCCCCTCATATTCAGTGCGAGCCCAGCGACCCGCACATGAGAAGGGCGATCAATTTCTGCCATAACGGCTTCAGCATTTGCCATTTGCGGCACCCGCTTGGGGTTCACAAAGCTTGCTGCTTCTATTCGTTTCACACCAGCTTGGGTCAGTTTGTTAATCAACTCTACCCGCTCAGCAACGCTCCAGATTCTCTTCTCACTTTGCAAACCATCTCTCGGCCCCACTTCGCATATTTCAACATTCATATGTACTTCAGATGATTCCGTCATTTTTCAAACCCCTCAGCTCTTCTTCTGAAAGCCCCAGCAACTCGGAATAAACCGCTTCATTATGGGCGCCCACGGTTGAGGGGCCCAGCCATGCTATCTCACTTTTGGTTTCGCTTAGTTTTGGCACAAACCCGGGTACCGCAATTTCACCCAATTCTTCATCTTGAAATCGGCAAATCATATCCCGCTCTAGGTAGTGAGGATCACTTGCGATGTCCTCGATCGAGTATATCGGTCCACACACCACGCCGTTTTCGCCCAAACGGGCGTCAAGCTCGGTTGCCGTAAATTGTCGAGTCCAGTCCGCGATCAATGCATCCAGTTCATCACAGTTTTCCCCCCGAACTTGGTGGGTACTGTAACGAGGATTCTCCGCAAGATCGAGCTGGTCCATTGCTTGACACAGACGCTTAAACATCGGGTCTAGATTTGCAGCAATAACAACCCATTTGCCATCACGAGTTGGGAAAATATTAGAAGGAGAAACATTCGCCAATCCGGTCCCGCTTGGTTCACGAATGAACCCCACCGTATCAAATTCCGACAGCGCGCTTTCCATCATCGCAAAACACGATTCCATGATCGAAGCGTCAACTACCTGGCCCTTACCATTGCCCGCACCATCGCGCCAATACAACGCCATTAACACCCCTTGGACAGCAAACAGTCCAGCCAAAGAATCGCCCAGCGAGATTCCCGTGCGCGGAGGAGGCTGATCGGGGTATCCATTGATGTATCGGAGCCCGCCCATTGCCTCACCGACGCTGGCAAAGCCTGGTCGATCCGAATAGGGGCCGGTCTGCCCAAATCCGGAGACCCGGGCGATCACGAGTCCAGGATTGATTTTATGGAGCGCCTCAGGACTCAGTCCCCATTTTTCTAGCGTACCCGGCTTAAAGTTTTCCACAAGTACGTCCGCCGTTTTAATCAGACGCCTTACCAAGTCCTGGCCCCGGGGGTCACGCAGATTGGCTGTTACCGATTTCTTATTGCGGGCAAGTATCGGCCACCACAATCCTCGGTTCTTGTACCGATGATGACCCCATTCCCGCATTGCGTCGCCCCGTCCGGGCACTTCAACCTTGATGACTTCGGCACCAAAATCAGCCATTCTGGATCCAGCGAAGGGTCCGGCAAGGAGCTGGCCCATCTCAATCACCCGTACGCCACTCAGTGGGCCCTTTAGTCGCTTGTCGGTCTTGGCATCTTCCATAGTCAGTCCTTACTCAAAAATGTCTTAAAAACCCGCCAGATAACTCCCCATCCAATGACGTTGATCTGCTCATCGTTAACCTTAGGCAAAAGAATCTATCACTAATAAAATCTAATGTTTATCCAGAAATGAAAACAGGGTATTACAGAATTCTATTTTCTGCTCTTTTCCCGCAACCACGTGCGCAGCATTCTTCATAGTAACTCCTTCCGCGCCACATATACCCCGTTCTAGTGGCAGCGTCGTTCGTGGACCAGTCACCATGTCCTTGGCCGCATGAATAATCAAAGTCGGGGCTTGAATCAACTCCAAACGATCGATGGTATCGTGAGTTAAGCATGCCTCGACCAAGCGCTCATGGGTCACGTAGTTATCTTTTAGTTCCCGCCACTGACCATCAGGCCCCAGCAAACGATGCTTGTTCTTGTTATAAAACTCAGGGAGAAAGGAATAAATACAGACAAATTCTTGAAAGGTTAAAAAACCTGAATCACGATGAACACATCGAAACAGATTTAATTGGTCGGAAAGATATTCATCACAAGATGCCCACGCGCCCATATTCACCATGCTTCTAACCAGGTCAGGTCTGTTGATCGCGACTTCCTGCCCGATACAACAACCCATGCCCACCAGGCCGATCAGGTGGACGTTGGTCCAGTTCAGGTAGTCCAGCAGTCGGATCAGATCTTCTGCATACAGTCTCATAGAAGCCGGGGTACGCGGATCATCAGTTGACTGCCCGATTCCACGATAATCGAACACCAGTACTTTGTATTGGTCTGTAAGCCCGCGCGCTAGACCCTTCTCGCCCCCGTGGCAATAGGTGCCCCAGCCCCCCATGCAAACAGCCGGCGCACCGGATCCATGAATCTCATAATACATTTCATGGTTGTTAATGCTTGCAGTAGGCACTACAAATTCTCCAATGCTTTATTTTCTTCATCCCATTTCATGCAAGCATTCATACCTGTCGCTCGTAAAGTTCTGCAGCGCGCCGAAAAATAATTAGATTTTTCGGCGCTCGATTCATGGTAACGTTGTCTACGCCTATCATCGCATCATTTTAGCGGGCGAAAAACTGTAATGTCATCTGCACTTCTATTCCAGCCCATGCATAGGCAGCTTAGTGCGCTGCTGAAGGGTAAAGTGTCCGCTGAAGAGTTGACGCGGAATTATCTTGATCGGATTTCGCATCACGATATCAAACTAAACGCGTTTATGACAGTGTTCTACGATAGCGCATTACAGGCAGCCAAAGTCGCCGATCAAAAGCGACTCTCCGGCGAACCTCTTGGCGCGTTGCACGGGATTCCCTTTGGACTCAAAGACATTATTGAATTTGAAGGGCAAACAACAACCTGGGGCTGTTATGCACTAAAAGATCGAATGTCGACCGAGACTGCGACAGTGGTAGAGCGCCTGATCGATCAAGGTGCGATTATTCTTGGGAAGACGCAGTCGGTCGAATTTGCCCTTGGGGGCTGGGGAACAAACGAATATTATGGAACGCCCTGGAATCCGTGGGATCTTGAAACTCACCGAATACCTGGAGGATCGAGCAGTGGTTCTGGTGTTGCCGTCGCTGCAGGCCTGTGTGCGGCAGCACTGGGTTCAGATACCGGCGGTTCCGTGCGATTACCTTCTGCTTTTTGTGGGATCACGGGGTCGGCCGGGTATCAAACTACGGTGTAATGCCACTTTCTACCTCACTCGACACGGTTGGCCCGATGGCTCGGTGCGTAGAAGACGTCGCCTTAATTTACACCGCAATTCGAGGACCAGACCCCAAGCATCCGCCGACTTTACACCCAGTGTTGGATAAGCCGATGGCCCACCTTCGAGAAGGGATTTCCGGAATGCGCCTCGGGGTACTGCCAGATGAAGAAAGAGAAGAACTATCCAGCGTTGTCAACGACGCCTATGAACGGTCTTTGGGTGTGATCAAGGATCTCGGCGCAAAAGTCGTAATCCGCGGGCTCCCTCATCTGTTTGAAACCTACCGAAACATGTCGTCAGTCATTATTAGCGCCGAAGGTTACTCGCACACTGCCGGCCTGATAGACCAGCATGAACTTCCAATCGGGAGCGCTGTCCGCAAACGAATGCTGTACGGGAAATCCTGCTCGGCAAAACAATACCTAGACGCTTTACGTCAAATGGATCTCTGGAGAAAAGAGTTTGCTGCGCAGATGGGCGATATTGATGCATTGGTCACGCCAACCACAACTGACTGTGCTATTCCTACTGACGAAGTCAACGAGCAGACTCTTCCTGCGCATTTTACCCGGGCGACCAATGTGCTGGGACTCTGCGCGCTGGCAATACCTAGCGCCCATTCGACCAACGATCTGCCGATATCAATGTGCATTCACGGACATCCTTTTCACGAGTCCCATACCCTTAGAATCGGATGGGCACTCGAACAAGCCTTTGATGAAAGCAGCCGCATTCCATCCGGACTCAACGCGGGATGATTGCTACCGCAGAAATTAAAAATCCGTTTACAACAAATTAAAAATCGTAGAAGCGTCGCTGGTTTCAAGGCCCAATCCAACTTCGACATTGAGGTGGCTAATCACACCGTCATCAACGATCATCGCGTACCTTTTAGAGCGCAACCCGAAACCCACAGTACGAAGATCCGTCTCTAAGCCCATGGCACGGCTGAATCGACCAGTCCCGTCTGCCACCATTAATACCTTACCTTCAACAACTTGCGTTTTGCCCCAGGCATCCATTACGAAAGGATCATTGACAGAAAGGCAAATGATTTCCTCGACTCCTTTCTTTCGCATCTCCTCTGATTGCCGAACATAGCCCGGGAGATGCTCGCCCGTACAGGTTGGCGTAAACGCGCCCGGTACTGCGAAAAGAACCACTTTTTTACCAGCAAACAACTGATCGGCTCGAAAAGTTTGTGGGTTGCCGTCAACCAACTGATGAACATTCACCCTGGGCACGCGATCTCCAATCAAACGCCGCACACCCAAGTAAGTTATCAATCGTTTCATCTGGTCCACAATCTGGCTGCCCACGGACTGTTTGACGATACGACCTTCGGGATCAATCAAACACAGCCCAGAACGATTCAGTTCTCGTGAAACACCCAGCGTCGCATCCGCAAGAAATCGATCTGGATCGCTCAGTACATCAAAGGGGAGTTGGAGACGATCGGCAAACGCTTTGTTGACAGCGGTCGTTTCTCCGCTTACGGCCAGAACAACCACGTTACGAGCGGCAAATTCTAGGTAATTGTCGCGTAACCCGTCCCAATCCTTAACAACATCAGAACCTGGAAACGAACCAATCCACCAGAGAACCACGTGCTGCCCGCGATATTCCTGCGGGCCGGTCATGATCCCCAGTTGATTGCGGAAAAGGTGCTGGGGAACCAGCCTGAATCGTCGGGGAGCAAACATCTAAAGGGTAGTCAAAGGCCCTGGCTTCAGAGCATTCGAATGCACCACCGTAACGCATCATCTATTGCTTGCCGATAAGCCGTTTCCTCGGCCTCGCGTTCGGTACCCTGAGAGGGGGACGCGGGCTGGTCTATTTCAGCCAATCCGAACTGGGTCCTACGGATACCATAACTCGGTAACTCGAACCGACAGAGCACCACCAGCTCGTTTCCTTCTCTCCTGCGATCCCTGACATCGTGTCGCCACTCGCCCGGGTAATGACGGTCCAGCCAGTCCACCGCGTCGATCTCGGCGAGCTCATCTTTATCGAATCTTTTTATTTCCCCGCGCTCACGCGCTGGAGCAACAGAATCGTTCGCCCCCGAATCCACAGCGCCCTCAGAGCTCGTGCTTGAACGGTTGTACAACGACTCGAGCGCCTGTCGATTGCCCTCGAGCAATTCATCAAATGATTCGGTTAACTCGCGTCCCACAGTTTATCCCGTGGATTAACCCTGCTCTAAAAACCCACCGACGTTGGCGGTGGTCCTTGCCACCATTGTCGAAACTGGTTGTCCGCTTCCGCGGCAAGCCCTCCCTCCTCAACTAGTGAGGTCAGGTATGCCAGCACGTCGTGCTCCGATTCTACATCGCAGTACTTGGCATCCATGTCAAAAAGGTTTGCTTCATGCGGCCCCTGCGCTCGATCACCTACCCCTTCCCGAACGACCACGGTATAAAACCCATACTGAAGAGAATCGACAGCTGATGCCCGAACACAGCCGCTGGTTGTACAGCCGGTAATCACGACCGTGTCTACTTCAAGACCCCTGAAATACTTGTCTAGTTCCGTACCAAAAAATGCACTGGCGTATTTCTTGACGATCACCGACTCGCCTTTAAGTGGTGCAATCCGGTCGTCGATTTCAACCAGGTGCGACCCTTGAACAAGAATAGACAGGGACGGCACCTTCTTGATAAACACGCCAGCATCACGGAAATCCGGCTCATAGGCGACCGTCGTATAGACTACGGGCAGGTAGCCATTACGGAACTTTGTCAACAACCGGGCAGTCACCTCAACCTGCTGATCGAAATCCCCCCCCAATGGCGAAGTCGGATCAGTGAATCCATTGCTAAAATCAACAATCAGTAACGCTGGCTTACTACCGTAACCGGA
>JYMV01003268.1_pt1 | contig 14637 bp, 11 predicted proteins | sample 338911 | NCBI WGS metagenome assembly JYMV01 (sample SAMN03354496, study PRJNA234377) | hydrothermal vent metagenome | biome: Deep sea; feature: Hydrothermal plumes at the Eastern Lau Spreading Center, Western Pacific Ocean; material: Seawater | place: Tonga | collected 2009 | depth 2000 m m
AAGACTCCGGTTGTGTCTCAGATATTTTTTTTATACTCATCGATCTATCTCACCAAAAACTAGATCCAATGATCCTATAACAGCAGGAACGTCGGCTAACATATGACCCTTAATTAAATAATCCATAGCTTGTAGATGAGAAAATCCTGGAGCTCTTATTTTGCATCTATAAGGTTTATGACTACCATCCGAAATTAAATAAACTCCAAATTCGCCTTTGGGCGCTTCCACAGCAGCATAAATTTCACCTTCGGGTACCCTAAACCCCTCAGAAAATAATTTAAAATGATGAATTACTGCTTCCATAGACTTTTTTAAATCTTCTTTTGGTGGAGGAGTAATTTTTCCATCAACACTTTTAACAGGTCCAGAAGGCATTTTATTAATGCAATCTTTAATAATTTCCACACTTTGTCTCATTTCTTCAATTCTGCAAAGATATCGATCATAACAATCGCCATTTTTTCCGATGGGAATTTTAAAATCAAAATCTCTATAACATTCATAGGGTTGCGATTTTCTTAAATCCCATGCAACTCCAGATCCTCTTAACATAACTCCTGAAAAGCTATGATCTATTGCTTCCTCTTTTGTGACGACACCAATATCTACATTTCTTTGTTTAAAAATTCTGTTATCCGTTAAAAGTGTTTCTAAATCGTCTATAACTTTGGGGAAGGTATGACAAAACTTCAATATATCTTCATTCAATCCTCCGGGTAAATCTTGATGAACTCCTCCTGCTCTAAAATAATTTGCGTGTAATCTGGATCCTGAAACTCTTTCGTAAAAAGTCATTAAAGTTTCTCTCTCTTCAAAGCCCCACAGAGATGGTGTTAATGCTCCAACATCGAGTGCTTGAGTGGTAATATTTAGGAGGTGACTTAGAATCCGGCCAATTTCGCAAAATAAAACTCTAATGTATTGTCCTCTAATAGGCACCTCTATGTTTAAAAGTTTTTCTATTGCTAGAGCAAAAGCATGTTCTTGATTCATTGGCGCTACATAGTCGAGGCGGTCAAAATAAGGAACCGCTTGCATATATGTCTTATGCTCAATAAGTTTCTCAGTTCCTCTGTGCAAAAATCCAATATGAGGATCAGCTTTTTCTACAACTTCCCCGTCTAATTCTAGTATCAATCTTAAAACACCATGTGCAGCTGGATGCTGTGGTCCAAAATTTAAGTTCATAGTTTTAGTTTGCTTAACCATTACTTTTCCTTAGTTTCTTTTTTTTGTATTTCTTCCTTAACATATTTGGTTCCTTCCCAGGGACTTTCGAAATCAAAATCACGATACTCCTGATCTAACTTAACTGGTTCAGAAATTACTTTTTTCTTTTCTTCACTATATCTAACCTCTAAGTGACCAGTTAAAGGAAAATCTTTTCGAAGAGGATATCCATCGAAACCATAATCTGTAAGTATTCTTCTTAGATCAGGATGATCTTTGAAAGAAATGCCGTACATATCAAAAACCTCCCTTTCCATCCAATTTGCTGAAGGAAAAATTTTTGTGATAGAAGGAACTGTCGTTTTTTCATCTATATTAATATTAATTATAATTCTTAAATTATTTTCATGACTCAGCAATAAATAGACAATTTTAAATCTTTTTTCTTTTTGTAGATAATCTACTGCAGTTATATCGATTAACTGTTTAAACTTGCATTTTTCATTAGTTTTTAAAAATAAAATCGTAGAAATTACATCTTCAACATCAATATAAATAAAAAGTTGATTAAAATTAATTTGTGACTTCTTTACAGTTGTTGTTAAGCCTGCTCTCTAAATCGTTAACAGTTGTTGACATTTTTTATCTTTCTAAACTGCCTTCTCTTCTAATTTTTTTTTGTAATTGTAAAATTCCGTAAAGCAAAGCTTCTGCGGATGGTGGACAGCCAGGTACATAAATATCAACTGGAACAATGCGATCACATCCTCTTACAACTGAATAAGAATAATGATAGTAACCACCTCCATTTGCACAACTACCCATGGATATTACGTATCTAGGCTCGGGCATTTGATCGTAAACTTTCCTAAGTGGGGCTGCCATTTTATTTACCAATGTTCCTGCCACTATCATCACATCGGATTGTCTTGGAGATGCTCTTGGTGCTGCACCAAACCTTTCTAAATCATATCTTGGCATTGCTGTTTGCATCATTTCTATAGCACAACAAGCTAAACCAAAAGTCATCCAGTGTAGAGATCCCGTTCTAGCCCAATTGATTAAATTTTCAGAAGAAGTTGTAATAAATCCTTTTTCGCTAAAATCTTTTGCAATTTTTTTAAATTCACTTGGTATTTTATCCTCTCTTTGATTAAAATTAATCATACTAGTCCCAATCTAATGCACCTTTTTTCCATTCATATACAAAACCAACAGTTAATACGAAAAGAAAAATCATCATTGACCAAAATCCTAAAGCACCAATGTTCCCTAAAGATATTGCCCATGGGAACAGAAATGCTATTTCTAAATCGAAAATAATAAATAAAATTGCAACCAAGTAAAATCTAACATCAAATTCCATTCTTGAATCGCCGAATGCTTCAAAGCCACATTCATAAGCTGAAAGTTTTTCAGAATCAGGATTTTTAGGCGAAAACAAAAAGTTTAAAACAATAAAACCTATACTCAAAGTCAAAGCGACAAAAAGGAAAATTATGATGGATAAATAGTCTTTTAAAAAATCAGCTAACATCTTATATATATTTATATAACACTTTTATTTATACATACAGATGTGAGATTGACGCAGATTTAAGAAAACTGTCAGGAACGACATTGTTCAAACCAATAAACTGCTACTCAACAGATAGAGATGTTTTCAAAATACCCTGATTCTGCATAATATAGTGTATTATTTTTTATTTGCATCCCATCGCTTTTGTTCTTCGGAAGATAAGTTTGTCTTGGAATAAATATATTGTGTTGGTAATTTAAATTCTTCTTCTTTTTTATTAGATGATTTATAAATTACAATATTATCATAATAAGTTGGGTGATTTTCTCTATCAAAAAGTTTTGCATAATTTTCCCTATTATGAATACTGATTAATTCCTTTTTATTATTGTCATACATCCAAAAACCGATCATAAAATAATTGTTTGCTTGAGCTAAATCAAAAAAAAATGTTGGTTGATAATTATAAAAACCATGATCATAATAACCTTGTCCAGGAAGTTGGTGAATAATTAGTCCTCCCGCTGTTACAGAATTATGTATTGTTTTAAAAACTGCTAGTTGATTAAATATATGTTCCGAAGTACCAATATTCGTAACAACATCGTATTTCTTAACATCTTTATACTCATTATTTAGATCAAAATTGATAGAGTGTTCAGACCCTTGGAGATCAAGAGCTAGATATTCTTTATAATCAAAAATCGCCCTATAAAAAAGTTTTGCTAGATCAAATGCAAAAGTTTTAGGATCTTTTCCAAGCTCGGTTAATGTTGTTATTTCATTTAACTTTCTGAGTAAGATTTCTTTATTTTTACTATCGGAATAATTATCAATTGTTTTCTTAAGATCTTGAAAAGATACATCTCCATACCAATTTTGTTCACCAATTTCTATGATAGAATTAGTTTTTCCAGAAGAGATTAATTCTTTCTTTTTTAAAAATATTAAGATCTGATATAAATATGAGGTTATGGCCATAAAATTTCATTCCTACTGTATATGAAAGATCAAAGTATTCAAGAACTTATAGATTTATATAACTCTGGAAAATTAGATATTGTTGAAAAAAAAATTGTTGAGTTAATAAAAAAAAACCCAAAGAGTTTTGTTTTATATAATCTTTTTGGTACCATTTTGGTTGATAAAAAAAACTTTAATCAAGCTCTTGTTAATTATAAAAAATCATTAGAAATAAATCCCAATTATGCTGAGGGACATAATAATTTGGGCGTCGCTTTCTATAAACTTAGAAAATTTAATGAATCAATCGATAGTTATCAACGAGCTATAAAAATAAAACCTAATTTTTCAAAAGCTCACAATAATCTGGGTCTTGCTTATAAAGAACTTGAAAAATTTACTGAATCAATTAATAACTATCAAAAGGCAATAAAAATTAATCCAGGATATGCGGAAGCTTACAATAATCTTGGTGTTACATTTAAACAACTTGGAGAACTTAATGAATCATTTAATAACTATCAAAAGGCAATAAAAATTAATCCGGAATATGCAGAAGCTTACAATAATCTTGGTAATGTTTATAACTCAAATCAAAAAATTGATGATGCAATTTTAAATTACAAAAAAGCAATAAAACTAAACGCTAATTTTCCTGAAGCATACAGTAATTTAGGAAATCTTTTGAAGGAAATACGAAAATAAACTTTTAAGTCTTAGACCTAATGATATTGAGTATAAAATTAACGTCATATTATCGATCTCTCCTATTGTTAGTTCTATTGAAGAAATAAATTATTGCCGAAATAAGTACGAGAAGGGCTTAGATCTCTTAAAAGAATATCAATATCTTTCGGAAAAACCTGGAGATACGATAAAGACAAGTACTTTTCTTTTAGGCTATCACGCAAAAGATAACTTAGAGTTAATGAAAAATACTTCAGATTTGTTTAGAAAAATAATACCTAATCTTAATTATATTTCAAAAAACATTGATAAACATAAAAAACAAAAAAAAATTAGGGTAGGATTTATTTCAGAGTTTTTAACTAGACATACAGTAGGTAAATTATTCGGAGGTTTAATAAAAAATATTGATAGAAAAAAATTTGAAGTAGTCATATTCCACACTCAAAGAACAAAAAAAAGTATAAATAAAAATGAAATTGATAATATCTCCGATAAAGTAATAAATTTAAGCAATAGAATAAAAGAACAGCATAGTCAGGTAGAAAATGAAAATTTAGATATTATTTTTTATCCTGAAATTGGCATGTCACAAACAATTTATTTTTTAGCCTTTGCGCGACTTGCTTCTGTACAAATTGTAAGTTTTGGACATCCTGAAACAACTGGCATAAATACAATTGATTACTTTTTATCATCAACTCTTTTAGAGCCTAACAACAAAAAGAAATATTCTGAAAGATTAATTTGTTTAAGTCAATTTCCGCTGTATTATCAGCCTCCTCAAAGTTTAGGTCCATTGAAAAACCGAAAAGATCTCGAACTTCCCGAAAATGCTCGACTTTACGGGTGTCCTCAATCATTATTTAAACTTCACCCTGATTTTGATTCAATTTTAGCTGAAATATTATTTCAAGATCCTGAAGGTTATATTGTTCTAATTGGAGGAGAGGGTAAAGAAAAATATTGGTCAGAAATTCTAAAAAAAAGATGGTCAAAAAATTATACTATTCTTAACAAAAAAGTTTTATTCACAAAAACTTTATCCTTATTAGAATTTATTTCTTTATGCAAATGTGTAGATGTACTATTAGATCCTTTGCATTTTGGTGGAGGAAATTCTTTTCTAGAATCAATGTTGGTAGGAACTCCATCAATAACAATGCCAGAAACACATTTAAAAACAAACGTCATAGCCGCTGCTTATAAACAAATGAAAATTGCAAATCCTCCTATTGTTCAAAGTTCAAAAGAATATGTTAATTTGGCAGTTAAACTAGCTCAAGATGATAAAAAAAATCTATCTCTAAGAGAGAAATCGAAAATTGCAGCAAATAAATATTTGTATAATAATTTAAAAGCTTTAAAAGAATTCGAACAATTTTTAGAAGAAGCCCACATAACAGCACAATCGGGAAGCAAACTCAAAGATGGCCACAAAGTTAAGTTTTAAAAATCAACCTATATAATGTAGGTAAAACAAAGGTGAATAATGGGCGCGGACAACTCAGATTACCTCAACGAAACAAGAAAATATTTCAGCCACTCAATAAGCAAGTATTAAGTGGCGGGAGTGAAGGGACTCGAACCCTCGACCTCTTGCGTGACAGGCAAGCGTTCTAACCAACTGAACTACACCCCCACAAATGGTGGGCGGTAAAGGACTCGAACCTATGACCCTCTCGGTGTAAACGAGATGCTCTACCAACTGAGCTAACCGCCTATTTCCAATTAAAACTTTTTACAGCACGTAACTGTTAAAGTAAATTCAATTCTCTAATTCTTTAATACTTATAAATTTATGCGCTAAATCACTGTTCTTTTTTTTTATTTCTTCAAAAAAATTCCAAGCCAAAACTAATGCGTAGTCAAACTTTTCTTTTACATTGGCTTTTGAAATAATGGGAATTTTCATTCCAGGAAGAAATTTTCCATGTTTAAGTTTATTATCCTCGATTATACTTTCTATTTCATTTGAAATACCAAAAAAGTTTAGTGCAGTTGTTGCTTTTGCAGGTGATCCATAACCAATTAATTTTTTTCCATTATTCTTTAACTTTTTAATGTTTTTTTTAACATTATTTCTAATCGTGTAAATTTTTTCTCCAAATTTTTTATAGGTTTCATATTTTCTTAGACCAAATTCTTCTTCCTCTTTCAGTAGACTTTTAACACTTTGCTCTACCTTAGAATTCCTGTCTTTTTTTACATAAATTCTTAAAGATCCACCGTGAGTATTTATTCTTTCTGCCCTGATTATTCTTGCTTTAAATTGTTTAAAAAAGTTTAATAAAGATGTTAAAGACCAATAATTATAGTGTTCATGATAAATATTATCAAAAGTAAGGTCTTTCAAAGTATTAAGAAGATATTGCACTTCTATAATTATTGTACCCTTGTTTCGTAAAAGTTTTAACATACACTCTGCCATTTCTTTCAGTTTATCAGAATGTGCAAACACATTTGAAGCAAGAATAATATCCGCGTTTTTTTTGATTTTTCCTAAATTCTTATTTTCTAAAAAACAGTTAATTGTTTTAATTTTATTTTTGTTAGCTAATTTTGCTATATTCTTTGCCGGCTCTACCCCTAAAATTTTTTTAAAACCTAAATCTTTAAATGGCTTAAGGGCAACACCATCATTACTTCCAATATCAATTACGTAGGATTTTTTTGGAGATAATTTAAATTCTTTTATATATTTACCTGCTGCATCTTCAAAATGTTTTCTAAAAGATTTTGAAGTAGAAGAAAGATAAAGGTAATTTGAAAACATTGTTTTTGGATCGACAACCACAGATAATTGACAATTATGACAATCGTTACAGTAATTCATTTCTAAAGGATATAGTTTACATTTAGAATCTTTTTTGTTTAACAAATTATTGGCTAGAGGCTGATAGCCTAAAGAAACTACTCTTTTAAGATTTGTTTTTTCACATGAACGACAATGAAATTTATAGTTTTTTATCAGCAAATCTTTTTCTTCTTCCTTAACTAAAATATATCTTTTGGTATGAGTAACCCCATAATTTTCATGTTCTCTTTCACCTCTTACTAAATTTAAAAAAATTGAGTCCCTTGTGAAAACCATTGCATGCGCTACGTTTGGCTTAGTTACAATTAAGTCACCTTCGTTAACAACATGGGTTATCTTCTGTGAATTTTCGTTTAATAGGTCTTTGTAAACACTAATAAACTGACCTTTTACTAATAAACATTTTTGCTCTTGTATGGGATGAAAATGGTTTGCTCTAACAGTTCCCTTCTTTGAGTCGATGTATCCAATTAAATTTATTGGTTCAGGTAATTCATGGTTGCTTATTTTTCCTCTATGATCAACAAATTCCTTTTCTCCTTTTTTAACATGTTCAAGATTTTTTGTAATATTTTGTCTTGACCACTTTGAAATCATTTCTTGAATAGACTCTTCTAATCCATAAAGAAATTTAAATCCCTTACTTAAAAGTTTTTTATTTGAAAGTGCATAACCCGAGTTAGGAATTTTATCTTCAGTTTTAACAATTTTTACCTTTGAGTTTACTTTTTTACAAATATTTGCAACTTGTTCTACTTTAACTTTATCTTTTGATAGATTAAAAGTCTGGAATTTTATATCGTCTCTCTCCTCCATAAACTTAAAGCACCTAGCGGCATCAACTAAAGGAACTAGACATTTTAACTGTTTGCCTCCAGCAAAAAGTTTAATTGTGCCATTTTGAGAAGAAATTTTGGAAAATAAATTTGGCATTATGTTCAATCTCATTGCATCAGTTGAGTATCCATAGACCGAAGCTAATCTAAGAATAACATAATTTTTTTTAGATTCTTTTATCTGTTCTTCATTTTTATCTTTACCGATACCATATGATAGAACAGGAAATTTTTCACAATCTTCTTCAATGTCTTTTTCTATGTCTCTTTTTCCTTCAAATATCACATGTGTTGAAGGAAATATTATTTTGCAATTTTCTGATGATTCATAAAGAACTACGGATGTACCTTTTTCTGCAACATCATTCAGCTCCTTATCTTTCTCAAAATTTGATTCTTCTTTGGTTCTTGCAACATCAGTAATTCCAGCCAAATGATGTATTATATCGGCTTCTTTTAAAAAATGTTTAACATTTTTTGAGTCCCTTATATCAGCGTGAACAAAATTAATACTCCAATTCCTTAATTGATTGACTCTTTCTGATGCAAAACGATTATCGATAACAGTGATCTGGTTTCTCCAGCTTTCGCCCGAATATATTTTACACAGCTCTGTTCCTATATAGCCAAGTCCACCTGTAATGACAATTTTTTTAGACATAACTGTTATTGTTCTTTATTAAAATTAGATCTTTATGTTATTACTATGTCAAAGATTTATATTATATAAACTTAATCTTCAAATATATATGAAAATCTACGATTGTTTTATGTTTTTTGATGAAGAGATGCTTTTGGATCTTCGCTTAAACATTATGGACAAATATGTAGATAAATTTGTGATCACTGAAGCTACCTATACACATAGTGGTAGTGCTAAAAAACTTAATTTCGATATCAATAAATTTTCAAAATTTAAAGATAAAATTATTTATATTGTTGTTGATAAACAACCTCAAGATTTATTTAAAATTAACGAAAGTGATAACGACAAGCACGATACTAGGGGACAAAAATTAGTTTTAAATGGTTATAAAAGAGATAACTATCAAAGACAAATGGCACAACAAGCCTTGAATGATGTTGAACCTGAAGACTGGATAATAATCAACGATATAGACGAAATACCAAATTTAAAAAACGTTGATATGAGAAAAATTAAAAATAAATTACTTATTTTTAAGCAACAAATGTTTTATTATAAGTTTAATTTGCTTTACCCATCTGTTCCGTGGTTTGGCTCGAGAGCTTGCAAGAAAAAAAATTTTCTATCACCCCAATGGTTAAGGAATATAAAACATAAAGCATATCCCTTGTGGAGATTGGATATAATTTTTTCTAAAAGAAAATACAATGATATATTTTATGTTCACGATGGCGGTTGGCATTTTACAAATATTAAATCTCCTGAAGATATTGAGAAAAAACTTTTAAACTATACCCATCATGATGAGTTTGTGAAAAGTAAACTTAAACTTGAAGATTTACGAAAAAAAATTAAAGAAAAAAAAATTATTTATGATCATAGTGTGGATCAAAGTGAATATAAGTGGGGCACTGATACAATACTTCGTACAATTGAATTATCTAACATGCCGGATTATCTAAGAGAAAATTATAAAAAATATGTTAATTGGTTAGAAATTTAATGCGCGCTTTCAGTAGTTGATTTTTCTCCAGTTTTCGGTTTAGTTAAATTTTCAGCATCAATCCATTCTACCGGTATTAATTCTCTTATAAGCGCAGCTTTCAAAACTTCATCTACAGTTTTTACTGTAATTATTTCTAGATCGTTCAAAATCTCTTTTGGAACCTCTGCTAAATCTTTTTTGTTATCTTCTGGTATTAATACTTTAGGAATTCGTGCTCTATGAGCTGCTAAAAGCTTCTCTTTGAGTCCACCAATAGGCAAAACGTGTCCTCTTAGTGTCACCTCTCCGGTCATAGCAATGTTTTTATCGACAGGTATGCCAGTAATTGATGAAACTATTGAGGTAACCATTGCAATACCTGCTGAAGGTCCATCTTTTGGTGTAGCTCCTTCGGGAACATGTACGTGAAAATCTTTTTTTTCAAAAATTGGTGGAATAATACCAAATTCCAAAGATTTAGATCTTACATATGATTTAGCCGCTTTAACAGACTCTTGCATAACATCACCTAATTTACCTGTTATTTGCATTTTACCCTTTCCGGGCATCATGGCTGATTCTATTTTTAATATTTCCCCTCCGAATTCTGTCCAAGCTAAGCCTGTTGTAACCCCAATCTTATTATCAGACTCTATCTCGTCATATTTAAATTTCTTAACACCCAAAAAATCAGATAAATTTTTTGAATTAATTTCAAGTTTTGTTGATTCATTTGTTAAAATACTTTTTACAGCCTTTCTTGCTAATTTAGATATTTCTCTTTCAAGATTACGAACGCCGGCTTCTTTCGTATAGCTTTGTATTATGTCTTTAAGAACATCTTTATCCCAATTCCACTCTTCATCCTTAAGTCCATTGTTTTTAATTTGTTTTGGTATCAAATAATTATTTGCAATATTGATTTTTTCATCTTCTGTGTATCCTGCAATTCTAATAACTTCGAGTCTATCAAGCAAAGGTGGTAAAATATTTAAATTATTTGCTGTAGTTACAAACATCACATCTGAAAGGTCATAATCAACTTCTAGATAATGATCATTGAAAGTTGCATTCTGCTCTGGATCTAATGCTTCTAACAATGCCGAAGATGGGTCTCCTCTGTAATCGATACCCACTTTGTCAATCTCATCCAGCAAAAAAAGTGGGTTTTTGGTGCCAGCTTTTTTCATCTGCTGTATAATTTTTCCGGGCAATGAACCTATATAAGTTCTTCTATGACCTCTAATTTCAGCTTCATCTCTTATTCCTCCTAAAGACATTCGAACAAATTTCCTTCCTGTAGCTCTAGCAATAGATTTTCCAAGTGAAGTCTTTCCAACACCTGGGGGACCAACAAGACATAATATAGCTCCTTTTATCTTACCTACTCTCTTTTGAACCGCTAAATACTCGAGAATTCTTTCTTTCACTTTATCTAAACCATAATGATCCTGATCTAAAATTTCTTTTGCTTCGTTAATATTTATATTATCTAGTTTTTTATCCTCAGTGTTCCAAGGCAATTCAATCATCCAATCAAGATAGTTTCTTACCACTGTTGCTTCAGCAGACATTGGACTCATCGATTTTAGTTTTTTTAACTCCGACAAACATTTTGTTGAGGCTTCTTTTGACATCTTTGCTTTAATAATAGCTTTTTGCAAATTTCCGATTTCATCTTTACCCTCTTCAATATCACCAAGTTCTTTTTGAATAGCTTTCATTTGTTCGTTCAAGTAGTACTCTCTTTGTGTTTTTTCCATTTGCGTTTTTACTCTTCCTCTTATTCTTTTTTCTACGCCAATAACATTAATTTCATTATTGATATGATTCATTAATTTTTCTAATCTCGTTTTTAAATCAATAGTTTCCAATAATTTTTGTTTTTCAAAAATTGGTATATTTAATTGCCCCGCAATGAGATCGGCTATTTTACTCGGATTTTTTTGTTCTTTTAAATTGTTAAATAATTCTGAAGAAATTTTTTTACTTAAATTTGTTAATTTTTCTAATTTTCTGATTATGGCTATTGAAAGCGATAACAAATCTTCTTTCGAATCAATTTTGTCTTTAATAACTTCCGTTGAACACATTAATAATTCTTTGTCACTCTTAGATTCTATTATTTTAATTCTATCAATTCCTTCTACCAAAACTTTTATGGTACCATCGGGTAATTTTAATAACTGTAGTATCTTGCTTTCGCAGCCTACGGAATAAAGATCTTTTTCGATAGGATCATCTATTTCAGCATTTTTTTGTGTCACTAGGATTATTTTTTTATTAGTTTTCATTACCTCATTTAATGCTTTTATAGACTTATCTCGACCAACAAATAAAGGCACTATCATGCCAGGAAAAATAACTATATCCCTTAACGGTAATGATGGAAAAAAATCAGTTTTACTCATACTCGTAGTATATGGTTATAATTAAAAATATTTCAACAGATTTCTTAGGCTGCTGAAGTCTTTTTGGATCTGGAGTGAATAATTAATGGTTCACTGTTATTTTTCACTACAGATTCGTTTACAAGCACCTCTTCAATATCATCCATTGCAGGGAGTTTAAACATAGTTTTTAACAACAAGGCCTCGATAATTGACCTCAATCCTCTGGCGCCAGTTTTTTTATTTATAGCCTTTTTTGCAATTTCTAAAACAGCCTCATCTTTAAAAATCAATTTTACATTTTCAAATTCAAAAAGTCTTTTGTATTGTTTAAGTAAAGAATTTTTTGGTTCTTGTAAAATTTTTACCAAAGAATTCTCATCAAGTTCCTCAAGTGTCGCTAATATTGGCACTCTTCCAACAAATTCAGGAATCATTCCATATTTAATTAAATCTTCAGGCTCTAAATTTTTAATGAGTTCTCCAGAAGGTTGATCTTGAAAATGTTTTACTTTAGCTCCAAAACCTATAGAAGTATCAGAACCTCTTTTGGCAATAACTTTATCTAATCCAGCAAAAGCTCCGCCGCAAATAAATAAAATGTTTGTAGTATCCACCTGTAAAAATTCTTGTTGTGGATGTTTTCTACCTCCTTGTGGAGGAACGCTAGCTATAGTGCCTTCCATTATCTTAAGTAGGGCCTGTTGCACTCCTTCTCCTGATACGTCTCTTGTAATTGAAGGATTTTCAGACTTTCTGCTTATTTTATCTACTTCATCTATATAGACTATACCGCTTTGAGCTTTTTCAACATTATAATCTGCAGCCTGTAATAGTTTCAGAATTATATTTTCAACGTCCTCACCAACATAACCTGCTTCGGTCAAAGTCGTAGCATCAGCCATCGTAAAGGGTACATCTATAATTCTGGCTAAAGTTTGAGCAAGTAATGTTTTTCCACAACCTGTAGGACCAACCAGAAGTATATTAGATTTGGATAATTCGATATCTTTGTTACCCTTAGATTCGTTATTCAATCTTTTATAATGATTATGAACAGCTACTGACAAAACTTCTTTAGCATAAGTTTGTCCAATAACATAATCATCCAAAACTTTGCAGATTTCTTGTGGTGTTGGAACACCTTCTTGATTTTTTACAAAAGAATCTTTCTTTTCTTCCTTTATAATATCCATACATAGTTCAACACACTCATCACAAATAAAAACTGTAGGCCCCGCAATTAATTTTTTTACTTCGTGCTGACTCTTTCCACAAAAAGAGCAGTAAAGAATATTTTTATTACTTTTTTCAGTCATAAATTTTTCAACGAATCAATTAAACTCAAAATAAACTAATGTTTAAAGTTATCAAGTTTAAGTTGTATATATAAACTAAATCTAGTGTCTCAGACTCTTTTTTCCACAACTTCATCGATCAACCCAAAAGCTTTTGCTTCTGTCGGTGTCATAAAGTTATCTCTTTCTAAAGCTTTCTTAATTTCTGATTCACTTTTTTTTGTATGTTTAGAATAAATTTTATTCAACCTGTCTTTAAGAGCCAATATTTCTTTGGCATGAATTTCTATATCAGTCGCTTGTCCTTGGAAACCAGCAGAAGGTTGATGAACCATAATTCTTGAATTTGGAAGCGAAAATCTTTTTCCCTTTTCTCCAGATGCCAATAAGAATGATCCCATCGATGAGGCTTGGCCTATACATAAAGTGGAAACTGGAGGTTTTATATATTGCATAGTATCATAAATGCCTAAACCCGATGTAACTAATCCACCTGGACTATTAATATAAAAAGATATTTCTTTTTTTGGATTTTCTGACTCTAAGTATAATAATTGAGCAGTAACTAAAGTCGAGAGATTATCATTTACAGGGCCAACCAAAAAAACAATACGTTCCTTTAGTAACCTAGAATAAATATCATACGCTCTTTCTCCCCTATTAGATTGCTCTACAACCATAGGAATGAGATTATTCATATGTTCTTCGATTCTATCTTTCATAACGAATCAACAAATTGAAGTTATACAACTAATGATTACTTTTTTCTAATTTTTTTCTTTTTTTCTTGTGATTTAACTGCTTTTTTAGGTTTTTTAGTCTCCTCTTTTTCAGTAGATGGTTTGGAATGTTTTCTGATTTGTGTATCTCCTTTTATTATTTCATCAGCTTCTCTTAAAGAAATTGTTTTTTTTGTTTGTTTTGATTTTTGCCTTATTAAATTGATAATTTTTTCTTCATATATAGATCCTCTTAGACTTGCAGTAGCTGATGGATTTTTCTGATAATATTCTAATACTTGTTTTTGCTGGCTAGGCATTGATTGTATCTGTTTTTGAATTTCATTTTTTAATTCATGCTCTTCTACCTTTAGATTATTTTTTTCACCAAGTTCATTTAATACAAGTCCTAATTTAATTCTTTTTTTAGCAATTTTTTCACTTGCTTTTTTGTTTTTCTCCATATCCTCTTTTTTTAATCCTTGAGATATTATAGCCATTTCCTGTTGTACTAAATTATCAGGTAAATCGACTTCATGTAGTGTTTCGATCTGATTTAATATATTCTCTTTTGATATCGCATCTAAATTCATTTTATATTGG
>JYMV01012778.1_pt1 | contig 14636 bp, 10 predicted proteins | sample 338911 | NCBI WGS metagenome assembly JYMV01 (sample SAMN03354496, study PRJNA234377) | hydrothermal vent metagenome | biome: Deep sea; feature: Hydrothermal plumes at the Eastern Lau Spreading Center, Western Pacific Ocean; material: Seawater | place: Tonga | collected 2009 | depth 2000 m m
ATCGTTATCAATAATCTCATCACTTCGCGCCTTGTCTATAGCCGGTCTGTAAAGGGCAAAACTTTGACCGTCCTGGGTGCGCCAGAGACCATTACGTGTAGCAATATAAACCAGGCTGTCTACGGCGAAAATGTTATAACCATATTCTCCCTTCAAAAGAGAGACCGTTTGCCATGTTTCACCGTCATTCTGGGTAAAACTGATCCCATTCTCTTCACCAGCCTGATCGGCCGCCCGGGTCACGGCCCAGATTGTGCGCAGGCCTTTCCATTCCTGTTTCTCAATAGCGATAACCCAGTTTCCAGACATTGAGGATACAGGAAATGAGTAGTGCTTCCAGTCTACACATCCAGAAGCGTCCATAATACCTCGGTTTATACCATTGGCAGTTCCCACCCAGACGGTGTCTCCATAACTAATGACTGAAAATGCCTTGTGGTTATGGTTCCCTTGAGGGGGATCACGGGGATTGAGCTGGTAACCGTCATACTGCTGACCGCAAAGAAAATCGGTCCTGTTGTCATCCGACAGAGGAACACGCTTCCAACCCCCCGTAATGTCACTCCGATTGAGCCGCCGAAGACCCCCTGCCCAGCTCGCAATCCAGTAATACCTGTCACCGATGGCTATGTCATAAGTCACATTGCTTTGGGGAACGGTGACAGGCAAGGCTGACATTGATTTCCCTCCCCAGCTGATGGTGCTATCGCCCTCACCATCCTTGGGCTGATCAAAGTAGTACCACGAGACGGCCCCGGAACTGCTGGAATTAACGGTTAGGGCTAGTCCGCCACCGGCTGTTTCCTCATCAATGGTGGTAGCAACAGATACCAGTAAAGTATCTTTACCAGCAACACCCACACCAGAAATGCCACCCTCTGGCAGGACGCCCCCTGTCTCACCCGCTACTATTTCTTTAGAGGTTTGAAAAGTCCTCGTAGAATTGGAGCTGATCAGGGAATCTCTCTGAACAGAGAGTCCCTTTCCGGTTCCCAACCAGATTAAACTGTCACCCTGGGCACGAATTTCTACAACTACATTACTCTGGAGCCCCTTTAATGTGGTGTCTTCATCGGCACGAGCCAAGAATGTCCCCGGTACCACCTGGGCACAGAGTGATCCCAATAAAAAAGAAATTGAGAAAGCATTACGAATCATTTTTTCACCAACACGACCTTGGACGAATCACTGAACCCGCCGCTTAAATCCTGGACACGAAACCGCCATTCAAGCTGGCCCGTAGATGCATTGTAAGGGAATGATACCAAGGCTGTAAATATTCCGTCACCTATAGTGACATCACCATAAGTAGAATCCCCTGTGTCCACCATAAAAATGTAATTGCCCTGGTTGAGCATGACCCCGTCTGAAAGCCTTTTTGAAGTAAATCCTACCCAGTGAATGTCATCAAGGCCGTTAGCATCTTCCGCCTGAGCCTGGACTGTAATTAACTGGGCAAAACCCGAGTCTGGCAGGGTGAGTGTATCCGGAGCGTCAATCGTGACAAAACGGGGCAAAATATTGCCAAGGCTGTAAGAAGCGGAGTCGATGTGACTTTCCCCTTCTTCATAATGGGCAATCATCTTGAGATAAACCTCTCCAGTGTCAGAAAATGAGATGGGGTTTAACGCAAAGGAGGCGGTGTTTTTACTGATAGCATAGAGGTTGTCCCCTTTCAGGATATCTCCCTTATCCCCCGTATCGCCAAGGATGATTGAGTCCGGCGGTCCGGCGGAAAAATTCTTTGTACCGTGCCAAGCCGCGGTCACATACCTGATATTTGCGCCGTTAAAAGGGTCCTTTACCAGGGCACCCAAATATATTTTTCCTTCTTCCTGTAAATAGGAAAAATCGATGCGTTCTATAGGGTCCGTCTGGTCCGGCACCTGCATCGGTGAGGTACACGAGAGCCACCAGAGCATGAAGAAAAGAACTACCTTTTTGTCCATCAATTTCATAAACTGGGTAATATAGAGGTGTCTCCAGAGTCTTTCAATTATTTCCTACCATAGATGTGATGAAGAAGTAGGGTCCCCACTGTGGCAAGACTGGCGGGGCTGCACTTGTCAGGTGTATCCTCAACGGTGTGCCAGTAATTAAACGATCCAGAACCGTATCGAAAATCAATAATATCCACAGAAGGGATACCTCCCACCTGGTAGAGAACCACGTGGTCATCCTCAATAAAATAGTCAACATCCCGACTGAATTCCTGTAGACCAAGTTCCTCCGCTTCCGTCCACAGCTGATCCACCAGCTCCGGTGCCTGCTCCCAGGAGTTGCCCTCTACCGGAAGCTGAAGCTCTCTGTCTCCCACCATATCGATAAGAATACAGTATTCAGGTGCAGGCGATGGGATATTTTTAGCCAGGTAGCGGGAGCCATTGAAAAAATGGGCTAAATCTCCGGACTTTCCCATATCTTCGCCATCCAGGAAAACCAGATCGACACCAATATTCGGTGATTGTTTTGAAAGGTGATGAGCCAATTCCATGAGTACGGCAACACCACTGGCACCATCATTGGCACCCAAAACGGGTTTTAACCGGTTCTTAGGATTTCTGTCCTGATCGGCCCAGGGTCGGGAATCCCAATGAGCAGCGATCCAGATACGGTTTTTTGCCTCTGGTCTAAAACGGGCAAGTACATTGGTGAGCATCAACAATTTCCCGGAATAAACATCCGAGTAAGAAAAGGATTGCTGGATCAATGTATCAGCAAGTGGTGTAACCGTTTTAATAATGTGGCCAAGCCCATTCCGGTGCTCAGGCGTGCCGGGAACTCTGGGACCGAAATCACATTGTGCTTTTAGATAACCATAGGCACGCTCACCATTAAAATTCGGTATCTCCCGACCAAAAATCAGTGTTGAAAAGAGAAGTCCGGTTGTAATATAACTTTTCATTATCCTCTAATAGGAACGTTCACATCAAAGCCAAAATCTCTGTCCACTTTTCGCCCCATAATCTTGGAATGACTTTCCCTGTACTCATACCAAATGCCGCCCGTCACATTCTTTCCGAACGTGTATGTGACTCGAGGAGAAATCTTCCACGATTCACGTTGGTCTGTTGTAGATAAATCATACTTCAGGTCGTTACGTTCCATGGTGGTGGATTGAGAGAAGTCAAACGTGAGCGTGAAGTTAATTGTATTCTTGAAGTTAAAATCACGGAAAAATGGTAACGGTATATTGAGCCCTCCTCTGTAGGCGTAATTGGTGCTGGCAGTCCATGTGTTGTCTGCCTTCACTCGGGTGCTGTTTATCCCGCCAAACCGGTTATCCATCGTTTTGACAACAGAGTAACGACTTGAAACTGTCATCCCTCTCTTGGATGACATGGATAAACCCACCAGCGGCGAAAAAGATGAGGTATATTTTGATGTTTGAAGGTCATTGTTCTGCCAGGCCCGTGACTCCTTCCCGCTAAAAGCGTGCTCCAGAGAAGCTGATCTGGCAACTTTTTTGATGAGCGGCCATTTCTCCACACCGGTCAAGCGAACGTTCCACCCCGCCAAGGGCATTCCTTCATTACCCATAATGCCCATGGGTAAAAAGTCTCTCGTTTGGGTTTCAGTTCGCACCTGGTTACCGTCAATACCCCACGCCTTGTTTTTTGCAAAGTTAAATGAGGTTGTAATCTGCCGCGTCAGTGCCAAACCTGACCGAACAGAAAAATCCCTCTGCCACTGCCTTGAACCCGTGTTGACACCCACCTCTTCACTGTGATCGAGACCGTGCTCTGTAATGAGCCCGAGACGGTAAGGTATTTCTGCAGCACCCAAAACGCCGAAAGCATTTTCAATTCGATTCTGGGTATATGTGATACTTATTGGGTTAATCTTGCTTGCACCTTTGTGCAGAAGTTTCAACGCTTTTTCTATCTGAGGGTTCATGGGCTTTTTCTCTTTTTTTTCTTCCGGCTGATCTTGCTGTGTTCTGGACCGGCCCCTTCTTCTTCCACCACCACCTCCGCTTCGGGCAGAGGATGTCGGTTTGTAAAAAACCTCTACTAAAGTCTTCGGTGTCAGGCTGAGCGATGTGGAAAAGCGACCCTGAGAAGTGATTGTGGCTCCCTCCTGGGTACTCTCCAGCGGCTTGGCCCAGCGATAGTTTGAAGTGTAGCTAATGTTCGGCCTTAGCCAGCCCGCCAGAGTCGGCGTAAAAGTGGTTGTTGTACTCTCATTGATGTCCGTAACTGTACCGGGTTTCATCTCTTTGACGGCTTCAAGATAGCGGTTTCTGAAATGATCCATATCACTTTTGATGGCCTTGGTGTAATTGGTAGTGAGATTTTCCAGAATTTTGTAACCAAGACGAAAATTACGGTCAAGACCCAAATTGTATACAGTTTTTGGATCTCCCACTCGCGGAGTGGACTCATTCAGTGTTTCGCTCACCTTTGCTGTCACGTCAAACGATGAAGGGGTGTAGTATAGTCTTGTTTCGGACAATTTTTTTCCAAACAGAGGAATTTTTTCCAGCCGACGCAGGGGTGTAAAATAGTTGTCCCTGCCAAAGCTGAGAATATAGCTGGTACCTCCAGCATTGTTACGGTTCATCCGTTTGGCGATCTGAACGTTAGAGTTAATACTCCGCCCTGCGGAGTAGTTAAATTTTAGATTGTCCAGAGTATAGCGCGTTAACCATTTGTCAGATTTTGATCCCTTTGAAAAAGAGGTATTGTATGAAAATTGCCTTCCTTTCGTCAGTACACTATCCGGAGGCGTCTCATTAATTATTCTAACGTCCGTTCCTGGCAGGTATTTAGGGGTGGTTGTATTCTCAGTAAAACTGACATTAAAAGGAATTTTAAGTCCCCAACTCTGAGGTAAGAATTTATTGATCTGTAAGCGGGTGTCTGCACGGAAACGCTCGTTTGTATTCCCCGATCCGAGCCTTTCCTGGAGAACGTGAAAATCAGCATTTCGGCGGTTGTAAGAAACAGTGGCGTTACCCACGTCGGCCAGGGCAAGTTGAGACTGAAACCGGATAGCGTTACCGGCATCTTTCCTCACCCTCGAAAATCGTAATTCATCAATCCAAACTTCTCCCGATACCGGTTTCAACCTGTTTTTGTTCTTTACTCCAACCACAAAATACTGAATGCGCGAAAGGGCCGGATCGCCGTGAATAGAATACTGATGGAGAGTATCCCGCCCTGAATTAGCAGTAGCAATATAAGTTCTAGTGGAATCGGTAATCTCGAAGCGGTCATTGTCATCGAATTTTCGGTAGTCTTCATCCTTACGCTTTAACCCCGTGAGAAAATCCAGGTCAATTTCGAGATAGTTTCGCTTCTGCTGCTTGTCCCACCCTTCGTAAACAGGATACCGAACTTCATAATAATCATTGGCCCGACCAAAACGGATGAAGAAATCTACATCAGTATCTTCAGCACCTATATCATCACTGTTGCCATATATGAACATTCTCATTTTCTTGTACATGAGATAGCTCTGTGCACGGGCACCCTGGAGCTCCATAATATTTTTCTGTGCCGCCCCTTCATAGTTCGGTTTCAACTCATTAAACTTCAGGACAAGTGACTGTTCCTTGAGGCGGATCGCGTTAAGCCTGTCGTACTCCCCCTGCACCCCAATTTCCTTTACGCTTCTTGCATAGTCGGCGTTGTCCTCAGTGTTAATAACGGTCACCGCGAACGCGCTGTCATCCTTTGCATATGTTGACACACCGGAACCACGAACGCCCAATTCCTGCCATTCGTTGCCCACAATCTCCACCTTTGCAACTTGAATCATATCCTGGTCGTTAACACCGGATAGGGTGAGGCGGACGAATTTGATGGTGTCCCAAGTGATATTTCCGTTCTCACGCAACATTTTGAACTCATTCAGAGGAATTCGATAAAGCCGCCATTTACCCATACGTGTTTGGTTGTAACCACCCTGGTAACGTTCCCAGTCCTCACTGAAAGGGCTCAGATCGAAAGAAGTTGAAAAGTAATCGTCTTTAGCATCGAAATTTCCATCTCGATTGATATCTTCCGTGTCCGGATATCGAGCCCCTTCCATTGGCCTATCTGCGGTACCGTTACCTTCAGTACCATTGATATCACGGTATTTCTCTGCACTTTCTGAATCTTCCTCCCTGAATTCCCAGTTGTCATTGTTGGGGTCAAAAGTATTCAGATCGGTACCAATGTAAACAAGATCAGATAAGGTGGGATTATTCAATGCCTGTTCGTAAGTGAGGCTATCAGGCAGACATCCACCATAACCGTTCTCAAAAGGATCGGTGCATCCATCCAAGCCGATATCTTCATCATCCTCGAGCAAGGTATTCCCCGTAAGAAGACCTGCTTCCGGTCTGTCCTCCGTATCAAAAACTCGATTGCCGTTCTGATCCTCGCTGATGAAACCGAGATCTACCGTCATGGTAGCATCCGTGTTGTCGGGAGTTAAAAGCCAAACCTCGAAGAACTTGCTCTGCGACTGATTAAAATCACTTGAGTAAAGACTTGCTGTGATACTTGCCCAGTTGGAATCGGGGTTCACTGTTTGCCGATGGGCATCGCGGCGCGTGTAATTAAGAACGAGAACATCTGTAAGTTGGTTTTGCGCACGTATACTCGTTTGCTGGTTTGGCCAGATATCCTGAGTTAATACCTGAGTCCAGGGATTATACCAGAACATTTCCGAGCGGTTTTTTGGATTTTTGTCAAGAGGTGTGGAAGATCTGGACCAGAAACGCCGACGCACGCCCAGGTTAGTCGTTCTTTTCGACCCTTCAAAATCATCAATGAATGCGATCCCATCACGATCCCCCAAGGCGAGATTATCAACAGGGTTAGGATTTGGCAACACTTGCGCAAACTCGCCTTCAAAATTGAACGATGATGGTTTGTCAGTCTCAATGAGTGGGAGTTTATCTATCGCTCGCGACAGACCGTCCAGTTCCATGGAATGTCGGCCGTTCAGGCCCCAAATGAAGTTCCGAGTCGGTTCATAGCCAACTTCAATCTTCTCATTGATCACTGACTGATCGTAATAAAGGGCCGTGGCACCGATAAATGACCGCTCACCAAAATCCATCTGCGCCCGTGTTCCAACAATACTTTTCTTATCGAATGAGACCAGTTCATGCTTGTCAAAAAGCACTTCCAGTTCGGCACCGGGCTCGTTGTATGCTTCCGTGAGTAGAGTCAGACTGCCGGTAAAATAGTCAATGATATAATCTTTATCCTTCACCAGCGGAACGCTGTTGAGATAAACCTCCTCACTTCCCTCTACCAGCATAAAGCCGCCTAGATTGATAGTGGCACTTTTGTTCTGATAGGCCACTTTAATGTCAAATTTTGACTGGTTTCTGATAAGCTGATCGCTGAGACTTCTATACAGAGCAGCTGAGTCGGATAATATGTCTGACAGCTCCTCACTTCGGTTTCCTTCTCCAAAAAAATCCTCTGTGCCGGCGGTCCGGTCTTTTTCAAAGGGGTAAAGCATGGGGAAAATAAGTTCACCGCTATTCAGATTGACAATGTTTGGGTTCATCTTGTCAATGAGATCATCAGTCGTAAAGTTAGCGTTGGCATCAAGACTGTCCAGACCGAACAGGTTTATGAATGTTTTTCCGCTTTCTTGGTCCCTTTCATTATTCCCCAGGCTTCCGTTCTTGTAAGTGATCTGAACATCAAACCCTTCCGGTGTAATACTTGAAGCACCAAGATAATAGACATTCTTGAATTCCAGGGGCCAGGTAGGGTGACCCGGGTTAGGGGTAAGCGGTTTGATGAGTTTTAGATGGATAGTATCCCCTTCAGCCACGGATGTGCTCAATTCCCCTGTTGTTCGAATTACCTCTTGATCACCTCTCTCAACGAGCGAAAAGGAGACCGCGAGAATCTCATTCTGTACCGGCATTGTCAGACGGATAAAACCGAGATCTTCACTAACGATATAATCCTGGTTGCGAATGAGGCGGGTAAAGAAACTCCCCTCCGTATCACCTGAGTACTGGGGCTGTGCCTCGCTCCATCTGTTGTCTGCCTCATTATAATCCGGCTCGACATATGCGAGACCATAGATAGTTCCTGAACCAGCAGCAGCGCCCACCGATTTGAAAATCTCTATTTCACTGATGACTACATTTCCGATTCTATGTTTTCCATCCTTCAAAGGATAAAAACTGGAAAGAGCAAGAATACCTGTTTGCCCTGCAATTGGCGCACCATCATCATCCAGGACCAGACCACCATCTCTAAACAACCGATCAACAAAAAAATACTGGTTCTTCCTGTATTGGTAGTCTGGGATATTCTGTCCTTGCGATTCTGCCCCGGAAGTGATTTTCTGCTTCTGTTTCTTTGTTCTTTCAATTGAAGCAATGGTGGTGATATCCACCGGGCCCAGTTTCATTAGAGATTTGACCCCAAAAAGGCCCTGACTCTGCCCGGAAAAAGTGACAAACTGAGTAGAAGGCAAAGAGAGTGAAATGTTTCCCGCTTCAATCTTTTGTACAATTTCATCCTCTGTGCCGCTGTAATTGATACGAATGTTGTTCTCAAAGTCAAAGTCTCTCTCACTGTTGTAATTGAGATCGACGTTCACTCGATCCCCAACTTTTCCCTGCACCACGATCTGTTGTGTTTCATCAAATTCGAAGTGGGTCGTCTGAGCTTCCCGGAAATTGGACCTGGTCAATTCCTGATCCTGGAAAACTATTTTACCTGTCAAGTTAACATTTCCATTAACTGTAAGCGTAGCTCGGCCCAGACTCGTTTCCACGGCCACCAGTTCTACCCCTTCTCCTACTCCCGTTGGTCCGGCCTCTTGCCCCGGTTTTTTCACTGTTGCAAAGTTTTTGACTCTCCGGCGTTGTAACTGTTCATTAACGTACCATTCCAAAGGCGCCTGAAAAGGAAGGCGGAAATACCTGTCATATACTGCTTCATAGAGAAAAATCGTCTGACCGTCCGAAGAGAATCCTGTCCATTTGTCAGCACTCTCAAACCTGACTTTGAGCACACCACGCAACGATGAGACAGAATCCATGGAAAAGTAAGATTCATGAGGTTGCCTCTCAAAGGGGGTGACGGCCCATGGAGAGTACAATACAGGCATAACTGGCTGGGAAAAATAGAGAGAGTCCTCCTGCTGCGCATGGAGACTGGTAAGAGTGCCCAAGCACATTAGAAAGCAAACGATCCCTGCTTTTCCGGCTGACTGCCGGAGAACTAGATTCATCTCTTCTCCGATACGTATCATTCTACTCCCGAAACAACGACATCACAGCTGTTCAGGAGTAAAGCAGGTAGCTATATGACTATAAGGGTGTTCTCCTAGATTGTCAGGAAGGATTGTCCGCGATTAATCCATTTTCACGGAGTTTCTTAATGAGACTCCGAATGGCCTTGCCTCTATGACTGACTCGGTTTTTTTCCTCGTCAGAGAGTTCTGCATAAGTCTTTTTCATATCCAGCACGGAAAATACGGGATCGTAGCCGAAACCACCAAACCCTTCTGGTTTTTCGGTTATTACCCCTTCAACGACCCCTTCAGCTGAGAGTTCCGTCTCTTTGTCGACATAAACAGCAACTGTAATGAAACGGGCTGTCCGTCGGTCAGTTGCTATCCCAGACAGTTCACTGAGAAGCTTTTTTACATTATCCTCATAGTTACAACTCTCACCCGCATACCGTGCTGAAAAGATTCCTGGGGCGCCTCCTAAAGCATCCACCTCCAGACCGGTATCATCGGCAACAGAAGGCAAGCCGGTTATTTTGGCAATGGTGCGTGCCTTCAGGAAAGCATTCTCCTCAAAGCTCGTCCCAGTCTCCTCTACTTCCGGAATATTACCATGAAGATCAACCTCATCAAGACAGACAACATCACATCCGGATAGACGAAGAAGCGTTTGCAATTCCACAGCCTTGTGCCTGTTACGTGTTGCAATGACGATCTTCATAATTCATCCGAAAAAGTGCGTGAACATAGAGCCTCAATGAGGGTCGGGCAAGCCATTTAGCAAGATTATGCGGTTGCTTTTCGACGACCAAGGACACTAATTTCGCCGGGCAGATCAAGGCTCGGTAGCTCAGTCGGTAGAGCAGTGGACTGAAAATCCATGTGTCGCTGGTTCGATTCCGGCCCGAGCCACAAAATCCTCGTTGACAAACGGAGATTTTCCCTAATTATAAAGGAGCATTGATTATCGGTTTAAATACCCAATAATCTACCAAAAATGCTCCTTATATGCTCCCCTCATTGACTTTCTAGATTTGTAGGCCTAGATTGCTTTAGCGAGAGGGTTTCTCAGGTTAGCTTCTGACCTAACACACTAAAAAGGGGAATAATGGGAAAAAAATGCTCCCACATCAGCTTTCTCAACCACTTTCCCTATCTCAAACTTGAAAACTGAGGAGATAAATAAATGAAAAAAATAATATTAGTTGTTATGATTATCAGTGGGGTTCTACATGCACAAACTGTGTCAGCAACTGGAGCAATCGAGGCAGCGTCTGGTGATCCGATATGGGTTATACTCAATCATGTAAAGGCAGACAAGCGCGCTCAGTTCGAGAAATTTGTCTATGAAGTTCTGTTGCCAGCGTTTGAAAAGAATGCTGAAAGCGATCCGATCTCCAGGAAAAGTCTAGAGCATACACGGATGTTGGAGCCAAGAAAGGCGAATGAGGACAGTAGCTACACCTACATTTGGCTCATGGATCCCCTTGTCAAGGAGGCAAACTATTCGTACAAAAGTATTATCAGTCGAGTTCACAGCCCCGAAGAAACCAAGAAGTATCTATCTATGCAGCGTGAATGCTTGGTCGGTCCTCAAGTCAGCTATCGTGTTAAGCAAGGTCGTTGGTAATAAACTCCGTGTCAATGGCCTGGTGAACACGCATAACTTTCACATCATCTTTCTCAACCACTTTCCCAATCTCAACCTGGTAAATGACGGGGGGGCGGTCAAGTGGAAAGATCGATGACAGTCTCCATTAAAAGTTAAATTCAATCCCATTATTGATTTCGATGTAGGAATTTCCGAGATTCCCATGGGGATCATTGTCATAACGATAATTCAGTTCAACAGTAAAGGACAGTTTTTCGCTTAATTCAAATTCTAGTCCACCTTCATATAAGAGACGAAAATCATTCATATCGGAAGCTGAAAACTGATAATAAGCGGTGTTATTCAGAAATGCATTTTCAGTAATATTGATGTTCCAGCTAATATAATTAGTCGATCGTATAAGGTTTTTAGTTGGCTCATTTTCCAGATCATAGATTTCATTTTCCTGCATAACACCAATTCCAATAAAGGAATATAATTTTTCACCTTTAAGCATTTTATACCGTAATCCTCCTCCTGCAAGCTTGCGATCTTTCATCACAAGAAAATCATTAAACCCAAATTGAGTGAATAACTCAAGAAAAATATTTGATGAAATACTTTTCATTAACCGTAGATGACCAAAGCCTTTATTGACTATTTGGTTTTGAAGCTTATCAGGGTCTTTTTCATAACCATTTTCATAATCCAATACTAAGAAAACATGAATGCCACTAGAATTAAAATAATCTACCCGGTATTCTACCGCCGCATCCAAAACCTCCTGATCAGATTTTTCGAAACCAAATTCAACATTCAGATTATTTATGATTCCTTCAGTAACTGTCGCAGTTCGCATCGATTCAATATTGACCTGCGCATTTGCTGGATTGACCAACCAAATAAATAATAACAGAGAAAAGGTTGTTGATCTCATTTATTGAAAAGAACTTAGCATACTTGTAATTTTATTCCTTCCCATAGAACTTATGTGAGGCTACTTTTTTATATTAGTCTTTTAGAGGAGTAAATTCAATCCTTCCCAGCGGGTTTTTTGTTTCTAGACTCTCCTGATTGACTTTACCGCTATCTCTCCTTAGTTTGGCTACAGAGAGGTAGTTTACCCATTATGCTATCACATCAGCTTTCTCAACCACTTTCCCAATCTGAACCTGGTAAATAACGGGGAGACGGTCGGGATGAAAGAAGCAACCACATCGTGGTATAATTTTTTAGAAAAAAGGAGATATGAATGGATACCTTAATTAAAGACCTGTTCAAGAATTATTTAAAAATAGTTGATAACTATATTGTTCCATTCTTGCGTTCACAAAATGGAATGTTTGTGATTATTGGTATAATCATTTTTTTGATTCTATTCTAATTTGAAAAAATGAGTTGACTAACAAACCCAGAAAATCCAAAGGCGAGAAAGATTGCGTTGGCAGTCTTTGCTATTGGCTTAGTGGCGATGATTGCCATTAGCCAGTATTTGGTGGCTCTTGGTTTTGCTTGTTTTTTGCTGAGTGATTATCTCCAGCATAGGACTAAAAAATGAAAAAGCTACTACCGCTATTGATACTCACCCTATTACACCCCGCACACTTTTTTTGGAATTATGTTTTTCAACCGAACTTTTCAACTTGATTTTATTGTGTTATTGACGAATATTTTGCTGTTGTTAGAACCCTAGTGGGAATATGGTAGAGTTAGTCGCGTCGTATAAAGAATAAGGTTTATTATGATTACACTTGTATCACCGGCAAAAAAACTTGATTTCTCTCACAGTGATATTTCATCACAATTTTCTCAATGTGATTTTTTGAATAAATCCCAAATACTTATTGATGAAACAAAAAAAATGTCTATCTCTGAACTTAAGACCCTCATGAAAATCAGTGATAAGTTAGCGGAAACAAATAGTGAGCGTTTTAAAAACTGGTATCAACCTTTTACGAAGGACAATGCAAAACAGGCCATACTTATTTTTAAAGGTGATACTTATGTTGGACTTAATGCTGAAGATTTTACTAATAAAGACTTTCAATATGCCCAGGATCATTTTCGAATTCTTTCCGGTCTTTATGGTATTTTGAGACCATTAGATCTTATACAACCTTATCGTCTAGAAATGGGAACAAAGCTGGAGAACCCAAATGGTAGTGATTTGTATGATTTTTGGGGAGATGAGATTTCTAAAAAACTAAATAGTACATTAAAGGATCATGCAACTAAAGTTATTCTCAACTGTGCTTCTATTGAATATTTTAAATCTGTTGACAATAATGTATTAGATGCCACCATAGTATCTCCAGTATTTAAAGACATAAAAAATGGTCAGGTAAAAATAATCTCATTTTTCGCAAAAAAGGCTCGCGGTATGATGGCGAGGTTTGTTATTCAAAATAGAATTGATGAACCGGATGATATTATACAATTTAATGACGCAGGCTACACTTATAACCCGAGCGAATCAACTCCTAGGAACCCTGTTTTTATCAGAGCTGAAGTCTAGAATAGCGGTGAAGCCCGGCGTACCGCGGGTTCGAATCCCGCCCTCTCCGCTCTCTTAAGCCCGTCTCCCTGACGGGTTTTCTCTCTATAGTTGACACTTTCCCATTATCTGTGTAGTTTGGTCATAGGGTGTCTAGTAAACGCATATAATGGCACAATTAAGGGAACCGATTAAGGGAACTAATCAAATCCACATCATCTTTCTCAACCACTTTCCCAATCTCAACCTGATAAATTACGGGTGGACGGTCAGGATGAAAGAATGAAACGCCTTTGTGTCATATTATCACTAATATTTTCCTTTTCTTGTGAGGATAAAGAAAATTCCAATGTTACCTATAAATACACTGCTTTTTTTGCAAAAAGCCTGGTGATTTGTGCCAGCGGTTTTCTGGAAATGACTATTGATACAGATTCAACTATAACTGGATCATGGGATTTCAGTGCTGCAGATGGCTTTAGCGAAAAAGAGATTGGCCCCCAGATAGGCACAGGCAAATTGGTAGGCAGCATCAAAGCTGGGAAAATATTTATAAATTTGAATCCAGGATGGAAAGATAATAATATTTATCTGAATGCTGATTATTTTATAGATCAATTTGAAGGGAGTTGGCTGTGGTCCACATTTATAGGGCCAAGTGCTTCGGGTAGTTTTGGAATAAAATAAAACGCCTCTGGCTCAAATAGCCTCCTCACGGGGGGTTTTTTGTTTGTGGGATGATGGGTAGATTTATCAATAATATAAATGGGGGATTTTATGACACCGAAAGAATTAGTTTTGAGTGGATATAAGTCTTTTGCTGAGGGTAATATGGCAAGTCTTGGTAAAATTTATCACAAGGATGCGTTGATTAAGGTCAATGGAGACCACGAACTTTCAGGAGAATATCATGGATTTGATGATTTTCTAAATAACTTCTTGGCACAAATACCAATCAAATTTCCAAACTTTAATGTGGATATTTTAAATGTGACAGCGGAGGATGACCGAGTTCATGTCTATCTACATTACACAGCAGATAATTTAGATGCGCAGTCAGTTCATATGTTTGTGGTGAAAGATGGGCTGCAGACAGAATTTCATCTATTTGATGATTCACAAAAAATGGCAGTGGCCCTGAATAGCTGACAACATTTTATTGAGTTGTTTCGTAATTGCTTGGCAAAAGCTCAGCATAGTGCTTTTCTGTAACCCTTACACTGCTGTGTCCCAGGAACGCACTCACCCGAATAAAATCGCATACCGAGGGCAGCTACATGAGGCCCCAGTTTTCTCTCCGGTGGCACATAATTTGCGCAGTCATGACCGGAGCCAAACACTGCA
>JYMV01017896.1_pt1 | contig 14635 bp, 12 predicted proteins | sample 338911 | NCBI WGS metagenome assembly JYMV01 (sample SAMN03354496, study PRJNA234377) | hydrothermal vent metagenome | biome: Deep sea; feature: Hydrothermal plumes at the Eastern Lau Spreading Center, Western Pacific Ocean; material: Seawater | place: Tonga | collected 2009 | depth 2000 m m
CAGGCGCTACAGCTATTGCGGGAAAAAGAGTACTTGTCGGAGCGGGAGAATGCCGTCTGGTTCAACTCCACTCAATTGGGCGACGACAAAGACAACGTGGTGATACGCTCCACCGGCGAGCCTACCTACTTCGCTTCTGATATCGCTTACCATTACAACAAATTCGTGGTCCGCCAATTCGATTCTGTGGTAAATATCTGGGGAGCCGACCACCAGGGCCACGTCCCCCGGATGAAGTCGGCCGTCGCCGCCTTGGGCATCCCTCCGGAGCGGCTGACGATCTTGATATCTCAGATGGTTACATTGAAGAGGGGAGCCGAAGTCGTTCGCAATTCCAAGCGGACCGGCAACTTTGTGACCCTGCAGGAGTTGACCGACGAGGTAGGCGCCGATGCCTGCCGCTACTTCTTCTTAGCCAGGACTCCCTCAACCCAGATGGAGTTCGATCTGGAGTTGGCAAAACAAGAATCGTCGGAGAACCCGGTCTATTATGTCCAGTACGCCCACGCCAGGATCACCGGTATTCTGAATGCGGCGCGCGGACAGAACATCGACTGGAGCGCCGGCGACGTGGGTTTGTTAACGCACCCCAGCGAACTGAGTCTCATCCGCACAATGATAAGGTTGCCCGAGTTGGTGGAGCAGATGGCCAGGGCCTTGGAGCCCCATCAGTTGCCCCACTACACCATGGAACTGGCCACCGCCTTCCACTGGTTTTACGAGAATTGCCGGGTCATTTCATCCCATGAGGAAGACGCCCAACTTAATCTGGCCCGGTTGAAGCTGGTGGAATCGGCCCAGATAGTATTCCGCCGCTCGTTAGAGTTGATGGGAATGAGCGCGCCGGAACGGATGTAAGCAGGCCGCCAACCTAGTCCTGAGACAACCGGTTTTTTACAATGTCATCCCGAGCACAGGGAGGGATTTCATGCGCCTGCGGCCAGCCAGCCCGAGATTCCTCCCACGCCTCCGGCGGGTTCGGAATGACATCTTTTATTCTAGAGTTGACTAGGTACAGATAGGCTCTTTCTGGCCGCCCCGAAGTCAGCCTAACCGCGATCCCGCACATTCGCTGGCACCGGCTCCTAGGACGTGATGCGTTTGTTCGATCTATTTCAGGGCCGGAAATCCGTTGACCGCGAACTGCGCCTGGGGCTGGTGGAAAACTGGCGCCAGTTTTCCCTGCTGGTCGCCCTCAACCTGTTCGTCGGCGGCATGATCGGCCTGGAACGAACCATCCTTCCGGTACTGGCCGAAGCCGAGTTCGGCATAACGTCCAAGACAGCGGCCATCTCCTTCATCGCTACCTTCGGAATCTCTAAAGCCTTGTCCAACCTATTCGCCGGGAATCTTGCCCAGAGAGTGACCCGGCGCCGAATACTCATCGCCGGATGGCTGTTCGGATTGCCCGTACCCATTATCTTGATCTGGGCGCCGGACTGGGGTTGGGTGATCGGGGCCAACGTCCTGCTGGGTATCAACCAAGGGTTGACTTGGTCGATGACGGTGAATATGAAGATGGACCTGGTTGGCCCTAGATGGCGCGGCCTGGCTTTGGGCTTCAACGAAACGGCCGGATACCTGTCCTTGGCCGCCGCCGCGTTCCTGACCGGGGTTATCGCCCAGTCTTACGGTCTACGGCCTGAGCCATTCTATCTGGGCATCGGCATCGCGGCCATTGGATTGGCCCTGAGCGTTTTTTTAGTCCGCGACACCGCGCCTTACCTTGCCTTGGAAACGGCTCGGCAAGCTGCGCTGGACCCCGATTCCACGTCTACTGCCGCGCCCGCACCCGTTTCTCTTAGGCGTAGTTTTGCCGATACCACCTGGCGCAGACCGGACCTGTTCGGCATTACTCAGGCCGGATTCGTAAAGAACCTCAACGATGGCTTAGCCTGGGGAATATTCCCGCTTTTCTTCGCCAGCCACGGACTGGACCTGGACCGTATCGGAATCTTGGTGGCGATCTATCCGATGGTCTGGGGGTCGCTGCAGATCGCCAGCGGATGGGTCAGCGACGTGTTGGGACGCGCCCCATTGATCGTGACCGGTATGTTGCTGCAAGGCGGCGCCATATGCCTCGCCGGCCTGGTTACATCCTTCGGCCCATGGGCCGGCGCGATGGTCCTTTTGGGGCTGGGTACCGCCATGGTTTATCCGACGCTATTAGCCGCCATCGGAGACGCGGTGCCGGCCCGGGAGCGAGCCACCTCGTTGGGAGTGTACCGCTTCTGGCGGGATACCGGATTCGTTGCCGCGGCCCTTTCAGCCGGGGGAATCTCTGACCTGTTCGGGCTACGAGCGGCCATCTTTTCGGTGGGGGCGTTGACGATGTTATCGGGCATACTGGCGAGCCTGACATTACGAGATAACCGGGGCAATCCCCAACGCTGAATTTGTCCCACACTTGAGATATTCCGTCCGTACAACCACTCCAGGTGATAATTTCTGGCTTGAAATGGCCAGGATTTGGGTTTATAGTACGACCTGTTGGTCGAACCGTAACAGTCTGCCGTTCTGGCGCACCGCCTTTGCGGGCGCCTCTTCAACCCAGTGGTAGAGGGTTCCCCTCGCCTCACTTGACTGCTCCGGTAAAAACTTGGCCGCCGGGCGGGCCGCAAACAGTCAGATTATCAGTGGTTATCCCGCTTGGTTGGCGTCAGGAGTTCGAGGCGTACTCGCCTAGATGCAAATATTACACCGAATCAACTTGATGGCTTGGCGCCATCGTGTTCGTCTCCTCATCGGATACCTGACCATCGTGATTGCGGTAGGTCTGTCCCTAGTCATCCCCCTAACATTCCGCGAAGCCATCAATATGCTAGTCGTGTTTGAGGACGGTGTGATACGCACCGTGGAGGACACGAAATTCAGTGCCCTGGTGGTTCTGGGCCTCATTCTGCTGGCAGCCAGCGTCATCCGGGGATTCGTCGACTTTGCCCGAACGTACTGCACCGACTCGCTGTCCCAAAAAGTTGCCTACGATGTGCGCAACGACATGTACGACAAGCTGCAGCACCTCAGCTTCGCTTACCATGACAAAGAGCACACGGGCAATCTCATGTCCAAGGTTACTTCCGACGTAGAGGCGATCCGGCGCTACGTGAACATGGGCATGGTCCGGGGCCTGGAAGTCCCGCTCCGGGTGATCGCGATCGTGGCATTGATGTCAAGCGTCAACTGGCAACTCACCCTCCTCAGCTTGGTATTCCTCCCATTCTTGCTGGTTAAATCTTCCTTCGTGGTCGTTAGGTTGAGGGCCATGTGGCTGCACGTCCAGGAAGTGATGGGGGAGTTGGTAACCATCCTTCAGGAGAACCTTTCCGGTATCCACGTCGTCAAGGCCTTCGCATCGGAAGAGTACGAAAAGAACAAATACGCCGTTAAGGCCGCGGAGCTCCAGCGGGAATACTACGGAAACGAACGGCTGCAGCAATCGACCACGGCCTGGCTAACCCTGTATTTTACTCTGGCGCTGGGGATAGTACTTTGGTTCGGCGGATTGGAACTCATGAAGGGAGACCTTGACCCTGGCGGGTTTGCCGCCTTCCTTCTGCTGATGAACCAGTTGACCTTCCCGATACGCATGACGCCGCAGATCATCGGCAGCTTCTCCCGGGCCATCTCTTCCGGAAAGCGCCTCTTCGAAGTCCTGGACGCCCAATCTCCGGTGGTGGAGAAACCGGATGCCAAAGAGATGGAGCGGTCCGAGGGATTCGTCCGATTTGAAGATGTGTCGTTCTCCTACGACCCGCGGATTCCGGCGTTGAAGAACATCGATGTTTCCGCAGCCCCGGGGAGCATCACCGCTATCTTGGGAGCACCCGGCAGCGGCAAGACCACGATCATCAACCTGCTGCCACGGTTCTACGAAGTAACCCAGGGGCGGGTCAGTATAGATAACCAGGATATCCGTGACTTCACGCTGGCGTCATTGCGCCGTAACGTGGGTATAGTCCAGCAAGACATATTTTTGTTCAGTGCCACTATTCAAGACAACATCGCCTACGGCGCTTCTGGGGCTACGAAAGAAGACGTGATTGAAGCCGCCAAGGTGGCTCAACTCCACGACCACATAATGTCCCTGCCCCACGGTTACGATACATGGGTGGGTGAGCGGGGCGCCACGCTTTCCGGCGGTCAGAGACAGCGTCTGTCTATCGCCAGAACGGTGCTCATCGATCCACCGGTCCTGATTCTAGACGACTCCACTTCCAGTGTGGACGTGGAAACGGAGAGGATGATTCATCAGGCCATGACCGATGTGATGAAAGGCCGAACGACATTCATCATCGCCCACCGTCTCAGTTCGGTAAGAGAAGCCGACCACATAATAGTGTTGAAAGACGGCGAGATCGCCGAGCAAGGCAGCCACGCCGAACTGATGGCGGTTGGCGGCACATACCGGGAGATTTACGATCTCCAGTTGCGTCCCCAAGAAGAGGTTTTGCTGGATGCGGCCATTTCCGGGGACGACGGAGGAGACAGCTAGATGCACTCACACGGCGCGGGCGGCGGTTTCGGCGGAATGATGGGCGGCATGCGCGGCCTTCAGTCAGGCGGCATGAACTCTCCAAACTTGGACAACCTGACCGACGAAGGGGTCCAAGGCAGCGCTTACGACAACAAAGTGGTTATGCGTCTCGCCACCTACCTGAAGTCCCACCAAAAGGACGTATTTATAACCGTCTGTTCGATCTTTACTTACACGGTGGGCAACGTAACCATACCCCTATTTATGTTGTTGGGGATCCAGTGGGGCATCAACCAGGGGTATGACTCCGCTCCTCCAGCCTGGCTTCCTTTTGAATCCTGGCGCCTCCACCTAGTGGCCTTGGTCTTTCTGGCGATGGCTCTGTCCTATTTCACCGCCATGTACATCCAGGCCGTCTTCATGCCGAAATTAAGCCAGAGCATTCTGTACCAGTTACGAACTCAGATGTTCAGCCACCTGCAAGACCTTTCCCCATCGTTTTTCCACAGGACACCGGTGGGCAGGATAATGTCCCGCAGCCAAAGTGACGTGTTGCAACTCACCGAGACCTTCGAATTGATGGTGACCAGCGTAGCGGATATGTTAAGCCTGGTCGGCATTATGCTCATAATGTTGGTCATACTGCCGCTCCTCGGATTAGCCGATTGGCGTTTGTCCCTGGTCTGTCTAAGCGTCGTGCCGGTGCTTTTCTTTATCTTGAGCTACTGGCAGCGTTTCGCCCGGCGCTCGTTCACACGCATCCGCCGGGCAATCGCCATGGTGAACGGCGAATACAACCAAAACATCACCGGCGTCCGGGTAGTGGAAAGCCTGAACCGCCAAGATGAGAACCTGGAACATTTCCAAGACCTGAACTACGAGCACTTGGACGCCAACATGCAGGCGAGCCGCTTCTCCGGCGGCCTACAGCCCATCGTGGAGTCTCTCATCGGTATCGCCTTCGGCGTAGTGATTGTCATGGGCGGCTCCGCTGTCCTGGGGACTGGCGACCCGTCATGGGGTGTGTTGCTGGCGTTCCCCATGTGGATTCAGCGCTTCTTTGAACCCATCAGGCACCTGACCATGCAATACACCCAGTTGCAAAGAGGCATGGCCGCCGGTGTGAGGATATTTGAGGTAATCGACCTGCAACCGGAAGTTAACGACGATCCTGACGCTATTGTGATGCCTCCGATCACGGGCGAGATAGAGTTCGAGAACGTCAGCTTCCACTATGTCCCGGGCGTCGACGTGCTACAAGACATCAACCTTCACATTCAGCCGGGCGAGAATGTCGCTCTGGTAGGGTCCACTGGAGCGGGTAAAAGCACTCTGGTTACCCTCATCCACCGGTTCGCCGACGTTACCCAGGGCGCGATCAAGGTGGACGGGCATGACATCCGGCATGTGCAACGTAGGACGATGGTCAATCAGATGAGCATGGTCCTGCAGGAGCCTTACCTGTTCTCTGGGACTATCAACGAAAACATACGTTACCTTCACGTTGAGGCCAGCGACGAAGACGTGATAGCCGCCGCGCAAGCCGTAGGCGCCCATGACTTTATCATGGCCTTAGAGGGCGGTTACAACTCCACACTGGCCGAACGCGGCAGCAACCTGAGCATAGGCCAACGCCAGCTTCTAAGCTTTGCCAGGGCCGTGGTGGCGGACCCAAAGATAATCATTCTGGACGAGGCCACCGCCAACATCGACACCTATACCGAGTTGCTGATACAGCGGGCCCTGCAGAGAGTGCTCCAAGGGCGCACCTCTATCGTCATCGCCCACCGCCTCTCCACAATTCGGAACGCCGACAAGATTATTGTCCTGGACCATGGAAATGTGGCGGAGATTGGGAACCACGATGAGCTACTCGAACGGAAGGGAGTGTACGCCCGTCTGTACGCCATCAACTACGGGCTAGATTCCAATGGGGCTGAAAGTTCTGATAGCGGCACTGTCGCGGTACCGGCACCGGCTCCCGGGGACAACAACTAACTCGCGTCTTCGAGCCTACCGTCCAAATATAAATCCCCCGGTCTGCCCCTGCAAGGGACGCGCCGGGGGATTCGTGTTTCAGGTGAATATTCTAGTCAGACCGGCTGGAATAGACCCTATGCCGCCGGTTCCAGGACTCGCTTCATCGCCTCTTTGAACACGTCGTATGGGTGGGCGCCGGTAAACAGCAGGTTTCCGACCAGGAAGGTAGGAATCCCGCGAATGCCGTGATTCAACGCCTCTTGGTACTGCTCCATCACCGTGTTGGTGTAAACCTGTTGTTCCAACGACGACAGCAGTTCGGCTGAATCCAAACCGACACCCTCAGCAAGCTTGCCAAGAACGTCCGGGTCTCCCAAGTCCTCTTTATCGCTCCACAGCGCCCGGTAGGCCGCCTGATGGAACTCCATGAACTTGCCGTGCTGCTGGGCGTACTCGGTAGCCTCCAAGGCGTACATGGTGTTGGGTGTTCTGGACAGGGGACGCATCACCAGTCCGGATTCCTTGGCGTTGGTCCGCAAAGGTTCGGACAACTCATCATCGCTCTCGCCGGGCCTGCGCTCGCGCACCCTTCCCTCTTTGGGTGTATCGGGGCGCAACAGATAAGCCCTTCCTTCTACTTCGATCTCATATTCCTGAGTAAGCTTTTCGACCCGCTCCAGGCCGACATAGCACCAGGGTCAAATATAGTCGTACCAGATAGCAACCTTAACCGGAGTTGTACCGTTTTCCGATGGCTGAGCAGATTGAGTCATGGTAGTCTCCTGGATCGGGACGCCGCAACCGTCCCTGGATGCAACCGAGTCTAGCAGCGGGGTGAAGCGTCGTCAACTAGGGGGCTTGTGGCGGCAAAGACCGGCCAACCCAGAACAGAAGATCAGTGGCAAGAGCTGAGAACCACCGTCCGGTCAACCCGCCATAACTGGCAGACGGAGATCAGCGGTGGTTGTTGGTAAGGGATTCGGGAGCGCCTTCCAGAAGGGAGCCTAACTCAGAAAGGCTGGCTATCTTGGGGCAATCGGTAACATCATCCCGCCAGCCACCCCGGTCGATCAAAATGCCGTGTATCCCTACCGCCCGGGCGCCCAGAACGTCAGACCCGTATTGGTCCCCTACGTGCACCGCTTCCTCTGCCGCTACCGACACCCGGTTAAGGGCCTCCAGGAACATGGCAGGGTCGGGTTTTTCGCCTCCGGGCTCGGTGGGACTGATGCAGAAATCCAGAAATGGGGCCAACCCCAGATTTTCGCAAAGCTCATCCATATCCCGGCGCAGGTTTGACAGAACGCCCAGGCGATAACCCTGGGCGCGCAACGCCTCCAATGCGGGGATGGTGTCGTCAAAGGCCACAAAGTCTTTGGGGATAGTCATGGCCATGGCCCATACTTGCCGGGCCAGATCCAAGGAAACCGGTAGCCCGGCGTTCTCCAGTATCAATTGTTCATACCGGGCGAAGAAGTCCAGTCTCTCTTCAGCGGAGCGCAGGCCCAGGGAATTGCGGCCGTTTTCCTCGTTGAAGAAGATGTCGGCCACCGCATAGCCTCGTCTGATGGAGGCCTTGCACACATTCAGGCCTAACTCTCGACATGCTGCCTGTTGGACTTCGTCTAACGGCGGCCAGAACTGTACCAAAGTGTTATACAGGTCGAAGGAAATCGCTTTGATCATCTACCCTGTTGGTCTCCATGCCCGCCGACCCGTCGGACAACAGCGGGGGACAATTAACGGCTTCACTATGCCAAGAAGGCGGTCACATCCTAACACACGCCAGACTGGATTGGAATTCAATCGGCATGCCAGTATAGTTGATACTTGTCAGTCCCTGGCGCAGGGCAGAACTCAGCCTGCTACTGTTGCCCGATCAACTGCAGTGTTTCCAGCACTTCTTGTGGGGAATCCAAACGATACATGGCTTTGGTCGGTTGCCTGGCCTGGCCGACGAAGATCGCGATGCCGCCGCCGGATTGGACCACCTCGAAACCGTCCTCGTCGGTAAGGTCGTCACCGAAATAGAAGGTCAGCGAGGCCCGGGGATACGCATCCTGTAGATAGGCGATCGCGTTCCCTTTATCCCACGGGATGTCCGGCCGGACCTCAAACACCTTCTTGCCCACCAACTTTTTCCAGCCGCCCGGTTTTAAGTAAGGGGACACGGCGGTGTTAAAGCGGGATTCGATCTCGCCCGCCAGTTCGTCCGCCGCCAGGCGGTAATGAACGCTGAGGGTCATGCCTTTGTCCTCGACGAATACCCCCGGCAAGAGCGGCAGATTTTCCTGTAGGTCATGGAGAAGAAGACACCGGGTCTCACCCATCGATTTTGCTTCAGGATGGACGAAATCCAGGTCAGGCCCGGCTATCTCCAGACCGTGATTTCCGGCGTAGACCAGTTGCGGCAGGTCAACGATAGCGGCAACGTCTGGCAAACCCCGGCCGCTGACGATGCCGACTATATACTTATCCTGCCGGCTCAAACTGAGCAGCGTATGCCTGGCTTCCTGTCCTAGTACGGCCAATTCGGGTCGAGCGGCGATGGGAGTCAAAGTGCCGTCGTAGTCGGACAGCAGAAGCACCTGTTCGGCTTCTTTCAACCGGTTGAGGATGCTGGGCCAGACTTGTAAGAGGTGGGGCATGTAATCAAAGAAGAAGGTGGGTGATTTTGCGGACCGCGTAAGTTATCTGGTTCGGACCGGACGGCGGGAGCGTCTGGCGCCTTGCATCAGGTCCTCCACCATCAACGCCGCCCATTTATAGATATTGTTTTCCCGAACGATTTCGCGCATCTGAACCATTCGGAACCTGCGCTCCTCATAGGGCATCTCAACTGCTTGGTGTATCGCATCCGCAAATTGTTCGATGGCGTAGGGATTTACGATCAATGCGTCGGTCAGTTCCTGGGCCGCACCGGTAAAGGGACTCAGGATAAGCACTCCGTCCTCGTCGAATCGGCTGGCTACGTACTCCTTGGCCACCAGGTTCATACCGTCGTGCAATGAGCTGACCACGCAGAACCTGGCCATGCGGCGGAGAGCCATTAACGTAACGTCGGGCAGATCGGTGGGCATATAAATAACGGGCAGCCACCCATCGCGGCCGAACTTTCCGTTGATCTCCTCCAGCAACTCTTCTATCTGCGCCGACAGCTGCTGATAGGCGTCAACCTGGATACGGCTAATTACTCCAGCCTGAACCAGAACGACCTTCCCGATGTATTCCGGGTATTTTTCCAGAAACCTGCCCATCGCCCGAAAGCGGTGGGGAATTCCCTTGGTATAGTCGATGCGGTCGATCCCCAGACCGATCAGCTTGCCGCCCAAGTTTAGTTCATCGGTCAGGCGGTCCATCTCCTCGTCAACATATTGGCCCTCGGCGTCTTGGTTGATCTGCTCGAAGTCCACGCTGATGGGGAATGGCCTGACAACGGTCAGTTCGTCCTTATAGCTGATCCGGGAATATTCGTGGTCCACCCGGCTAGTCAATGTCCGGGACACGGTATCCAAGAAGTTATTGCAGTGGTCCCCGATGTGGAAACCCAGCATATCGTTGCCCAGCAGACCGTCTAGGAGTTCGTCCTGCCAGGGGCAGATGCGGAAGATTTCGGGATTGGGCCAGGGGATATGCCAGAACTGGCCGGTGATAATGTCGGGATCTGCTTCTCTGATCAGCCGGGGCAACATCGCCAGGTGGTAGTCCTGGGTGAAAACGGCCGCAGGCTGTCCGCCAATCTCATCCAAGACATGCCTGGCGAACTCCTGGTTAACCGATTTGTAGGTCTCCCAATCATCTAGATTGAATACGGGTTCGGTGTAGGCGTTGTGACAAAGAGGCCATAAAGCAGTGTTGGAAAACCCGTCGTAGTAACCCTGTTCTTCCGCTTCCGTCAGCCACACCAGCCGCAGCGTGTAGGCCGGATCGTCGGGCGGAACCATGATCCTGTTTTTGTCGTCCACCGCGTACCAGTCGCCCTTCCCCCCGCCGTAAGCAACCCAGGTGCCGCCGCACTCTTGCATTATGGGATCGAGGGCCGTCGTGACGCCACCGGAGGGCACCACATAGCGCAGTTCGCCCTCGACGAACTCATGGATGTACGGCTGACGGTTGGACACCACCACCAGGCGGTACTCGCCCATCTCTCGTTGGACCAACCGCCGCAAACTTTCTTTATTCCAAGTAGGCATTGTCACCGCCCCGTTCGTTGGGGGAACATACCTGCAAAAGGTTGGGTCTGATGCCGTCTCAAATTAATAGATAATTTTTTGAAGTTGATTTGATGGAGGTGCGAGGGAATCCATCCCGCGCTCGTGAGGAATAGCGGGTGCTTAACAGGCTCACTTTAGATTCTGTCACACTCCTCTCCCAAGGTCAACCGAAGCTTAAGCGATTCAGATACGCTCATACTATCCCATCAGCGTAATGGTTTGAGCGCCGCCGATCGACTGGACCAGCACACTAAATTGACAGACTCCGGCTCAATAGTTACGATAGCGTCGAATCCTGCCTGGCAGCCTCAGGAAAGCAAACATTTCCCTAAGTCCGGAGGGAAACAGGAGTGAATATGTTCGTCCGACGGGATCTCAGCGATAGAGTGCCGACGCCGGAAGGCGAGATGCACTATGTAAAGCAAGGCAGCGGTTACCCCCTGGTGATGCTTCATCCCCTGGGCACCTCGACATGGGCTTGGCACTCGGTGATCGACTCACTCAGCCAGCATTACACCTGCTACGCGTTCGACATGCTGGGACATGGGGAGTCCGACAAGCCGTCGCGCCATTTCAACATACCGGATTACGCCAACGCACTGGACCACGCCTGTCAGATCTTGAACATCCATCGCGGGCACTACGTGGGCAACTCGGTGGGAGCCATTCTGGCCGCGGAAATGGCCGCCAGCTTCCCAGAGCGGCTGGACAAGCTGGTTCTGGTTGGATGTCCGGTGTGGGACCCGCGCACGGCGGCCCATCGCCTGGAAGATGCTTCCGGTGGATACGATGCGCAGGGTCTTGCAAAACCCCGCACGTTGGAAGAGTTAAAAGCCTCCACCACCTTCGCGGATCCCAAGCCCGAATGGGTGGATGCCACCAACCAAACCCGGGCCCAAGCGGGAGTGTGGGTGGGCAAGTTGATGCAGTCGCTGGCCCACTACGACGTTATAGCTCGGCTTCCCAAGATCCAAGCATCCGCCACCATGGTCATGTACGGCGAGGTGGACCGGTTGAGAGATGGCGAAGAGCTGCTCCACAACAACATCGTAAACGCCTCCAAAGTGGTACTGCCAGGACTGGGACACATTCCCCAGATCGAGGACCCTGAAGCTTTTGTAGGCGCTCTGCTTCCCTTCTTGCAATCCTAAACTGGGACCGCAAGAAGGCCGCATCACCAAACGATCGCCCTTCGCCGATGGGGCGCCAATACGTACCTTAAGGAGCATGAATGGCCGCCAACCGGTATCCCCTTCGCTTGATGGAGGTTTTTCGTACCGTTTTTTACACGCCGATACACGTGGCGGTAGGGGGCGGTTTTCTGGAAAGCGAAGGCTTGGACGTAAGTTTCTCGAGTTGTCCGCCCGAGCTGGGCAGTGTTCCCAACGCGCTGAACCAGGGAGTGGCCGACATTTCGGGCAGCGGCGTGATGCGCTCAATCATAGAATCCGACTCGGGCGCCCAAACCGTGCTGCCCCATTTCGCTGAGATCAATTCTAGAGACGGATTTTTCGTGTTGGGCAGGAAATCAGGCGACGGCTTTCGATGGGACTGCTTGAGCGGGGCCACTGTGATCCCAGTGGGCTTCTCCGCCATGCCATGGGCCTCATTCCAATTCGCGTTGCGCAAGAATGGAGTCGACCCACAAAGTTTGAGCCTCATACCCGATCTTTCGTTACCGGACGCCGTTGCCGCCTTCAAGGGCGGACAGGGAGATTTCATCCACCTCCCTGAACCGGCTGCCGAGCAGCTTATCGCCGACGGCACAGCCAGTCTATCGGTGGCCCTGGGGCCGGTCAACGGCCACATCGCCTATAGCTCCTTTGCCGCGACCGAAGCATATTTGGAGCGCAACAAAGAGACAGTCCACCGGTTTATCAGGGGCTACGCTAGGGGACTGACGTGGCTCCACGAAAGCGACCCTGCGGCGATTGGAGATGCAGTGGGCGGGTTCTTCCCCGGCGTCCCCAGCGAACTGATCACGAAATCGGTGGCACGGTACAAAGAGCAGGGCACCTGGCCCGCAATCCCTCATTTGGAGCAACCTGAATTCGAGGGATTACAAGAAATCTTGATGGCCGCCGGAATGGTGAAAGAACACCAACCCTACGTCAAAATAGTCCGCCCCGAGTTTGTTCGGGACGCCCTGGCTTAGCTTCCGCGAACAATTCCCCCAAAGAAGATGAGATGTACCTTTCTGTTGCGTATCGCATATAATTCGTAATAGATGCATTGCTTAGAAGCAAGAAGGAACAGCCGAACATGCCTGTGGGCTGGGGCCGCCGTCTTGGCTCTGTGGGCTTTTTTTTCACCCGCCCTTGGCCCGATGATGGACCACCACTTTGCCGAGCGGCAACATAGCCACGCCCACATTTATTTCGGGCCGCCTGACGTAGACCACGTTCACCCTTACCAGGACCATCACATCCACCGGCTAATCCAGTGGGCAAATGATAATGGGATGAGCGATGGCCTGCCGGGCCCCACCCTACCCATCGACACGGTGTACCTCACTCCCCAGGATGGAATGGGACAAGACTCTCTGGCCTCGCTGACACCCGCGACGCAGTCCATGGACGCCTTTCCGGACCAGGGAGACCCCTCACTCTTTTTCGCCTGGACGAAAGGCGACGATTCACTTCAAGAAGCCCACGTGCCCCCACTGAAAAAGCCCCCTCGCGCCTAGCCCCAATCCGCTTTTTTTGCCCTTGGTTGGTGAATTCCCCGTGTTTAGTGGAAGGCCGTTATGCGCCGCCGTCCAAGGGCTAGCATTTTTTCACCAGGGGGCTGCGTGCGCTATCGGAAATCTTTTAATTTGTATCTAGCCGCGTCCATTATTGCCGTGTTCGCGTCGGCCTGGGGTGGCATGGAAACGCCTCCGTTACCCGGCTCTACTGTTCATGCCAATGGCTTTTCGGTGCCGCTGCTGGAAGGTGACTCAGGTCCATACAACTACATGGTGGGCATTTGGCCGGCGGTACCAATCGTCAGGAATCTCCACATAGCCATCGAACTCACCTCCGAGCGTGGTCCCGTGACCGACGCCGTGGTAGACGTAAGAGGCCGAATAGGCCTAAGAGGTCCTCTTTCCGAGCCGGTGCCGGCCCCCGGCTACTTCCTGCGGCCTTGGTCCTACGAGCTGGACATGCGCTTAAGCGAACCGGGCCGGTGGGTCTTTGAGATACAGGTAGACAGCTCCCTGGGAGAAACGGTGATTGAGGTACCTCTGGTAGTGGCGCCTGGCTCAGGCCCAGAAACGCCAGGGGAGAGCGGCTCGCGGCCTTTCGGCGGCCCAAACTGGATTTTAATAAGCGGCATCGTTGCCCTTCTTGCCCTGGGTTCTGGAGGATGGGCATGCATAAGCCGCCAACGCGCCGAAACCAGGCCAAACCGGCGCCGGAGACGAAGGTGAAAAGTAGCTGCATACATAGGACATTGACCCTCGCCCTATTGCTGGTGGCATCCTCTGCGGTCTTTATTTTCGGCATTGAGACGGCGCAGGCCAACGGTGGCACACGTCCTGTCGTGAAGAACGAGACTGTGGGACCTTACAAGTTGCAGGTGGGGATCTTCCCGGGCAAACCCAGGGTGGGCAACCTGCACCTCAGCATCATGGTCGCAGACGCCGCCGGGGGACAGCCGCTGACCGGCGCCACTGTCTTGGTTACCCTGGCCGGCCCTGCCGGAGCCACCGGCGTGGGCCCGGTGCCGGCCGTCAATGCCTCCCAGAACCCTCAATTCTATGACGTTGATATACCTCTGGACATGGTTGGGAGCTGGACGTTGACCCTGGAGGCGGATAGCCACCTGGGGAAGGCCAGCCTAGACGTGCCTCTGGAGGTAACTGAACCCGAAGGCTTCGACCTGATTTTGCTCCTGGCCGGGGCGGTGACCATTCTGGCCATCGTACTTTGGATCCGGGGCCGGGTCAGGAAAGACCGGAATCAATCGGGGAGTTAAACAAATT
>JYMV01010040.1_pt1 | contig 14634 bp, 15 predicted proteins | sample 338911 | NCBI WGS metagenome assembly JYMV01 (sample SAMN03354496, study PRJNA234377) | hydrothermal vent metagenome | biome: Deep sea; feature: Hydrothermal plumes at the Eastern Lau Spreading Center, Western Pacific Ocean; material: Seawater | place: Tonga | collected 2009 | depth 2000 m m
AGGGGGTAGTAATCCTATAAATCAATGGTATTTTTAGCTGAGCCAAAAACCAAGGTTGGTTTAAATTTATAATATTCTTGTGTAAGGAAATTCCTTTGTCCGATACTCACCTAAAGTATTTCAAAAAGGTAACCCTAAATGATAATTCTTCATGAAAAATATAAAAATTACCAGGGAAAAGGTATTCAAGAACGTACATCCGGGACTTGCTCCAAAGGTAAGCCAACCCGAAAAAAAGGAGCGAGAAAAAGCACTGACGGCAACCCGAAGGCGACTTGGTAAGTTTAATCAGCCTAGTCAATTTATTGGTTCGCGAAATTCGATTGGGTGTGTTTCCGTCGAGATCAGTCAACGATGCAATTTGGACTGCTCTTTGTGCTATCTGTCCGAGAATTCCAATCAAGTCAGCGATCTCCCCTTAACCGAAATTTTTAAACGGTTGGAAGGGGTACGCCGGAACTTTGGCATCGGGACGAACGTTCAAATCAGCGGAGGCGACCCGACTATGCGGGATCGCTCGGAGTTGGTTCAGATTGTCCGGTATGCACGAAACCTGGGATTGAATCCATCGCTACTCACCAATGGAATACTTTGCCCTCGCGATTTACTTATCGAGCTTTGCGAAAACGGGCTGAGTGATGTGGCATTCCATGTGGACTTAACCCAGAAACGCAAAGGGTACGTGACAGAAAGAGAATTGAATACCATTCGCCTCGAATATATTGAACGAGCCCGAGGCCTACCCTTGATGGTTATGTTCAACACAACTATCTTCACAGATAATTATCATGCACTCTCAGACCTCGTTCGGTTTTTTATCGATCAATCCGATGTGGTGGGTTTGGCGTCGTTTCAACTTCAGGCGGATACCGGGCGTGGGGAAGTGCGGGGTCGGCCTGATTGTATTAGTTTGGAATCAGCAAGGAATTTGATCAGCCTGGGTGCGGGTTCTGAATTACCTTGGGATGTTATCCTGGTTGGACATCCTAAATGCCAAAGTTATTTGCCCGCTCTGGCCGTTAATGGAAAAGCATTTGGTCTCATTGATGATCCGAATTTATTTGCTGGTTTTCTTCGCGAATTCAGTGATGTGATGCATGATCGGCGTCAAAGCACTCCGGCTATCGCCTGGTCTTATTTTAAAGTCATGCTACTAAAACCCCGTTGGCTATTGAAGGCCCTGGGATATGTTCTGACCCGGCTGTGGTTTATTCGAGGTGATTTTTGGGCCGCTAGAGGAAAGGTTCGGCCTATCACTTTAATGGTGAAAAACTTTATGCACGCAGACCATTTAGACCAGGAGCGAGTCGATGCTTGCGCCTTTATGGTAATGACACCCGACGGACCGATGTCGATGTGTGCGCACAATGCTAAAAGGGATGAACATATTTTGCGTCCTCTGGAAATCGAAACCGATAGCGGCCCAGAAACTTTTTATCCGCTTTCTTCCAATAAAACTTTGATTAAGGACTCGGTCGCTTGATTCTTACTGCAATACCTCGATATCTATTCTTCCGTTTTAGCATTATTTTGCTCTCCCTAATGACTTTGGGAGCCCTTCAGGGATGCACAAAGAATATAAAAATACCCATTGGTTCTCCGGGGACCCAAGAGGATTGGGCACCGGAACAAGCGGACCGCTTATGGGCCGTTATCCTGGAGCAAGCGGTGGATGCTCAAGGTCGAATCGATTTTGCAGGATTGGCCCAAAACCCCAGTCGCCTGCGTGCTTATGTGGCGTACATCGGACACACTGCACCGCATAACCGTCCTGACTTGTTTCCGGACCAGAATAGTCGGTTGGCGTATTACCTGAATTCCTATAACGCCTTGGCCATGTACGGGGTGGTGAAGCTTGGTGTTGAAGGTGGATTTGAAAGTCTGTTGGCCCGCGCAAATTTTTTTAAATACACTCGGTACGCCGTTGGGGGAGATTGGATATCTTTACTGGATTACGAGAATGAAGTCATCCGCCCACTGGGCGACCCGAGGGTTCACTTTGCTTTGAACTGTATGGTGGTGGGTTGTCCTCGCTTGCCCCGTGTCCCCTTTCAGGGTGATCAATTGGACCAGCAATTAGAACGCGTTACTCGTGAATTTTTAAACCAATCACGCAATGTTCAGGTCCAGAAAAAGAAAAAAGTAGTCTTCCTGTCAGAAATTTTCGATTTTTATACGAAGGATTTTCTGAACCGAAAACGATCCCCCACATTAATCATTTATATCAACAGGTACCGCAAAACGTTGGTTCCCAAAAATTACGATATCGAATTTTTGCCTTATGATTGGACGCTTAATCGCCAATAAAACCTTCGGCCGCGGTCTACGGTTGTTTATTGCGGTCGTTCTGTTGACCACGGGGCTGGGTAAGGCATTGGATATTCCGGGTTTCGTCGAAGTCCTGATTACCTATCAGGCGTTAGCAGACTGGATGCTCTATCCTGTCGCCTTGGGCATGACAGCTACGGAGTTGATTATATCGTTTTGGCTATTCAGCGGACGCTTGGTATTCTGGGCGGCACTGGCTTCGTTGGGGTTGCACGTGGTGTTTACGCTTTGGACCGCAGTGACGTTTTTGAGAGGACTCGATATTCCCAATTGTGGATGTTTCGGTGTATTTTTCGCCCGGCCGTTGGACGGCTGGACTATCGTGGAGGATCTGGTGATGGTGGCTTTTTCGCGGCTGTTGATTGTTTCCTCACGAATGGATAAAAAATAGCTTTTAAGCTATGCGCTGGTCGAATCGGTGCAAGCCCTTTTGCAGGGCGATGTCTTCCGCAGCATCTTTCTCGCTCTGGGTGATGCGGCGGTTGATTTCACCGTATTTTTTTTCGCTCACTTTGCCTGCGGGAAAATATTGGTCCATAATGTTGATGTAGGTATCCCTAGAGATTTCTTCGGCCAGATAGGCCATGATGTTTTCGGTATCTTCCACATTATCCGGCATTACCAGATGTCTGACCAGAACACCACGTTTGGCCAGGCCGTTTTCATCCAGCACCAGGTCTCCAACCTGGCGGTGCATTTCCCGGATAACTGTCCGGGCGGTTTCAGGGTAATCTTTTGCTTTCAAGTATTTTTGTGATCGATCATTATCCCAGTATTTGAAATCCGGCATATAAATATCGACAATACCATCCATCAATCGCAGGCTGTCTAGGGAATCATACGCCCCCGTATTGTAAACAAGAGGCAGGCGCAATCCCATTTGTACGGCCAGGGGCAGTGATTCAAGGATTTGCGGGACCACATGTTCCGGAGTGACGAAGTTGATATTGTGGCAACCGCGCTGTTGTATAGCGAGCATCATTGCCGCCAGGTCTTCTGGGCTCACTTCAATGCCCTCTCCGTCCTGGCTGATATCATAGTTCTGGCAGAACACGCATTTAAGGTTGCATAGGGAAAAGAAGATGGTACCGCTCCCTCTTGTACCGCGCAGGCAGTCTTCTTCCCCGAAATGCGGACCGTAACTGCCAACGGTGGCATACCGGCCTGTCTTGCACACGGCTTTTTCGTTTTCAAGACGGTTGACTTCGCAATCCCTCGGGCAGACCTTGCAGTTTTCCAAATGGCGCAGAGCCTGCCTCGATCGGCGAAACAACTCTCCGGATTGGAACAATTCCATATAAGCCGGTTCAAACTCTTGCGAAGATATGCGGAATGATGAAGTACTTTTTAGCATACTCGTTTTCCGTAAGTGGATTTAACAATTATATGATTTTCCGGTAACCGGGTCCATCATGCCCTGTGAGCTTATGAACCCACAACGCGGTCACAGTGTGGCAGTTTCCCTCCTGTTCGACACGGCTTCAGTTAATATAAGGGCCCATATAGCGAATAAAAAACGAAAATAGATGGTAAATAAAAACCCAAGTCATAGGATTTGCTGGAATCTCTGATGCGGCGGCGGTTGGATTTTCCCCGTCAACCCAGGTTTGGTCTGTATTTTGGGAGAGTCTGAAGTTTCGCTCATTGGGCTAGGACGGCTGTTTGCATACGGATAGAAATATGTGTGGGTAAAAGGAGTTGACAATAAGAGGGGAACTGGATAGACTGTATAGGCTCCAAGAGCTCCCAGACAAAAACCCCTTATAAAGCCAATCAATTATCCATCTAAATTTTTTCGTGCTTTTGCCGCTAATTATATAGAACAAACTCACAATATATAAATACCCAACTATTATCGAGTCTTCCCCGTCTTTGAATCTGTGCTCCATTCCAAGGGCGTGACATTTACGAGAACAAATCATTCCTAATCTCCCTCAAAGAAACTACAAACCATGACACAGATGAACATAGAAGAACTCAAGTCCAGGACCATATCCGAACTCACAAATATTGCCAAAGATCTGAAGATCCAAGGCCACAGCGGACTTAGAAAGCAGGACCTGATATTCAGGATTCTGGAAGCCAAGACTGAAAAGGACGGCCTGATGTTTGGCCAGGGGGTGTTGGAGATCCTCCCTGACGGGTTCGGTTTTCTTCGGGCACCGACTTACAATTATCTTCCGGGTCCAGATGATATTTATGTGTCACCGTCACAAATTCGCAAGTTTGACATGCGTACAGGCGATACCATTTCCGGTCAGATCCGTCCGCCCAAGGATAGCGAGCGTTATTTTGCCCTATTGAAGGTGGAGGCGATCAATTTTGAGAATCCTGAAAAAACCAAGGATAAAATTTTATTCGACAACCTGACACCGTTGTATCCCGAAGAGCGGATTAGACTGGAGACACCGGGTGGCAAGGATTACAGTGCCCGGGTGATGGATCTGATGACCCCCATCGGCAAGGGCCAGCGTGGGTTGATTGTGGCCCAGCCCAGAACCGGAAAAACCATGTTGTTGCAATCCATTGCCAACAGCGTCAGCACGAATTATCCGGAAATTGCGTTGATCGTTTTGCTCATCGACGAGCGTCCGGAAGAAGTGACCGATATGGAACGTTCTGTTAAGGGCGAGGTCATAAGTTCCACCTTTGACGAGCCGGCACAAAGGCATGTGCAGGTTGCAGAAATGGTGATTGAAAAGGCTAAACGTCTGGTTGAGCATAAACGGGATGTGGTGATCCTTCTGGATAGTATTACGCGTCTAGCCAGGGCTTATAATGCTATTGTTCCTCCCAGCGGAAAGGTGTTGTCGGGCGGTGTGGATTCCAATGCCCTGCAAAGGCCCAAGCGATTTTTTGGTGCTGCCAGGAATCTGGAAGAAGGAGGAAGCCTGACCATCCTTGCTACGGCACTCATCGATACGGGAAGTCGCATGGACGATGTTATTTTTGAGGAGTTCAAGGGGACGGGTAATCTGGAAATCGTTCTCGATCGCAAATTGGCAGACAAGAGAACTTTTCCCTCCATCGACATCAACAAATCAGGAACCCGCAAGGAAGAGCTTTTGCTCCCCGAGGAAGACCTCCAGCGTGTATGGTTATTGAGAAAAGTTTTGCTCCCGATGGGCATCCATGATACGATGGACCTTCTCCTGCAAAAGATAAAAGAAACAAAAACCAACGCCGAGTTTTTAACGGCAATGAACTCTTAATGGTGACTCAATGAAAGAAGGAATTCATCCCGAATATTTTGAAATCACGGTGCGGTGCGCATGTGGGAGTGAAGTGCAAACGCGTACAACCCTGAAAGATCTTCATGTGGAGATCTGTTCCCAGTGCCATCCTTTTTTCACGGGAAAACAGAAGCTCATGGATACTGCTGGTCGCATTGAAAAATTCAGGCGCAAATACGCCAAGGCGAAGCCTGCCGTTGTGGCGGAAGCAACCAGTCCCCAGTAAACGCGTTCACCTTCTTTTTTCTTTTCCCTGATCCCCCGGGGTTTTTCAAGAAACCATTCCATCCATGTTTGATAAGCTGAAATCGGTTGAGAAACGTTATAATGACCTCAATCAATTGCTCAGTGATCCCAAAATAATTTCCCAACAGTCCGAGTTCCAGAAGTATGCCCGGGAACAGTCGGAACTTGCTCCCATTGTCAACCGGTTTCAGAACTTGCAGAAGATCAACCGGCAGTTGGAAGAGAGTAAATCAATCCTGAACGAGGAAAAAGACGCAGAATTGATTGAAATGGCTCAAGAGGACATGGCCGACCTGGAAATCAAAAAACAGGAAACGGTAGAGGCCTTGAAACTTCTCTTACTTCCTAAAGATCCTCGCGATGAGCGAAACGTTATTGTGGAGATTCGTGCTGGTACAGGAGGTGAAGAGGCGGCACTTTTTTCAAATGACTTGTTCCGCATGTATTCGAGGTATGCTGAGGAGAAAAATTGGAATGTGGAGGTTTTGAGTTCCAGTTTGACCGGCAAAGGCGGATTCAAAGAAGTTATTTTCAACATTTCGGGAAAAGGGGCTTACAGCAAACTGAAGTACGAGGGAGGCACCCACCGGGTGCAACGGGTTCCCGATACAGAAAGCCAGGGGCGAATTCATACCTCTGCGGTGACGGTTGCTGTATTGCCAGAGGTGGAGGAGGTGGATATTAAAATCAATCCGGCAGATGTAAAGGTGGATGTTTATCGTTCGTCCGGGCCAGGTGGCCAGAGTGTCAATACCACAGATTCGGCGGTCCGCTTGACTTATATACCCACTGGAATTGTGGTGACTTGTCAGGATGAAAAATCGCAACATAAAAACCGGGAAAAAGCCATGAAAGTGCTAAGGGCCCGGTTGTATGATGAGGAACAAAGAAAACAACAAGAAGCCATGGCCAGCGAACGCAAACAGCAGGTTGGCACCGGTGACCGTAGCGGACGCATTCGCACCTATAACTACCCCCAGGAGCGGATAACCGACCACCGGATTGGTTTGACCTTGCATAAGTTGTCTTTTGTGATGGAGGGAGACCTGGATGAGATTATTGATGCGTTAACGCTCTATTTCCAGACACAGGCTCTAAAAGGAGAATAGGGTGGAGGTTCTTGAAGAATCAAAATTGGACCGTTGCCGGGATGGGACCATTTTCTCTTTTCTCAATTGGGCCTGCCACAAATTTTTGCAGGCAGGGGTTGTATCGCCCCGGTTGGATGCGGAAATCTTAATGGCAGATGGTCTTAGGGTTTCAAGAACAGAGTTGATGACGCATCCTGATCGGGTTTTGAATCGAGCTGAGGAGCGGATGTTTTGTTCCAGAATCGAGAGAAGGGTTTTGCGCGAACCAGTTTCTCATATGACCGGCGTTCAGGAATTCTGGTCACTCGCATTTGAAGTTAATGAAAAAGTTCTGACACCCCGGCCGGAAACAGAAATTCTGCTTGAGCAATGTTTGAAAGCGATGGCGAAAACACCTTCACCTGTTCATATTCTGGACCTGGGAACCGGGTCGGGAATTCTTTCCATTATTTTGGCGAAAGAAATCCTTCAAAGTCGTGTCACAGCTATTGAAAAGTCTACCGAGGCATTGGAAGTTGCCCGGAAAAATGCGGTGCGTCATGCAGTGATGGACCGGATTTGCTTTGTAGCAGGCGATCTGATGAAGGTGGACTGGCAAGGGCCGTACCATCTTATTGTTTGCAATCCGCCCTATATTGAATCGGAAAACTTGTCAAAGTGCATGCCCGAGGTCCGGCAATATGAACCGGCCCAGGCACTGGATGGGGGAAGAGATGGTTTGGACTATTATCGGTTCATCGTGCCCATGGCATGGAAAAAACTGGAAGAAAATGGTTTGCTGGTTTTGGAGATCGGGCACACCCAGGCCTCGGCCGTGATTGCCTTAATGCAAGGCAGTTCCCGCTATCAGGATATTCAAGTGATTCAGGATTATTCCGGTTATGACAGGGTGGTATTGGCGAGGACTATGAATGGATAAGATTGTAATAGAGGGTGGACGGCCTTTAGAGGGTACGGTCAAGATTAGCGGAGCGAAGAACGCAATTCTTCCTGTCCTGGCCGCGACACTTATGACCCGTGGACGCAATATCATTGAAGGGGTTCCAAAAGTTCGCGATGTGGCAACCATGATTCAGCTTCTCAAGGATCTGGGAGCGGAAGTTGAAAGTTATCGCAACGAAAAAATTGTTTTGGATACGTCCTGTGCAAACAACCCGGAAGCGCCTTATGATCTGGTTTCTACAATGCGAGCTTCCTGCCTGGTTTTGGGACCATTGCTGGCCAAGTTGGGTCGAGCCCGGGTTTCCTTGCCAGGGGGCTGTGCCATAGGAGCGCGACCCATTGATCTTCATATTAAAGGATTGGAAGCAATGGGGGCAAAGATATGGCTGGAACAGGGTTATATACACGGGACCGCCGATGGTCTTAAGGGCATCCAATTCTATTTTGATACGGTTTCGGTGACGGGTACCGCGAACCTGATGATGGCGGCATCTCTAGCGGAGGGGGAAACCATTCTGGAAAATGTGGCCAAGGAACCCGAGGTTGTGTTTCTTGCGGATATTTTGAACCAGGCCGGAGCAAAAATTGAAGGCCAAGGCACCGATATGATTATCATTCAGGGAGTCTCTTCCTTGAAGCCGATCGAGTGCCGTATTTTTCCTGACCGCATTGAAGCCGGTACCTACATGATCGCGGCGGCCATCACACAAGGAGAGGTGTTGATTGAAAATTGTATCCCGCAACATGTGGAATCCATTATCCTAAAGCTTCAGGAGGCTCAGGTAGATGTGGAAGTAGAAAGCTCCTCGATTCGGGTCCGGGGCAGAAGCCCCCTGCTTGCCGTCAACGCTAGAACCCATCCTTATCCGGGTTTTCCCACGGACATTCAGGCCCAGTTCATGGCGTTAATGACATTGGCGCGTGGACAGAGTATTATCATGGAAACCGTATTTGAGAATCGGTTTATGCATGTTGCGGAATTAAAAAGGATGGGAGCTAACATTACATTGGATGGGCACACGGCCGTCACCAGTGGAGTCCAAAGCCTTTCGAGCGCTCCTTTGATGGCCACGGATCTTCGGGCCAGCGCATCACTTGTGCTGGCGGCATTGGCGACAAAAGGCCAGTCCGTAATTTCACGTGTTTATCATATTGACCGCGGATATGTGAGCATGGAAAAAAAGCTTTCCTGCCTGGGTGCCCGGATACAAAGGGTCAAGTAAACCCGATCTATTTTAAGGGTGCTTCTAAAAAACCACATTTAACGGCTTGGGTTATGGACACAACACGCCCCCTTTACAGCCAGGAGATCCAAAGTTTTTTGTTGTGGATGCCTAACTGGATAGGCGATGTGGTGTTGACGCTTCCAGTAATACAATCCCTGCGTCGTGCTTATCCCGTGGCCCGTATTTCTGTGGTTGTAAAATCTCCCTCCGATGAATTACTTCTGGGTCACCCCGCCATCAATACGGTTTTAACATTGCCTTCCGGATCGGAAAACGGATTTTGGCAAAAGGCCAAGTTTGCCCGGAACCTGAAAAAATTTTATTATGATGTGGGCGTAGTGTTTCCCAATTCCTTTGGTTCGGCGTTCCTTTTGAGCCTGACGGGGGTGAAATGCCGTTTGGGCTATAACACCGACGCAAGAGATATTCTGCTCACTCATCCTGTTAAAACGACAGCGCATTTAAAAAAAACGCAATACCGTGTTGAATATTTTTTTAAAATCCTTTCATCCTTGAAGCTGGATACTCCCGACCGCGAATTTGCTCCGCTAATTTCACAGGAAGGGGATGCCACAACTCGAGAAGTCCTGCTAGATATGGGTTTGGATGAAAATGAGGAATTTCTAACCCTGCATCCGGGAACCTCAAAAGTGGAACGGAGCTGGCATGCCGAGAGATTTGGGATTTTGTGCCAGAAGCTGATTAAAGAAGACGGGAAGAGAGTGGTTCTTTTAGGCACGGAAAAAGAATCGGAATTGCTGAACCGGATCAAAAACTTTGGCCAAGGAAAAACGATCAAGATTATTCCTCCGGTTAATTTAAGGGTTTTGACGGGACTTTTAAGAAAAAGCCGATTGTTCATTGGCAATGACAGCGGGATGATGCATCTTGCGGCAATGGTCGGGGTTCCTGTCTTGGGGATTTTCGGGCCAGGAAGCCCCGATACGACCGGACCTTATATGGCTATGGAAAAACAGGAAATGGTGACAAAGAATTTTAGTTGCTCCCCTTGCAAACAAAGATTTTTTAAAGAATGCAAACCTTCCCCCCTTAACAAGCCTTATTGTATTGAGGATATTACTGTGAAAGATATCCACGAGGCGGTTCGCCGATTGTTGAAGCGGTATTAGATATTAGAAAAAACTCCTGAATTAAAGAATAATCATTTTTTCTGAATTTTTAAAGGGCAGGGTCTTTGGGGTGGTAGGCCATAGTATTCGCGTATTAATTCTTCTTCAATCGCTGTTATATTCATGGTTTCGGTAGGAGTAGGAGACCCCAACATGGATTCTTTTCTCCACTCGGTTTTTACTTTCCCTAAATCTACCACTTCACAGATTTCAACAGGCAGGATAACAGTTTTTCCCCTTACTTGAAGAAAGCCTCCCAGATTTATAACCAGATAGTAGCAATGATAGGTCTCGCTATCGACCAGCGCCGCATCGATTCTGGCAATGGATTCGTTGAACTTGTCATAGAGGTAGAATCCAATCACCCGGTCTATTTTTCTCAAGTTAAAGATGTTTTCTGTTATATGGATCAGGGAATTCATATATGAGCCGAAAGGGTTATTGTTCAGTCCAAAAATTATATCAAACGAAGATAGCCGGGCTGATGATAAACTTGTTTTGTGGGTCTTTTGAAATGTTATAGAATTTAAGTATGCGGATATGCCCCAGGTGTGATAAAAAATTTCCCGATACATATTCCCTTTGCAGGGATTGCAATGTAGAGCTTGTATTGTCAGTGGAGCAGCAGGAAGCCCCTGACCTAGTGGTGCTTTGTACGGTTTTAAACGAAGCCAAGGCTTATATTATGCAGGGGTTTTTGGAAAGTGAGGGCATTCCCTGCCAGTTGGAAAACATATCTTTTCACGCAGAGCCTGCGCCGGTCGCGGATCTTACGAAGGTTCGACTTTGGACACTCAGAGAAGATGCGGGGCGAGCCCGTATTTTACTGGAAGAACGTGAAAACATCCAGCTTTGCTCTGCCTGTGGAACAGAAGTGGTAGAGCAGGATGAGGTTTGCCCGCATTGCGGGGAACAGCTGGAGGAAAGTTGAACGGGAAGAATCAATCCGAAAACCTGAATTTAAAAACATACCAGATAGCGGCGAAGCCGTCTTTCCAGGTGATTTTTTTCCCTTCTGAATAATCCCTACCACTGTAGGAGATGGGGACTTCGTAGACGCGGAATTTATTTTTTGCGACCTTGGCAGTGAATTCGGGTTCAAAGCCAAAACGATTGCATTTGAAGGTCAGGGAGTCGTTCACTTCTTTTGTGAAGACCTTGTAGCCGGTTTCCATGTCGGTCAGGTTCAGGTTGGTGAACATGTTTGACAAAGTGGTGAGAAATTTGTTTCCCAGGTAATGCCAGAAAAACAATACCCGATGAGTGCCTCCCAGAAACCGGGACCCGAACACAACATCGGCCCTCCCATCCAGAATGGGTGCCAGCAATATTCCGTAGTCTGTGGGATTGTATTCAAGATCAGCATCTTGAATAATGATGATCTCCCCTCTGGTTTTGGAAAAGCCAGTCTGCAATGCGGCGCCTTTACCTTGATTGTGGTCATGGTAAAGGACCTGGTAATTTTCCTTGTTTTCAAAATCTTTCAAGACATCCCGTGTTCCGTCTGTAGAGAAATCATCGATAAGGATGATTTCTTTCTCATAGTCCACAGCTTCGACTCTAGAAATCAAGGCACGAAGTGTATCACGTTCGTTATAAATCGGAATGACTATGGAAAGTTTAACCAAGTTAAGGTCTAGAATAGGGTGTAAATAAACGGGGCGACGGCGCTGCCCTCTGTCAGAACGATAAGCAGGCTCATCAGCAGCATGATGAAGACAATGGGCCCCAACCACCATTTTTTCCGGGTTTTAAGGAAATCCCAGAATTCTGCTAACAAGGCAAGTTTGCTGTCTGGATCGGATGGATTTGTCATTAAGGAATTTCAATCATAATTTGTACTCCATAGATTTTAGAACAAGAATTGCCAAAAGTCTAAAACAATTTTAGCGAAATTTAATTATAAAACCTTTAACTGGCCTGAGAAAGCTTTAGCGGAAACTCCATTTTCCGGGATAAAAGATTGCCAACCACTCCGGTCAATATGCCGGTAATCAGGGCCAGTGAGAAGAAAAAGGGAAGTAGGACGAAAAAGGAAGTTTGCTTTATAAGAAAAAAGTAAACGCAGACTGTGGTAATGAAAGTATGGGTGTAGGCTCCACAAACACTGACGCCAACAAGGCTGAATGGCCCTCTTCCCCTGTTGTAAACTCCGCACATGATTGCGGTACCCGCCAGACCTCCCACCAGGCTGAGGAAAAATGTAGGGCCTAAAAATGTTCCCCCAAGAATGGAACCCAGGATGACCCGGAGCAGGGTTACGATAAAAGCCTCTTTGGTCCCCAAATAAACCAAGGCCATAAGGGTCATCAGATTGGCCAAACCCAGCTTGACCCAGGGGCTGGGCAAGGGGAGCAGGGCTTCAAGGCGATGCAATATCACCCCCAATGCCACCATTAAAGCCATAATGATTATTCTCTTGTTTTGCGCGTTGTTATCAGCATCGTGGGAAGGCATTGCGGATTTCATTTTACCTTCTAAGGTTCAAAGGTCAGTAAGGTTTGCATATGAAGCCGGACCGAGTCACTCAACGCATCATAGTCGTAGCCTCCTTCTAACATGGAGAGTAACCGCCCATCGCAAACATCCTTGGCAATACCCATCAGCAATTCGGTCATTTTGCCAAAGCAATCGGTGGTTAACTGAATTTGGGCCAGGGGGTCATTCTGATGCGCGTCAAAACCGGCGGAAATAATTATCAGATCGGGTTTGTAGCGTTGGATTTCTGGGATCAGTTTGTTTTGCACCGCAGAAAGGTAGTCGTCATCATCTGAGTAGGCGTCCATTGGAAGGTTCAATGTGGTGCCCAGCCCATCCCCGGTGCCGGTTTCTTCTCCCGCACCCGTACCTGGATAAAATGGGTACTGATGCATGCTACTATAATAAATAGATGGATCACTATAAAACGAGTGCTGGGACCCGTTGCCATGGTGGACATCCCAATCGAAAATAAAAATTTTGTTTAGTCCTTTTGTTTTTTGCGCGTATCGGGCGGCTACTCCCACATTGTTGAACAGGCAGAATCCCATCGCGTGGTCGTGTTCAGCATGATGGCCCGGTGGGCGTACGGCACAAAAAGCGTTATGGATATTTCCATCGATGAGTTGGTCAATGGCACTTATCCCCGCTCCGGCACTCAAAAGTGCTGCGTCATATGAATCGGAAGAGATTACCGTGTCCGCGTCCAAATTGCGCACCTGGTCAGCGCAACTCTGTTTAACGCTCGCCACATAGCCTGTATCATGAACCAGACCAATTTCTTCTGCAGTGGCCTTGCGTGGTTGTATTGGAATGAGGTTGTTGTAAAATTCAGAGGACTCCAGCCGGTTCTGAATGGCTGTTAATCGACCTGGGTTTTCAGGATGCGGTTCAGTTTCATGCCTAAGATAAAAGGGATCCGATGCGTAACCCGTTTTATTCATTTTATGAACTTTCCCGTTCAAAACTACTAGCCGTAGGGGCAATTAGCAATCGCTTTATCTGGCAAGCTAAAATTCATCTCGGCTTAACGAGTTCTTACCAAGGGACCAAACCACCCTCGCTTTTTAAACCGAGGCAACTTATTGCTCGCCAGATGGCAATGGCTTATTGGCCCCACGCCGAGTGGTTTGAGAATATCAGAATCCCTGAATTGAATCAACTTCCTTAAACTTATGAATCTTTTAGAAAAAAACGAGAAGTTGGCAGGCCTTAAATCCTTTGCAGAAAGCCTGGGTTTTGATGGATTCGGAGTGGCCCGTCCTGAATTGGGTCCCGCCGGTGAGAGATTCGGGAAATGGCTGGATGAGGGTTATGACGGTGAAATGGCCTATATGCGGCGTGGTGAGGAGAAGCGAAAAAATCCCCATCTTGTGCTGGAGGGTGTGAAAAGCATTCTGTGTTTTCGCACCAACTACTTTGCCATGGAAAAGGATATGAGCTATGTCGAGCATCGTGAAATTGCGGATATTTCTATTTATGCTTTGAACAAGGATTACCATGATATCATCACACCGCGATTGAGGAAGATGGAGAAAAGAATCCAGGCAAAGTTTGAGGGATGCAAAACCCGGATTTATGTAGATACAGGCCCTCTTCTCGAAAAGCCTTTGGCCCAACAAGCGGGCCTGGGCTGGATCGGCAAGCATACCAATCTTCTCACCGAGGGTATGGGCTCCTGGTACTTCCTTTCTGAAATACTGACCGATGTGGTCCTTCCTCAATCTCAACCCGCGGATGACCATTGCGGCACCTGCAGGAGTTGTATAGATATCTGCCCGACAAAGGCTATCATCGCCCCCTATGTCCTGGATTCGAATCGATGTATTTCCTATCTTACTATTGAGTTGAAGGGGGTCATACCCATTGAGTATAGAAAGGCAATCGGAAACAGAATTTACGGTTGCGATGATTGCCAGATAGTCTGCCCGTGGAATTCCTATGCGGTCAAAACCGATGA
>JYMV01046856.1_pt1 | contig 14626 bp, 12 predicted proteins | sample 338911 | NCBI WGS metagenome assembly JYMV01 (sample SAMN03354496, study PRJNA234377) | hydrothermal vent metagenome | biome: Deep sea; feature: Hydrothermal plumes at the Eastern Lau Spreading Center, Western Pacific Ocean; material: Seawater | place: Tonga | collected 2009 | depth 2000 m m
TGGATAAAAATGCTGGAAACCTTGCAAGAATGCCAGATGATGACCCGGTAGTCCTCCAGGGTACCGGTGTATCCTTCCGGCGCCGGACCGAAGGGAAAAGTTCCTATATCGACAATCAGTCCATCGGCCGGTGATTTGACGTCGAAAGGGGGACTCCAAGGTTTCGGCGATCCTCCCGACCGGACGGCGTCGGCCTGCCTCTCGTAATCCCGCAGCTTGTTGTGCACGAAGTAGGTGTGGTCCGTGGGGGTGACGTGGCTGCCGTGGAGCTTTCCTTGAGGAGTGATGTACCACAGATTGTCCGGGTCCACCGGTGAAACCGAAAATGCAACATCCTCTCCGGCACAATCGGCGGGAGGCAGCCATGCCCCAAATCGGGGTTGCGGTCTCTCCCCAGTGCCCTCGGGCGTATTTTCCGGCTCTGGGTACTCGATTCGCGGTGGTGGTTGTCTGACCGCCGTGGTTGGCGTGGGGTTTGGGACAATGGCGTGAACCTCATGGGTCGGAGTTGGGTCTATGTCCGGTGTGGGGGTGGATGGTCCTCTTCGTCTTGGGACTCTAGCCGGTTCGGCGGTGGGAATTGGACTGATCGAGTTGGCGGGTGTCGGCTCGGATGTTGCTTGAACTGTTGGAGTTGGGACCGGAGTGGCAGGCATCCCGGAAGCAGGCGAGGGTTCTGGGATCGATGCCGCCGGGCTTGCCTCCGGCCCTGCGGGCGCAAGTGTTGCTTGAACCTTTGGTGTCTCTGGAGTGGACCGTTGAGGGACCGGGCTGGGTGATGCCGTGGGTTTAGCGCAGGCGGCCAAAAGCAGGACTGTAAGTGCCAGCACCAATATTTTCAGCTTCAAGCTGATATCTTTACTTTGCACGCGCCATCGCGTGATTCCCTCAATCCCAGGCGGCACTCAACCTACTGTAACGGACCGGTTCCTTAATTTATATACCGCCGTCCACGTTCCGATTGGGGATGCCCTGGAACCACCTGTGCGAAACAGCTTCACGGACCGGGGGTGCTGACCCTCAGTAGCAATGTGTTACCACCCTGACCGAGTTCACGAGACTTTAATATAATCGTCTTGCCAAGGCAAAATATTAAGCCTGGCCCCATGTGAGCGGAAGAAATGACGAAGGTTCTGGTCATCGATGACGATTCGATGGTTCGGGAGACGATTGTTCGGCTCCTGATTTTGGAAGGCTACCAGGTAATAGAAGCGGCTTACGGACAAGCCGGTTATGCCGCCGCCATATCAGACTCGCCTAATATCATCCTGCTAGACCTGAACATGGCCATCATGGACGGGTTTCAAGTGCTCAACAAGCTGAAAAACAATCCGGAGACCGTGCGCATCCCGGTGATAGTTCTAACCGCCAGGATCGACGCCGAATCGGAACGCCGGTGCATGGCGGCGGGAGCGACGGACTATATCAAGAAGCCATGGGGCCCGGCTGAGCTTCAGGAACGGATTGCTATCATCGTCGGCGCCAGGGACGGAGCGTGAGGGATACGTCACACAAAAGGCAAAGCCGCACATCTTGGGAGATTTGGTCAAGCCGCCAGGATTATTTGAGCCTCCCCCGTAACGATTCCTTCTGGCAATAATATCCGCCTTGCCCTCCCGGATGATAAAATTCCCCGAGTAAATAGCCTAGAGTTGGCTTGTGATGCCTGTGCTCAAGGCCTTAAAAAGGGGTGATGCATTGCCGGTAACCAAGCTCGAGGTCGCGAACCGTAGTCAGTTCGCCAATGGGGAGTCGTTCGGCGAAACCGGTCCATATGAACTAGTTGAGGGCACGGTCCATTTTGCCGTGGACCCTCTGCATCCCAGAAATCAAATGATCGCCGACCTGGACCTGGCGCCCAGGGACTCGGCTGGGAAAGTTTCGATGTCCGCCGATTTCTCGGTGCTCAAGCCGGTCGAGCTTGGCCAAGGCAATCGCCGGCTGCTGTTCGACGTAGTGAACCGGGGCGGGAAAACCGCCCTTACCGGGTTCAACAGCCTGCCGGCCTCGCCAGACCCAATGGCGCCTTTGGAATCGGGAAACGGATTCTTGATGCGCCAAGGCTACACCGTCGTCTGGGGCGGCTGGCAAGCTGATTTGCCCGCTAATCCGGGATTGGTCGGGTTGCACGCGCCCCAAGCTGTCGGCCCCGGCGGTCCCTTGGCCGGAAAGATTCTCTGCCAATTTCAAACCGACAGTCCGGCGCAGACCTTTTTGCTGTCCCATCGCGGCCACCTGCCCCATCCGCCCGCGGATTTGGATGACCCTTCAGCCACCCTGACGGTGCGCAATCATCCCAACGACCTACCGGCGCCCATCGACCGGGGAGATTGGTCCTTCGTGCGGTCGGAAGACGCCGAGGCCGGATCAGAGCCCAGCCATATATACATGCCGTCGGGCTTTTTGCCGGGGAAGATCTACCAGTTGGTCTACACCACAAAGGGGAGCACCATCGTCGGTTTGGGCCTGGCTGCGGTTAGGGACGTGGTGTCTTTCTTGAAATTCGCGGATGGGGAGGCGGGAAACCCGTGTGCCGGGGACATCGACTACGCCTACGGATATGGCCGGTCTCAGAGCGGCCGATTCCTGCGGCAGATGATTCATCTTGGGCTCAATGACGACGAAGAGGGACGCATGGCCCTGGATGGGATAATCCCCCATGTGGGCGGCGCTATGCGGGGCGAATTCAACCTCCGCTTCGGCCAGCCTTCCCAGGACATCTGCTATATCTCGCCCGAGATGTTTCCCTTCACTGACACCCCGCAGCTTGATCCCGTTACCGGGGCCAAAGGGTCCATGCTGGAAAGACTGGAAGAGCAGGGCCAAGTGCCCAAGATAATGTTCACCAACACTTCGGCGGAGTACTGGCGGGGCGACGCCGCGTTGATCCATACCGATCTGGAAAAGATGAAGGACGCCGCTGAGTCGCCATCCGTGCGCCGTTATCACTTCGCCGGTTGCCAGCATGTGGTCGGGGTTTTCCCGCCTTTGGAAGTTAGGACTGGGGCGGGCAGCCGGGGACACCTGCCCTTCAATAGCGTCGATTACTCTCCGCTACTTCGAGCCGCGCTGGTTAACTTGGACCGCTGGGTGTCCGATGGCGAACCTGCCCCGGCCAGCAGGCACCCCAGCTTGTCCGACGGAACGGCCGTGGACTCCCAGTCGGTGATGGACAAGTTCACCGGGTTGCCCGGCGTTAGGGTGGCCGCCAAGACGACCCGTGCGCTGCGTCTGGACTACGGACAAGACACCCACCCAAGCAGGTTAACAAAGCTGCCCGCAGAGGAAGGTCAGGAATATCCTGCCTTGGTGTCCGATATCGATGAGGACTTCAACGACCGGGCCGGCATCCGCCTACCCGACTTGACGGTTCCAGTGGCGACCTACACCGGATGGAATTTACGGGACGCAAGCATCGGTAATCCAAGCCTGTTTATTGGGATATCCGGTGGTTTGGCGGGTTGGACATTGCCCTTCCAAAAAACCGCTGCAGACCGGGAAACTACCGGAGACCCTCGGAGGTCCATAAGCGAACGCTACGACAGTCGGGATTCCTATCTGCGTCAGGTGGAGAAGGCCGGCCAAACCTTGGTTGATGAGGGCTATCTTCTGGCCGAAGACCTGCCGAGAGTTGTTGAGCGAGCCGGTCTGAAATACGACTATTTCATGGAAGAAACCCCCGCTTGATGAGTGATCAGATCAGCGTGGCGATGAAAATATAGATGACGCGAAGGGAAATCGATGTTGCAACTACGCAGGCGCCTGACCCCGGTAATCGTCCCGGCGATGTTGATCTTGTTGGTGGCGGCCGTCGCTTGTGAACCCGTCGAACAACAGGGGTTGAGCCGGGATGAGATCCGGCAAGTGGTTCGGGTCGAAGTTAACTCCCAGATCGAGGCTGCCAAAGAAGAGATGTCTCAGGACTTTGGTCCCTTCAAGGACGATCTAGAATTCGGAATGATGGAGCCACTGAACGAGTTGCGGTTCGAGTTCGACGATCTGAGAAACCAGGTTCAAGGAACCGACTACGTCTCTAGGTTCGATCTGGAAAGCATCAGGCTGGACATGGAGGAGATGGGGTCCTATATCAACAGTCTGGAATTTGAATACGCGCGGAGAACGGACTTGGATGAACTCCGATTCCAGATCGACGACATAAACAACAATATGGCGTTGAGTGACTTGGAATCCAACCAGAGTTCAGACATCGCCCAACTATGGCTCGGGATTGAATAAACTCAGGCGATGATTGAAGACGAGCGGAACCAATCGAATCTCAATCTAGATCAACTCCGCCTGGAGATCCAGGAACTGGAACGGTTCTTAAACGATTTCCAATCCAATTTCAACTTTGAACTGGATACTCTTAGGTTGAGGGTTGATTCGATTCAGTAGAACCGGTTGGCATGACCGAATTTGCCGTCCAGTTATGCCTTCGCGACTAATCCGGAAGGACGGCTATGGCCTCAATCTCAATCTTAATATCTGGTGTTCCCAAAGCGGCAACCTGCACCTGGGTGCTGGCCGGGAAATTGCCTTCAAAGTATTTGCGCCGGACTTCTCCGCTGGCTGGAGCTTCCCGCAGGTCGGTGACGAAACTGGTTACCTTGACGATGTTGCTTATCGACCCGCCGTTGGCCTCTAGAATCGTCTGGAACTTTTGCAGGATGACCTCGGTTTGGGCGGCGATGTCGCCGGTCTCGGCGGCGGTCCCCCTGGCCGTGCTGCCCGCGATGAAGAGCATGTTGCCAAAGCGGACCGAATGGTGAAAGGCCCCCGCTGGTTGGGGCATGTCCGGGTAGTCGCGGCGGATGATGTCCATTGTATCCCTCCGTATTGGGCTGGCTTCTTTAGGTCTGGTCTTCCTTCGTGGGGAAAATGAGAGACTTTACTGTGACCGGCACCACCTCGGAAATGCCCATGGGCCGGCCGATATCCAAATAGTCCAAGTCACCCACGTCTATGCCGTCCACCACAACCACGTCCTGGCTCAGGTTGAGTTCCTCTTTCAGGATGCCGCCCAGCGACTTGGCCACGTCGGTGTCTAGAACGATGAACAACGGGGCATCTACGCCCTCGCCCTGGGTCACCACGGCGGCGATGCCGTCGGCCAGCCTTTTCAGGATGCGGTAGTTGGGCGGCTCTTCAACTTCTAAGGCCAGCGCCAATCCGGGAGCAAATCCGGACAGGTCGAACTTGGCTAACGCGCTGTGTATGGACCGCTCTACGGAATCTTGACCGTTCATGTGGGGGCGGACCACCTGTAGACCAAAGGCCGGCAGTGAGTCTACGCCGGACAAATGGCTGGTGGCGCCGCTGGCTTGCACCGTGTACTCCCCGGCTCCTATCACCGTGGCGCGGATACCCTCATCGGCTTGCCGCACCGTACCCTCTTTGAACACCGCCTTCAGGCTATCGCCGATCTGCCGGGCAAACTGGGGGCCGAGATCGCCGTAGGAGGCCGCGTCGTGGCCGTAGATATACTCGGACACTCCACCGGAAAATACCACGAAATCCACCTCGGATGGACCTTGATAATCCTCCAAGGGGTCTGTGATTAGGAATTCTTCTGTGACGCCGGTCAGGGGGATTTTTTGGATCACCTGTGAGAGTAGTTCGGACATGCGGGCGGCAAAGGCTTGCTTGACCGGCTCGCTGATGGACTGGCCCAGAGACAGGTCGAATCCCAGTTCGTTCAGCAAAACAATAGCCGGTTCCTCCAGCCGAGTTACGCGGTCCTCGTCGTCGAAAGCGATCAGCCGGGCGCCGACACTAACGGCCGCGGTATTCGTCACCACGCCGTCACGTATCAAGCATAGCTTAGTGGTGCCCCCGCCCACGTCGATGTTCAAAACAGTGGTGCTTTCAGACTCAGATAGGGCGACCGCTCCGCAACCGTGGGCCGCCAACAGGGCCTCGTGGTTAGGTCCAGCGGAGGCGCAGATGAACTTGCCCGACTCCTTGGCGAAAAGCTCGCTTATGGGGCGGGCGTTTTCCTTCTTCAGGGCCTCGCCGGTGATGATTACGGCGCCCGTATCGACGGTTTCCGGGGTGAATCCGGCCTGCCGGTAAGACTCATGAACGAACTCTTGAATGTTGGTGGTGTCGATCAACGTTCCAGAGATGTAGGGCGTCAACAAGATTGGAGACCGGTACAAGACCTGCCGATCGGTCACTCGAAACCGGCTGGAAAAGGCGGACCCCTCCCTTCTCAGGATCAGTTGCGAGAAAACCAGATGCGAGGTAGACGAGCCGATGTCGATGCCCACACTGCGGATGGTGAGCATCTCCATCCCCTCAACATCCACGACCGGGCCCACGTCACCAAAATCGCCTAGGTCATCGTGTGGGTCATCCGGAAAATGGTCATGGCTATGGCCGTGATCGTGAAGCCCGTCTTCGAATTCGTCGTGATCCATAGGGCGCAATTCTCCAGTTGACTTACTGGGCCGCCGCCCGGTAGTCCCATTCGTAGTCCCGGTCGTTGTAGGCGCCGTCGGGCATGAGGCTGGTCACGCCGCGCTTGGCCAGCTCCTCCTCGAACTTCTCGCGCACCCAGGGCTCCTCATCCGCGTATTCGATCTGGTCGTTGGATAGGTCGCCCACCGACTCGTCGGTGTAGCCGTGGAACTGGCGCGGCGGATGGAGGGCCAGGTATCGCGCCTTGGCGCCGCCGACGTTGAAGTGCTGGTGGAACCACCGGTTGGGCGGGACCAAAGCGCTGCCTTCCTGCCAGGGCACCACTATCTTTTCCTTGCCTTCCTCCCACAGGATGGTGTATCCCTCACCCGCGGGAATGACTATGACCCGGCCGGGTCCGTGGCGATGGGCCTTTTTGTAGAGTTGGGGGGCGAAGACGGACATATGAGAGGACATTTCCGAGCCGGGGAATTGGATGTATACGCTGTGGCCGCCCGCTCCCCGGGTTTCGTTGCTATCTAGCTGGTCCCAACTCTGCATGTCGGGGAAAAAGTTGCCGCGCCAAAGGAATCCGCGGCGCCCTCGGCGATCGGCCCGGGGCACTGCCTTGGCTTCGGAATAGAATTCTCGACCCTCTACCTCCGGGGCGTCGTAGGGGTTGTTGAAGAAGAAGGCGGGGTCCGGGATGGTGGACATGGCCAGGGGCAGGTAGTTGTAATGGAGCAACCTTACCGGGAGATCTCCCCGGGTGTTGCTGAACTGATGGTAGCGGTTGCGTTCCAGCAAGAAGATGCTGTGTTTTTGCCACTCCACCGTCTGCCGCCGGGCGTCTCCCGCTCCCCAAACGCTGGTCAGGCCTCTTCCCTCGACGACGTAGACCACTTCGTCGACGGACAGTTTGAAGGGCGGCAGGGACTCTCCGGGAGGAATCTCGCTAACCCTGGCTTCGATGATTCCTTCCTGACCCATGAGTTGGATGAAAGCGGCCTCGCATCCACGATCTTCCCACCAGGCTAACTCCAAGGTCCTCAGGTCGGAAATGAAGAAGCCCGTGTGAACGGGAATCCCGACCGACCGCATCCAATCGTCGTAGGTGTAGACGTTTATCCCGATGTGTGTCGTCGCAACTTCCTCGGAACTGTCTAGGGTACCCCACGTTTCAACCATGACACTTCTCCTTATCGAGCCTAGGACTGTGCCGGAGCACGGCAGTCTCTAGGAAAGGCCCGCCTGCATCGAACGGATTCTAGCAAGCCTACTCCAATGGGTCAATCATAGCCGGTGAGCACGGGAATGGAGCCCCTCCGTCGTTCCGGCGAAGGCCGGAACCCAGTGAGGTTAGTGCTTCTTTAACTTTCGCCCTGATCAACGCAAGTCTTGCTGGATCCCGGCCTGCGCCGGGATGACGGGGGTGAGGGAGAAGCCCGCTTTCAAGACTACTTCGGAGTCTCTGAATTCAAATCGCAATGCGAGCCTGTATTCAAGATGCGATTACTTTGCGTGTTCCCGCTGGAAAGTAAATGTCGCCCGCGTGCCTTGCTGCCAATACGTGCTCCTCACGTTAGGTCTGTGGGGTTGGTATAATGCGGGCAAATTCCTCACCGGATATTTCTGACAGGGAATATAACCCCGCCTTTTCCCAATGCGAAAACACCATAGGTGGAGGCGCCCATGGCATCGGTCCTCATCGTCGCGTTTGACGGGCTCCAACCGGCTCAGGTGATTCCTGAGCTGATGCCTAACCTATCATCGCTGGCTGCCAACGGAGTCACCTTTACCAACCACCATCCGGTGTTTCCCTCGGTTACCAGGGCAAATGTTGCCAGCCTGTCCACCGGACTTTATCCGGGAAGGCACGGACTGGCGGCGAACACTTTGATGATGCGCGAATTCGATTCAACACAGGTCTTTTCAGCTTTGGAGCCCAATTTGGCTGAAGTCGCCGCTAAAACCGGGCGGGTGCTGCTGGCTCCCACCTTGGCGGAGATTCTGTCCCAGAACGGCCAGGAGTACGTGGCGATAGGCGTGGGGACCAGCGGCAATGCCTACTTGCAGAATCCCACGGCGGAGCGTGACGGCGGCGCGACCATCCACCCCGAGTTTACCCTTCCCTACAGTCTTCATGAGGATATCACCGCCCGATTCGGACCCTGGCCCGATGAAACTAGGCCCAACACTCCTAGAATGGCTCAGGCCGTTAAGATCATGACCGAATACGTCCTCCCGGAACGTATGCCTGCTGTTTCGCTTATCTGGTCGTCAGAACCGGACAAGTCGCAGCACGACCAGCCGGTGGGTTCCGATCTTTCCAACGCCGCGGTCAAGCAGGCGGATGAACAGTTTGGGATCCTGATGGACTGGTTGACCCAGTCCGGCCGCGCCGCGGATACCAACGTAATAGTGATATCCGACCACGGTTACTCCACTATCATCACCACCGTAAACGTAGAAGCTTTGGTGCGGGAAGCGGGCTTCCCTCCGAGTGGCGAGCCCGGCGGCGTGGCAGTGGCCAACAATGGCGGCGCTGTTCTGTTCTACGTTACGGATGGGGACGCCGAAACCGCCGAGCTCTTGGCGGAATGGTTGATGGGACAGGAATGGTGTGGCGCCGTCACCGCGTCCGACGCCGTTGGTGAGATTCCAGGCACACTGCCGGCGTCGGTGGTTGGCAACCAGGGGCCACGAGGACCGGAGATCACGATGTCATTCCGATGGAGTTCGGACTCCAACAGCGCCGGCTACCACGGAAAGGTATTCTCCACGGGTGGGGGTCCCGGCAGGGGTCAGCATGGATCCATGAGCAAGCATGAGATGAACAACGTGATGCTCGCCTGGGGTCCCGGTTTCAAACGGGGCATCACCCTGGATGTTCCCTCGGGTAACATTGACGTGGCGCCAACCATATTGAGCTTGCTGGGTCTACCGGGTGGCGATGCCATGGACGGCCGGGTCCTAGCGGAGGCGCTGAACGGCGGTCCTGATCCCGGCACCGTTGACTGGTCTGCCGAGCTTTACAGCACCGAGCGGCGGCTTAAAGAGAAGATGTATCGCCAGCAGATCAAGCTATCCGTCGTGGGCGACACCACCTATGTCGACCAGGGCAACAGCACGTTGGGGTGGCGGTGAGTTGAATTTCGGGGTGTTAATATTGGGCGCTAGAGTATCCTGTCAAAAATAAGGAGTAGAAATGGCTGGGAGCGACGTGATCAAGACTTCTCTGGAGCGCAACTGGGGGATGGTGGACCGGGCGGTGGACGGTTTGGACGATGCCATGTTGGGCCGCCTGATAGACGGCCAGGTCAACTCTATCGCCTGGCTACTCTGGCACATGACCCGCGTGGTGGACGTTTTCACCCAGACGCGGCTGCAGGGCAAACCCCAATTGTGGATACAAGATGGATGGGTCGAAAAGTGGGGGCTGAGCGAAGACCCGGAAACCACCGGGCAGGGTTGGACAGCCGAGCAGGTAGCTGCTTGGAAGGTGCCTTCCAAGGACGATTTATTGGGGTATTTCGAGGCAACTAAAGTCGAAGCCAGGAAATATCTGGACGGCCTTTCCGATGCTGACCTGAACGCTACCCGCATCGTCCCGCCAGCCACCGAGCCTCGATCCGTTTCCGAGATGCTGGGAATCCTGGTATACGACAATATAGTTCATGGTGGACAGATCGCCTTTCTCCGGGGCTATTACGAGGGAAGGGGCTGGTTTATCCCGTGATTCCCGTGCCGCCGGCGCCGGATTCGCCCACCAAATCCCACGCTTTTTCGATCTTGCCCAACGCAAAGTGTCCACTATGATATCGAGACAGGGTGTCTCGAACATAGTGCTGCACAACGGCAAAGTGCTCACTTCGGCCGCCGATGGCGTGGTCCACCAAGCCTTGGCCGTCAGAGGCGACTCGATACAAGCGGTGGGGAGCGACCGGGATATGCTTTCCCTGTCCACCGCTGGGACCGAAGCTATCGACCTTCAAGGACGCACCGTTATTCCCGGCATCATCGACATCCATGCCCACATGGACCGGGAAGGTTTGAAAAGGGCTTGCCCGTCTCTGGAGGGTCTCCGGTCGATCGACGATATTCTCGCGGCCATCAAGCGATTGGTGGACCAAACGTCCCCCGGTGAGTGGGTGGTCACCATGCCGGTGGGCGACCCTCCAAGCTATGTGGACGTTCCCCAAACTCTTCAGGAGGGCCGGTATCCCAACCGCTGGGAGTTGGACCGAGTCTCACCTCAAAATCCAGTGTACATCCGGGGGATCTGGACACCGTGGAACGTGCCGCCGTCGGTTGCCGTGGCCAACAGCCTGGCTTTGCGATTGGCTGGGATCGACCGGGATACTCCTTCGCCAGACCCCAGTGTGACCATCGACCGGGACGCCCAAGGTGAGCCCACCGGCATCTTAATCGACACCGCCAGGTTTCCGTCCCTGGAATTCACGCTGATGAAGGTCGTGCCCCGGTTCACCCACGCCGAGCGGGTAATAGCCCTGAAAGAGTCCATGACCCTCTACAACTCCGTGGGCGCCACCGGGACGTACGAGGGGCACGGCGTGGCCCCGGAAGTGCTACGGGCCTACAAGGAATTGTGGGATGAGGGGCGGATGACCGTGCGCTCTCATATGGTGTTGAGCCCGGCTTGGCGATCGGTTAAAGAAGCGGCCCAGGAGATGGACCGGTGGGGCCATTCGGCGTCGGGCGCCGGATACGGCGACGATATGTTGCGCATCAGTGGCTATTACATCCAGTACCGTGGCAGCCGCTACACCTCCCGGGCGCGCTCCGCCGAGCTTCCCTTCACCGGTTGGGCCGGATTTGCCCAAGGTTACAATCCTCCGGGGCGCTTCCGCCGGTTGGTGAGATTGGCCGCCCAGCACAACCTGAGGGTAAACACGATCGTGCGGGACAACCTGGATGAGGTGCTGAGCGTCTTCGAGGAGGTCCATCGGGACACGCCCATCGACGGCCGGCGGTGGATACTGGCCCACATCCGGGAGACCACCGGCCGCCAACTGGACCGGATCAAAGCGATGGGGTTGGTTCTGGAGACCATCCCGTTGACCGAGCTGTGGCTGCGAGGCGGACCGTTGGCCGATGATCCCCAGGCGGCGGCTCTGGCCGTTCCCCACCAGACCTATCTGACGCGAGGCGTGCCTTTCGGATTCGGCACCGACAACAAGCCCTACAATCCCTTCATGACCCTTTGGTCGGCGGTGACCCGCCAGGAGCGCCAAACCGGGAAGGAATTGGCCCCGGAGCAACGTCTTAGCCGCTTGGAGGCCCTGAAGGCTTTTACTTTGGGCGGGGCCTACTTCACCTTCGACGAGGACCGGCGCGGTTCGCTGGAGCCGGGCAAGCTGGCCGACCTGGCGGTACTCTCAGACGACCTATTAACCGTTCCCGAAGACGACATTCCCAACCTGCACTCACTGCTCACCATGGTCGGAGGCCGGGTGGTGTATCAGGCTGGCGAGCTTTAGCCTTGGGAACTGCTCCACCGGCCTATCCTCTCGGACCGTGTACCCAACCGGCCACCATGCCCGGCCAGAGAATTTTTGATACCGTGCAGATATTCCTCGGACATGTTTCGATAAGACGAGGCGACGGTGTCCAAGTACCGGCCATGGATCGGATCGGCCAGCTCTTCGGAATCCGGCCTGAATGCCTGAAACAAATGAACTGGTTGTGCAAGTTTGGTAAACAGTCTCACAGCTGGCAAAGGACAACAATGGAATCCGAAATGACATGTCCTAACTGTCGATTTGAGATTCAAGAGGGAAGCGATTTCTGCTCAGAGTGTGGTTACCGGCTGCCGGCTCAAGGAGGGGGCGGCCTTGTTTGGTACTGGCTGGGTATCTTGTTGGTCGTTTGCTGTGCGATCGAGTGGGCGATGCTCCTTATAGGCATATCTGTTGATAGTGAAGATTGGACCGATGTCATCTTGGGCGGCGTGATAATTACCGTGATTCCATTGGCGTTAGGCGTTTTCCTAATCAAGAGACGGCGGAAAGTGCCATGCCATCACTCCGACACTGGAAATGCCACAAATTATGAAGACCCCAAGGACGAGAGACGATACAGGTAGCTACCGTGGGGATGTTGGGATTGACTGGGGTGATTTCCGGCAGTTGATGGGGATTATAGCGTCAACTGAATCCGCTGGTTGAATATAGTTTAAAACACCACCACGGACCTGAGCACTTCTCCCCGCTCCATCTTGTGGAAGGCGTCTTCCACGCCATCTAGCGGGATTGTCTCGGAAACGAACTTTTCCAGATCCAGGCGGCCTTGCAGGTACAGGTCGATGTACATGGGGAAGTCCCGGCTGGGTAGGCAATCGCCGTACCAGGAGGACTTGAGGGAACCGCCCCTTCCGAACAGCTCGATCAGGGGTAATTCGATCTTCATGTCCGGGCTGGGCACGCCTACCTGCACCAGGGTCCCGGCGTGGTCCCGGGCGTAGAAGGCCTGCTCGTAGGTTATAGGGCTGCCCACCGCCTCGATGGCCACGTTGACACCGTTGCCCCCGGTGAGCTTGCGTATGGCCTCCACCGGGTCAGTCTGGGAGGCGTTAATGGTGTGGGTCGCACCGAATTCCTTGGCCCACTCCAGCTTACGGTCGTCGATGTCCACCGCGATGATGGTGTGGGCCCCGGCGAGGCGGGCTCCGGCGATGGCGGCATCGCCAACACCCCCGCAGCCGAATACCGCCACCGAATCGCCCCTGGTAACACCGCCGGTGTTGATGGCGGCTCCCAGTCCGGCCATGATGCCGCATCCCACCAGCCCGGCGGCTTGGGGACTGGCTTCAGCGTTAACTCTCACCGCCTGCCCCGCGTCGACCAATGTCAACTCGGCGAAAGCGCCGATGCCCAGGGCCGGGGACAGAGGCGTCCCATCGGCCAGGGTCATGGGTTGTTGGGCGTTGCGGCTGGCGAAACAGTACCAGGGACGGCCGCGCTGGCAGGAGCGGCAGGTCCCGCAAGGAGACCGCCAGGCGATTATCACAAAATCTCCCGGCGAAACGTTGTCCACCCCCGCCCCCACGCTTTCCACCGTGCCCGAAGCCTCGTGTCCCAGGAGGAAGGGGAACTCGTCGTTTATCGCTCCTTCCCGGTAGTGCAGGTCGGTGTGGCAGACACCACAGGCTTTAACTCGGATCAAAGCTTCGCCGGGACCGGGATCTGGCACCAGGATGCTCTGAATCTTTATCGCCGCTCCTTTAGCGGCAGCGATTATTCCATTAACCTGGTGGGGCATTTCATAGCTCCTTAAGCTGTGAATGTTGGCTCGCGGGACTCCTTTTCTAACTCTCCGGGGATTGAAACGAAAAGATCTACGGGGGATTCCCCTTCTAAAAGGCGCTGTAACTCCCGATAGTGGTCGCTATCAATTCCAAGCGCTCTGTGTGTGAGATTAAGCGCCCTAGTCTTGAAACTAGCATATTTTGTCTGTGCTAACTAAACCTGAGAGCCATTCATGCTTATTTATTCTGGAACCATTAGGTCCCTGACAGGAGTGATATCGGCATTGTTGAACCCCATGTGGGGCCTGAACATCTCATGCAACTTGGACATGTCGTCTGTTTCCACAAGAAAAAAGCTTGTATGGGCCGGCGCACAGATTGCCGCCGCGATAAGCTCGACTCCTACTTCCTTCGCCCTGGCAGGCCAGTCCCGGATCCGGGCATCGCTATCGATTATTGCGGTATGGCTCCCTGGGCAGCTTTCCGGAGTGGGTGTAAGAGTTACATGGAATCTCATAACATCAACTCCTCCTAGATATTTAGATACTTGCCGATTTACCGCATCACCTGTGTTAGCCAAATGAAAATACTCGCCTGTATCTATGCTTGGCCGGAAGTGTGATCCCGCCAGCTCTTTCCCCAGCCGCCGTCAAACGCCACTTCTCCTAGCGCCTTACGCCTGGTGGGACCGTAGCCCACTCCTTCGGCCGGAAACCCTATGGGCAATATGGCCGCCGTGGCCACGTCTTCGGGAATATTGAGCATTTGTTTGATCTCTGCCTCAAACCTCATCTGCCGCGTCGTCAAGCAACTGCCCAACCCCAGGCCGCGCGCCGCCAGTAAGATGTTCTGGACGGCGGGGTAGATGGATGCGGCCGAGAACGTGCCGTTGGCGTTGACTTGGATACAGGCAAGGATGAACACGGGTACGTCTTCCATGTGATCTTCCAGGTATTGAGC
>JYMV01030032.1_pt1 | contig 14623 bp, 16 predicted proteins | sample 338911 | NCBI WGS metagenome assembly JYMV01 (sample SAMN03354496, study PRJNA234377) | hydrothermal vent metagenome | biome: Deep sea; feature: Hydrothermal plumes at the Eastern Lau Spreading Center, Western Pacific Ocean; material: Seawater | place: Tonga | collected 2009 | depth 2000 m m
GATTAAAACGATGTACCTTCAGTGTTGCCACCCAAGGCTCTGAGTTGTCTTTTAAGCTCTGCTTTTTTGGCATCTAATTCAGCTTGTTGTTTTTGTAATTCAGCCAGCTTCTGTGCGTCTATCTCTCTTTGTCGATCGCGCTTAATTTCGGTAGCTGGACGGGTCTTTAAGTAGTCAAACAGCTTAACCACTTTTTTCACACCTTTGGCTTTAGCTGCAGATTTAGTAGCTCTATCTGCTTCGCGTTTGGTTACTTTTCCCATTAAGTAAACCACCTGATTTTCGGTCATTGTCTTAACATGTGTTGGGTGGAAAACTTCTTGATTTAAAAATAACGCCTCAACTTGTGTCGTAATAGCAGCATCTTTAATTCGACTCAAATAGCCACTGTTTGGACCGATCACAATCTCGTTGATGACTTGCTTAACTTTTGGATCGGCCATTGGTATTTGCTTCACAATATAATTGCGTGAGTCACTGCTTGGTGCTTCGCCTGTTACCAATACGATTCGATCGAACGACATAAAATTAACATGCGCATCATCAAGTTTTTGGTCTTCTGTTGACCAAGCAAATAATCTTAAACCAATGGTTTTATCATCAATTATTTCACCGGTTGTGCGTCTTTCATTGGTAACAGAAACCACAGTACTTACAGTTGATGCAGTACTAACAATACAGCCACTAAGTAAAATTGAGTTAAGAATAAGAATTGATAAAAGAAGTGTTTTTTTCATAATATATTAAGCCTAAAAAGCATTTTTCTCCAGTTAATTGTTGGATATTTTAAATCAGATTCTAGGCTGACAACATCAAACAGACAGAGAAATTTTTGATAATGAACTTCAACAAAAACTAATATCTGCTCAAATTTATCAAGCATAATAATATCTATTTCATTTAACCGAGTTAAATAATTTTACTCGATTAATTTATGTCTTTATATATTGTTGCCACACCGATTGGAAATTTAGAAGATATCACCTTTAGGGCGGTTGAAATTCTAAAAACCGTTGATGTTATTTTGGCGGAAGACACACGTCACAGTAAAAGATTGCTGAGTCATTACGATATTAACACACCCATGCGTGCATTCCACGAACACAATGAAACACAAAAATCTGCCAAAGTGATTAACGAATTACTTAGTGGAAAAACCATGGCGTTGATTAGTGATGCTGGAACACCGTTGATTAGCGATCCAGGTTATGTGTTGGTGAGTGAGGCGAAAAAAGCAGGTATTGATGTGGTACCGATTCCTGGTCCAAGCGCCATTATTACTGCCCTATCTGCCTCAGGTATTGCCAGTGATCGGTTTGGTTTTTTTGGCTTTTTACCAGCCAAACAGACAGCACGTTTAAAAGCCATTCAAACCAGCGCGCATTTAGATGAAACCGTTATTTTTTATGAATCACCAAAACGCATACTAGCCAGCCTATTGGATTTTCGATCAGTATTGGGCGATGAGCGTGTGGTTTGTCTAGCTAAAGAAATCACCAAATCTTTTGAAACCATTAACACCGCAACCTTGCCAGAGTTGATTGATTATTTGCAAGCGGATGACGCACACCAAAAAGGTGAATTTGTTATTCTAGTCTCAGGTGTTGATAAGAATAATAAAGTGATTGGAGAAGAAATTACCCATACTTTTGTCTGAAATGGGCGCATCAAAAGCAGCTAAATTAGCGGCTAAAATTACCGGTATTGATAAAAAACACTGCTATCAAAGAGCAATAGAACTATGAGTTATTACACACACCACATTTTTTTCTGTAACAACGTGCGTGATGATGGCAAGGCTTGCTGTTCGCAACTCGACGCTAAAAAAATGTATCGCCATGCAAAAGACAAATGTCGTGATACAGGTATGCTCGGTGAGGGAAAAATTGGTGTGAGCGAATCGCGTTGTTTAGGACGCTGTGAACACGGACCAGTCGCTGTTGTGTACCCTGATAATATTTGGTATCAATATATCGATAAAGAAGACATCGATGAAATCATAACCGAGCATTTGGTTGGTGGCAAGGTAGTGAAACGCTTACAAATCAAGTAACTGTTGCGCCAAATCCTTTACTTTTTGTTCTAAAGACAAAATATCCGAATTATTTTCAATCACATCGGTCGATATTTTTTCACCTAATTCTAGACGTTGTTCTCGGCTGGCTTGAGCTGAAATCATTGTTTTGGCTAAGTTTTCGTCAATATTTTCACGTTGTAGTAACCTTTTGAGTTGATTTTGTTCGCTACAATCTACCACTATGGCGCGATCGAATAAGTGGGATAGGTTTTGCTCGACTAATAATGGCACCTCAATAATGACCAGTTGAGTGTTGAGATTTTCGATGTCTCTTTGCATTTTTTTCAAAATTTTTGGATGCAAAATTTCCTCAATCAATTGCTGCTTAGATGGATGCTCGAATAATTGCTGGCGCAAAGATTGTCGATTAAGCGTTTTATCAGCATTGAGGATACCATCTCCAAAGTTCGATACCAGTTCAGTCAAACCTTGAGTATTGGGCTCTACCACTTCTCGAGCAATCACATCAAGATCAATAATCGGCACCCCCATTTCTTTAAAAATTTGGCTAACGCTTGATTTACCGCAGGCAATGCCACCAGTGAGTGCAATCTTAAGTATCGACATAATGTCTTGATTTTATAACCAATTACAAAGTCCTAAGTATATTAACGTCCAGCTATTGACATTTTGCGTAAATTTTTCGATAATACACGCTCTTTTGGTTATGTAGCTCAGCTGGTTAGAGCACAGCATTCATAATGCTGGGGTCGGTGGTTCAAGTCCACCCATAACCACCATCTTTAGATTACCTTGTGATTGTGCATAATACTTGATGAATTATGTATACAATAATCGTTATGCGTATTATTACACTTGTATTTTTGTTTGTATTTTCTTCTTTTTCTCAGGCGGGTTATCCCGAGGGTTTTCAAGCTTTTATTGAGGGGGATTATCAAGCTGCGTTTAATGAATATAAGTCCGAGGCTGAACAGGGAAATCCTTTTGCACAAGCAGATTTAGGTGACATGTATTATCACGGTGTTGGTGTTGTCCAAGATGATAGTCAAGCACTTAAATGGTTTAGAAAGGCAGCTGATCAATCTCATTCTAGGGCGCAATATAATTTGGGCGTTATGTATGAAAATGGCAAAGGGGTTAAGCAGGATTACAACCAAGCAATTAAATGGTGGTGTATGGCAGCCGAACAAGGACATTATGGTGCTGATTATAATCTTGGCATGATGTTTTATAGGGGCACTGGTGTGCCCAAAGATCGGGAAGAGGCAGCTAGACGTTTGTTAAAAGTAGCTAAACAAGGCATTCCTGGCGCTCAATATCAATTAGGCCTTATGTATATGAACGGTGATGGTGCTGTCAAGAGTCTTTCTCAAGCGAAACATTGGCTTAATCGGGCCTATGAAAATATTGATCCAGACATCAGTAAAGATGCAAAAAAAGCACAGGAAAAGATGGATTTTACTAGCCCTAGAATACAATTATTCTAGCCCGTAAGTATTAAAATCTCTGGAACCTTTTAGTCAAAATAAGATATAAGTGCCTTGATTGATTCTGGGTTTTGGGTATAATTTATCAGTTTTGGTTCGAGGAAATTATATGCCATCACGCAGAGATCTAGCAAACGCAATTCGTGCTTTAAGCATGGACGCAGTTCAAAAAGCAAATTCAGGCCACCCGGGTGCACCAATGGGTATGGCGGATATTGCTGAAGTACTTACATGAAGTACAATCCAACTAGTTCTAAGTGGGCTGATCGCGATCGCTTTGTATTATCAAACGGCCACGGTTCAATGCTTATTTATTCATTACTACATTTATCTGGTTTTGAGTTAAGCATGGATGACATTAAGGGTTTCCGTCAATTACATTCTAAAACTGCAGGTCACCCTGAGTACGGTTATGCAGAGGGTATTGAAACGACAACCGGTCCATTAGGTCAAGGTGTTACCAACGCGGTTGGTATGGCAATTGCTGAACGTACATTAGGTGCACAATTTAATAAGCCCGGTCATGATATTGTTGATCATCATACTTATGTATTTATGGGTGATGGTTGTTTAATGGAAGGTTTGTCGCACGAATCATGTGCAATGGCTGGTACTTTAGGTTTAGGTAAATTAATTGGATTCTGGGATGATAACGATATTTCTATCGATGGCCACATTGGCGATTGGATGGAGCGCGGCGTTCCTGGACGTTTCAAATCATACGATTGGCACGTGATTTCTGTTGATGGGCATGATGCTGATGCCATTAGTAATGCGATCGTCGAAGCCAAATCTGTCACTGACAAGCCAAGTTTAATTTGTTGTAAAACTACGATTGGTTTTGGTGCACCTACTCTTGCAGGTACACATGATTGTCACGGCGCTCCATTGGGCGATGAAGAGATTGCAGGCACTCGTGCTGCATTAGGCTGGGACGCAGCACCATTCGAGATTCCCGCAGATATTTATGCAGGTTGGGATCACAAAGAACAAGGTGCAGCTGATGAAGCAGCTTGGAATGATAAATTTGCAGCGTATAAAGCTGAGTTCCCAGCAGATGCTGCTGAGTTTGAGCGTCGTATGTCAGGTGAAATGCCAGCTAATTTTGAAGTTGAAATGGATAAGTTCATTGCTAAAACGCAAGAAGAAATGCCAAATATTGCTTCACGTCAGGCATCACAAAGAGCGATTGAAGCAATGGGACCATTATTGCCAGAAATGTTTGGTGGTTCTGCCGACTTAACAGGCTCAAACTTAACTAACTGGTCAGGTACAGTTAAAGTTAATGCTGACAATGCTAATGGTAACTACATCTCATGGGGTGTACGTGAATTTGGTATGGCGCATATGATGAACGGCATGGTGCTTCACGGTGGTTTTAAAGTTTACGGCGCAACATTCTTCATGTTTATGGAATTCATGCGCAATGCACTACGTATGTCGTCATTGATGAAGATTGGCACGATTTACGTTTACACGCACGATTCTATTGGTTTAGGTGAAGATGGTCCAACACACCAGCCAGTTGAGCAAATGTCAACGATGCGTATGATTCCTGGTTTCCATTCTTGGAGAGGTTGTGATGCAGTTGAATCAGCTGTATCTTGGAAAATGGCAATGCTTAGAGGCAATGCACCTACCGGTTTGGTGTTCTCACGTCAAGCTCTAACGCCAATGGAAAGAACAGCTGAACAAGTAGCAAACATTGAGAAAGGTGGTTACGTACTTAAGGATTGCGACGGTGATGCAGATATTATCTTTATCGCAACTGGCTCTGAAGTTGGTTTAGCGGTAGAATCGGCTGAAGCAATGGATGCAAATGTACGTGTGGTTTCAATGCCTTGTACAAACGCTTATGATGAGCAAGATCAAGCTTATAAAGATTCTGTATTAACACCAGGCGTTAAGCGTGTTGCAATTGAAGCAGGTGTTGGTGATGCATGGTATAAGTATATTGGTTTAGATGGCGGTCTTGTTTGTATGACAACATTCGGTGAGTCTGCACCTGCAGGCGATCTATTCAAAGAATTTGGCTTTACAGTAGACAATGTTGTTGCGACTGCTAAATCAGTAATCGGTTAAATAAAGAATTGAACAAAGACGTTGCATGCAACGTCTTTGTTTTAATAAAAATTACATCCTTTTGGTGTAATCGTAATAAAAAGTAAATAGGAGTAAGAAAAAAATGGCAATAAAAGTAGGTATTAACGGTTTTGGTCGTATTGGTCGCATGGTATTTCGTGCAATCGCAAAAGATTTTCCAGAATTAGAAGTAGTCGGTATTATATATGCTTAAGTATGATACTGCACACGGTCGTTTCGATGGCGAAGTTGCTGTTGAAGGTGATCATTTTGTTATCGACGGTAAGAAAATCCGTCTTTCGGCTGAGCGCAACCCTGCAGATTTAGCATGGGGCGATATCGATGTAGACGTAGCAATCGACTGTACAGGTTTCTTCTTAACTGAAGAGTCTTGTCAGCCACATATTGATGCTGGCGCTAAGAAAGTTGTTCAATCAGCACCTTCTAAAGATGGCACACCAATGTTTGTATACGGTGTAAACCATACTGAGTACGCTGGTCAAGCAATCGTTTCAGCTGCTTCATGTACAACTAACTGTTTAGCACCAATTGCTAAAGTGATCAATGACAACTGGGGACTTAAGCGTGGCTTAATGACAACAGTTCATGCATCAACAGCAACACAAAAAACGGTTGACGGTCCTTCAATGAAAGACTGGAGAGGTGGTCGTGCAGTATTTGAGAACATTATTCCTTCATCAACAGGTGCTGCTAAAGCAGTAGGTGTGGTTTTACCTGAGCTTAACGGCAAATTAACAGGTATGGCTTTCCGTATTCCTTCAGTTGACGTTTCAGTGGTTGACCTAACTTGTGAGTTAGACAAGCCTGCAACATATGAAGAGATTTGTGCAGCAATTAAAAAAGCTTCAGAAGGTTCAATGAAAGGCACATTAGCATACACAGAAGACATGGTGGTTTCATCTGACTTCCGCGGTGTAAGTGCTTCTTCAATCTTCGACGCTAATGCCGGTATTGCACTTGACGACACGTTCGTTAAAGTTGTTTCTTGGTACGATAACGAGTATGGTTACACGTGTAACATGCTTCGTTTAGTTGAGCATATTGCTTAATTAATAAAAAATTACGGCTCGCAATGCGGGCCGTGTTTTTATGTCAGATTTATATATTAAAAATTCACAACTGAGTGTTGATGAAGTTATTGAAAAATTAAAAGAAGCCGTTTCAAACAATCAGTTTGGAATTTTGCATTCTTATGATATTAAACAAACACTGGCCGGTAAAGGTCAAGAGTTGACAGAAGAATGTCATGTGTTTGAAGTTTGTAACCCAAAGGTTGCAAAAGATATCCTGGAGAAGGATATGAATTTGGCAACAGTATTGCCATGCCGAATTTCGGTATATACACAGGATGGCGCTACCAAGGTTGGATTAGCACTACCCTCTAAACATATTACTCAGCTGTCAGATGCCGATGACTTATCATCACTGATCGAGCCAGTTGAACAAAGTCTGATTAAAATTATTGATCAGTCTGTTGTGTAAGTAAGCATAAATAAGTAGGAGAATTATTATGTCAGTTATCAATTTATCAGATTTAGATTTAAGCTCAAAAAGAGTACTTATCCGCCAGGATCTTAACGTACCAATTAAAGATGGTGTGGTTACTAGTGATAAGCGAATTAAAGCCTCATTACCAACGATTGAAATGGCATTGAAACAAGGTGCAAAGGTTATGTTAATGTCTCACCGTGGTCGTCCCGTTGAAGGCGAGGCTAGTGATGAATTTACATTACAACCTGTTGCAGATCGTTTAACTGAATTACTGGGTGTTAAAGTTCGTTTAGAAACCAATTGGTTAGATGGTGTTGACATGAATGATGGCGAAGTTGTTCTTTGTGAAAATGTACGTTTTAATGTTGGTGAGATGTCAAATGATGATGACTTATCTAAGCGTATGGCGGCGATGTGTGACATTTTCGCCATGGACGCCTTTGGTACAGCACACCGTGCACAAGCATCCACACATGGTGTAGCTAAGTATGCACCAGTTGCTTGTTCTGGTCCATTATTATCAGGTGAGCTTGAAGCGCTAGGCAAGGCATTAGACAATCCTAAGCGTCCAATGGTGGCAATTGTTGGTGGGTCTAAAGTTTCAACTAAGTTAACCGTATTAGAATCTCTATCTAAAATTGTGGATCAATTGGTTGTCGGTGGCGGTATTGCTAATACTTTTATTGCGGCACAAGGTCACAATGTAGGTAACTCATTATGTGAACATGATTTAATTCCAATAGCTAAGAAGCTCATGGAAGATTGCGAGATTCCAGTGCCAACCGATGTGGTTTGTGGCAAGGAATTTTCAGAAACAGCAGTAGCAGAAACTAAAGCTTCAACCGAAGCGACCGATGATGATATGATATTTGACATTGGCCCTAATTCAGCAGCTGAGCTAGCTGAAATTATGAAACATGCAGGCACGATTGTATGGAATGGTCCAGTTGGCGTGTTCGAATTCGAGCAATTCGAAGGTGGCACTAAAACATTAGCCATGGCGATTGCTGAATCAGATGCATTTTCAATTGCTGGCGGTGGTGATACGTTGGCAGCAGTCGATAAATACGGTATTGAAGATCAGATTAGTTATATTTCAACAGGTGGCGGTGCATTCTTAGAGTTTTTAGAAGGTAAAAAGTTACCAGCCGTTGAAATCCTAGAACAAAGAGCAGCGGAGTAAAACTTGGCAAGAAGAACTAAAATATTAGCTACACTAGGCCCGGCAACGGACAAAGAGGGTGTACTGGAAAGTATTCTTTCAGCAGGCGTTAACGTTGTTCGTATTAATTTCTCACATGGATCAGAAGAAGAGCATTTGGGACGAGTAAGTGCGGTACGCCAATGGGCGAAGGCTAATGATACTTATATCGGTGTTTTGATGGACCTTCAGGGACCTAAAATTCGTATTGCATCTTTTAAAGACGGTATCAAGATTCAGCTAAATAATGGCGATACTTTTTCGTTAGATGCCGATCTTGATGAGAATTCTGGTGATCAGAACTCAGTGGGCATTGCTTATAAAACATTGCCTCAAGAAGTTAAGCCAGGCAATATTTTATTGCTTGATGATGGCAAGATTGTCTTAGAAGTTGTTAATATCGAGGGTAATAAGATTATTACAACCGTAATCCAGGCGGGCGTGTTGTCAGATAAAAAAGGTATCAATCTTCGTGGCGGTGGCTTGTCAGCGGATGCGTTAACTGAAAAAGATAAAAAAGATATTTTGATTGCTGCTAAAGCCAATGCTGATTATGTAGCACTTTCATTTCCAGTACATGGCGATGATGTTCGCGAAACTAAAGAATTATTAAAACAGGCCGGTTGTACTGCAGGTGTAATTTCCAAGATTGAACGCGCTGAGTCTTTAGTAGAGGAAGTGATTCTTGATATTATTGAGGAGTCGGCTGGCATTATGGTGGCTCGTGGCGACCTAGGCGTTGAGATTGGTGATCCACAACTACCAGCAGAACAAAAACGCCTGATTAAATTAGCTAGATCGAATGATCGTATTGTGATTACTGCAACACAAATGTTAGAATCTATGATTACCAATCCAATTCCAACGCGTGCGGAGGTTTTTGATGTGGCAAATGCAGTATTGGATGGCACGGATGCAGTGATGCTATCAGCAGAAACAGCGGCAGGTGATTTTCCTGAAAATGCGGTGAGAACTATGCACGATGTTTGTTTAGAAGCTGAAAAAAATCCAATTGCAAAAGTTTCGCATCATCGTTTACACGAACACTTTAAACATATTGATGAAACTATTGCTATGAGCACTATGTATGCGGCTAATCATTTAGGTGTTAAGGTGGTAGCATCACTTACAGAAACTGGCAAGAGTGCCATGTGGATGTCGAGAATGAGTTCAAATATTTCAATTTTTGCCATGAGTGATAATTTACAAACATTGCGCAAAGTTACGTTGTATCGTGGCGTTTACCCTTGTGGTATTGACAAAAACAGTGCTGGTGACTGGTCTCAAGTAAATGAGATAGTGATTGATACACTGATAAAAAACGAGGTTGTAGAAGAGGGAGATTTGGTAGTATTGACCAAAGGGATGTATAAAGATAAATCAGGCGGAACCAACATGATGAAGATTCTTCGTGTGGGCGATACCAATTATTAAATAGTAAAAATAAGAAAGGAGAAAGATATGTTAATTTCATTAAGAGAATTATTAGATCACGCGGCAGAAAATGGTTATGGCATGCCAGCGTTTAACGTAAATAATATGGAGCAGGTGCATGCAATCATGCAGGCTGCCGAAAAAACTAACAGTCCAGTTATCATGCAGGGTTCTGCAGGTGCTAGAAGTTATGCAGGCGAGCCGTTCTTACGTCACCTAATCATTGCGGCGACTGAGATGTATCCACATATTCCAGTGGTAATGCACCAGGATCATGGCTCTGAGCCAGATATTTGTTTACGTTCAATCCAATCAGGTTTCTCATCAGTGATGATGGATGGCTCTTTAGAGGCTGACATGAAAACACCAGCTAGCTTTGAATACAATGTCGCAGTAACTGCTGAAGTTGTGAAAATGGCTCACGCAGGTGGCGTATCAGTTGAAGGTGAGTTGGGTTGCCTAGGCTCATTAGAGACTGGCATGATGGGCGAAGAAGATGGTCATGGTGCTGAAGGTAAATTAGACCTTGACATGCTATTAACTTCAGTTGAAGAAGCGGCAGATTTTGTAAAAGCAACAAACGTTGATGCACTGGCAATCGCTATTGGCACTTCACATGGCGCATACAAGTTTACAGCTGAGCCGACAGGCGACGTATTACGCATTGATAGAATTAAAGAAATTCATGCGCGTTTACCGAATACTCACTTAGTGATGCACGGTTCATCTTCAGTACCACAAGATTGGTTAGAAATTATCAACTCTCATGGTGGTGATATGGGCCAAACTTACGGTGTACCAGTAGAAGAGATCCAAGAAGGTATTAAGAACGGTGTGCGTAAAGTGAACATTGATACAGATTTACGCATGGCATCAACCGGTGCAATTCGCAAACACTTAATTGAAAACACATCAAACTTTGATCCTCGTAAATTCTTAAAGGACTCAACTGCAGCAATGTCTGACATTTGTGCAGCACGTTTTGAAGCATTTGGTTCAGCAGGTAATGCTGATAAGATTAAAGTGTCTTCATTAGATACAATGAGTCAAAGATATACTTCAGGTGAATTAGACGCTAACATTACATAAGCATCTAAGCATTAAGCTTGAAAGGCTCGTTTTATAACGAGCCTTTTTTGTTTGTTGAGTGATACAATAAATTATGCAAAAATCTAGACACTATTCAGTCATTGTGATTGGTGGCGGCCATGCAGGCACAGAAGCTGCTCTTGCTTCTGCACGTATGGGTGTTAGCACTTTGTTGATTACGCATAACATTGAAACCCTGGGGCAAATGAGTTGCAACCCAGCGATTGGTGGTATTGGTAAGGGTCATCTAGTTAAAGAGATTGACGCTATGGGCGGAGCGATGGCATCAGCCATTGATAAAGCCGGTATTCAGTTTAGAACCTTAAACGCTTCCAAGGGCCCTGCTGTACGCGCAACACGCGCTCAGGCTGATCGTGTATTGTACAAGGCAGCCATTCGTTATGCGCTAGAAAACCAAGAAAATTTATCACTATTTCAACAAGCAGTTGATGACTTAATAATTGAAAATGATGTGATTAAGGGCATTAAAACGCAGATGGGGTTGAATTTTTTGGCTGATAAAGTTATTCTCACCTCAGGTACATTCTTAGGCGGTGTAATTCATATTGGTCAATCTAATTATGAAGGTGGTCGAGCCGGTGATGCGCCATCAAACGCTTTGTCAAGAACACTGAGAGCATATGATTTAGGTGTGGGCCGATTAAAGACAGGTACTCCGCCAAGATTGGATGGCCGAACCATTGACTTCAGTGTACTACAAGCACAGCCAGGTGATACACCACTTCCGACATTTTCTTTTATGGGAAAGACATCGGATCATCCACAGCAAATCCCTTGCTATATTACTCATACCAATTCAAAGACGCATGATTTCATTCGGGATGGCCTTAAAGATTCACCGATGTATACCGGTAATATTGAAGGCATTGGACCTAGGTATTGCCCATCGATTGAAGACAAAGTCGTGCGTTTTTCTGAGCGTGATTCACATCAAATCTTTGTCGAGCCAGAAGGTCTAACGAGGTATACCCTAATGGCGTATCAACTTCTCTACCGTATGAAGTGCAAGTCGATTTTATTCATTCAATTAAGGGTTTTGAAAATGCGCAGATTATACGTCCAGGCTATGCGATTGAGTATGATTACTTCGATCCTCGAGGTCTCAAGCAAACACTTGAAGTTAAGAAAATAGCTGGCCTATATTTTGCAGGGCAAATTAATGGCACCACTGGTTATGAAGAAGCTGCAGCCCAAGGTTTGTTGGCAGGTGTTAATGCTGCTTGTAGTGTGCAAGGAAAAGTAGCTTGGCATCCAAAACGTGATGAGAGCTATATCGGGGTAATGGTAGATGACTTAATCACTAAAGGCACCAACGAACCATACCGCATGTTTACTTCGCGCGCTGAGTACCGACTACTTTTGCGAGAAGACAATGCCGATGAGCGCCTGACACCTAAAGCCAGAGAACTGGATTTGATTGATGATGCTCGTTGGCATGCATTTGAGCAAAAATATGATTTAATCACAAAAGAAAAACAACGCTTAAAAACTACCTGGGTGCAAGCAGATGACCAGCAGGCAAGCGAGGTTTTGGGTGTCAAATTAAATCATGAGTACAATCTAGAAACACTGTTAAAACGACCTAAGGTTAATTATCAATTACTCAGTAACATTGAGTCAGCCCAGCCTTTTTTACAAGATCGGTTGTTGATTGAGCAAGTAGAAAATCAGGTGAAGTATGAAGGTTATATTAAACGCCAACTTGATGAAATTGAAAAATACCGAAAGAATGAAAACACACTGCTGCCTGAATCAATGGACTATGATACGATTCAAGCGCTATCGACAGAGGTAAGACAAAAGCTAAGTCTTCATCGCCCAGAAACCATTGGCCAAGCCAGCCGTATTCAGGGTGTGACACCAGCTTCTATTTCTATTTTATTGGTTTATCTGAAAACTTATAAAGTAGCTTCATGAGCGAACTTCGGCAAATCTTGCTAAGCGGCGCTGAGCAGATGGGCTTAGTGTTGAACGACGAGCAAGTCGATAAACTCCTAAATTATCTGCAATTGATGATTAAGTGGAACAAAACCTATAACCTCAGTGCCATTCGAGATCCACAATCAGGGGTTAAAAAACACTTACTTGATAGTTTATCGATTCTACCTTATATTGGCAGCGATCCATTATTAGATGTGGGTGCAGGTGCAGGCTTGCCTGGTATTGTCTTGGCGATTATGAAACCAGATCTTTCGGTGAGTGTGCTTGACAGTGTCGGCAAAAAATGTCGATTTATGCAATTTGTAAAAACCCAATTACAACTTGATAACCTCAGTGTGCTTAATGAGCGAGTTGAAGTGTTCAAGCCTCAAGTTTGTTTTGCACAAATTACTTCAAGAGCCTTTGCTGAAGTTGATAAAACATTAAAACTCACCCGACATTTATTGTGTGATAATGGTCGTTACCTATTGATGAAGGGTGATCATTTTTCACAAGAAGAGGTGCAAGGTGTGTTGATGACACCACATCAAATCAATGTGCCTTATGTGTCAGATGATCGATTTTTATTAGAAATACAACTGGGGTAATTATGAAAAAAATACTGACTTATTTATTATTGTTAATCATTATTGTCACTGTTGCATTTGTAATGTTTTTTGATGGAATAAGTAAAACAGCAATTGAGTCTTATGCACAGAAAGCGTTGAAAACGCCAGTCAGTATTGCTGAGTTTAGAAGTGATTTGTCTACAGGTAAAATTAACATTGATTTTGTTGAAGTGAAAAATCCAGAACACTTTAAGCATGAAAATGCTTTTGTCTTAAATCATTTAAGCGCCGTCATCTCTACTGAAAGTAGTGAAGATTTAATTATTGTTGAGCATCTACAGTTTGATGGTCTGTTGTTTACCTTGGAGCAAAATAAAAAACAGGTTAATTTAGTAACATTGCTAAAAAATCTAGAGCAAGAGTCTAATAACTCCAGCCAGAGCGCCACCAACCCCAGAGTTGAAGTGAATGAAGAAAATGGACAATCTGAGACTCGAGTTATTATTAAGGATTTGCAGTTTATCAACACACAACTTAAGATTGACACACAGTGGTTTAAAGACACCGTGGATGTACCAGCCGTGATGATTCGTCACTTCGGCGGGCAGGAAGGCGTCCCTCTTAATCTTGTGGGTGCAGAGCTGATGAAAATAGTATTACGTCGTATTCAAGATGAAGTTGAGAATAAAGGCTTGAGACTAGGCGAGAAAGAAATTAAACAAGGCATTCGCCGACAATTAGAAGGTGAGCTGGAAGGGTTGAAAGGCAAGCTAGATGGTAAAGCCAGAGGTTGGCTTAAAAAATTAGGCTTATGAAAATTATCGACTCCCATTGTCATATTGACCGCGTTGATTTAGATCAGTTTGGCGGCAGTATGGAAAGCATGCTTGCCCACGCTAAAGATTTATCAGTAGAAGAATTTTTGTGTGTTTGCATTGACCTTGAACATTTTGATGATGTGTTTTCTCTGGCCAAAGCATATGAAAATATTTACGCATCTGTTGGTGTGCATCCTACCGAACAGGAAGGCAAGGATCCTAGTGTGGATGAACTACTAGCCTTGGCAAATCATGACAAAATTATTGCCATTGGCGAAACAGGACTTGATTATTTCCACATTGAAAAAGACACTGCTGATTGGCAACGGGATCGATTTAGACGACACATAGCAGCCTCTAACCAGTCGGGTAAGCCGATGATTATTCACACGCGTGATGCCAAAGAAGATACCATCGAACTGATGCAACAAGAGAGAGCCGGACAAGGGGTG
>JYMV01009004.1_pt1 | contig 14615 bp, 11 predicted proteins | sample 338911 | NCBI WGS metagenome assembly JYMV01 (sample SAMN03354496, study PRJNA234377) | hydrothermal vent metagenome | biome: Deep sea; feature: Hydrothermal plumes at the Eastern Lau Spreading Center, Western Pacific Ocean; material: Seawater | place: Tonga | collected 2009 | depth 2000 m m
AGATTTCCACCACCAGCGACGTCCGCAATGAGCGTGTTCAGCAGGCTAAAGAGAGTATCGAGAAAGGAACCTACAGGGTTCAGGATGTTGTGCGGCAAGTGGCTTCAAGGCTGTCGAAGTTCGTGTTGTAATAAATCCGTATATAACTTGCGCTACGGCGTGGGTTTATAAGAGGGGCGTGGACGGATCCGCGCCCCTTTTTTTGTCTAAAACGACCGCTGCAGCCCTACTACCACGCCCTGAATGTGCAAATCGTGTATGGAGACGTTTATGGGTTCCATCGACGAATTCGCCGGATGCAGTTCCACCTGATCACCCTTTGGAAAAAAGTGTTTGACCGTTGCGTCGCCGTCGACCAGCGCAACAACGACTTCCCCATTTTTAGGGAGTCTGGTTTGGTCAACCACCACCACGTCCCCGTCCAGAATCCCGTCCTCGATCATACTGTCCCCGCATATGCGCAGGCAGTACGACCCCGTATTCGCCATTTCACTCGATACCGCCACATAGCTCTCGATGTTCTCCTCGGCAAGAATCGGGTTACCGGCGGCGACCTCGCCCACCAACGGAACCATGGCTGATTCATGCTGATACAGGCCCGCAGCGGCCTTTGGCGTGACATGAATCCCCCGCGCCTTTGAGCTGCGCTCGATATAGCCCTTCTTGTCCAGAGCCAGGAGATGATCGTTGACCCCGTTCGTGGATGAGATTCCGAATTCTTGCCCGATTTCGGCGATGGTAGGCGGGTATCCCACGTCTCGAATACTTTCAATGATGAATCGGAGAATGGTTTCCTGCCGTTTGGTCAGCCCCTTGGCCATGTCGGTGCTCCTTACACTGAATTTTTGTACTCTGAATTACTTTTCAGTTAAATTAGAACACGTTTCCGGACAGTTGTCAACAAAAAACCGCGCTTTCGCCCGTTTTCGGGCGAAAGCGCGGTAGTTTTGCTCTACTTTTACGGACTATTCTGTCTTGGCGATTCCGATGACGCCGACTGCAAGTCGCGCACCCGCAGCGCCAGTGGGCTGGCTTTTCATATCGTCCGTGCCGGCATGGATGGTGATTCCACGGCTCAGAATCGTGTGCTCGCCGTGAATCTGTACGACCTTATCAAGGCGCTTGTACATGGCGTGGCCATTCGCGTCGGATTCGAGGTTTCCGAGGTCGCCGACGTGGCGTTTTTCGCTCGTAGGCCCGGCATGGTCGTGTCCAGCGGGATTGAAGTGGCCGCCGGTTGATTTGCCGTCAGACGAGGAAATATCGCCGAATTCATGGATGTGGAAACCGTGTTTACTGTTGGGTTTAAGGCCGTTGACGTGTGCTTCGATGAGTACGCCGTCTTTCGTCTGCGTAAATGTGACTTTACCGGTCACGTTATTGCCTTCGGTGGATATCAACACGCATACGGCCTTGGTCAGACCTGCCGTTTTGTCCGTACCCTCGTGATGGTCCGCGTAACTGGTGAAAGACATCGCCAGCGCGACCAGACCCATTGTAATTCCCTGTAATTGCCTTCTCATTATCCTGCTCCTTCTCGGTTTATCCGCGCAATCGCCCGGTAATATCAGCTAACAACTGTACCCGCTATTGTATTCACAATCAAGCAGAATATCCAGTATACAAGTCAGGGGGTTCGCCATATTCGAAAATGTCGGGTACAATTGAATGCCTATCCGAAATCAACCAGATATTCGGAGCCGATGATGACTACTGTAATGGAAGATACCCTTCAACTGGACGAGGAATCGATTGACCCGGAAATGCTGTCGATGCCGGTATTGACCCGTGAAATCGGGTTGCAGCAGCGCCCTAACTGGCTGTTGGTAAAGATGATGAATGCCCTGGAACAGAAGCGTCAGGGAAAAGGTCTCGGATGGTCGCGTGCCTGGAACAAGTACGGTATGAATACCTTCCGGACGCATATTTGCAAACCAATGGAAGATGCAAGCTACGTCGCCCCCGCCGAAGATTTCCTGGCACAGCGGATGGATCAGATTGATGAGCCGTATCGCTCCTTTGTAAAAGATTTAGTAAGCGATCCAGACCGTATGGTGTTTACTTTCTACCACAACGCCGAGTATGACGGGGTGCAGTATGAAGGCATCACGTTCTCTATGGGGCGCAAGCGTAGGGACGACCGGACGAAACGCGACCGGATTGATATCGTGCTGGAAGACCGTCGCGTCAATGGCGCGGTTGACGGTAAAATCGATCGCGTTCGTATCTATGTGTGTCCCTGGGAAACGTATCAGGAAAAAGTGTGTCAACTGATCGAGATGGAACCGGACAACCCAAGCTGGGACACCGCGCAGCCTTTCTACGATCATCTGGTCAAGTATTATCACGGTTGGAAGGGCGAAGATGATCGGCAGTGGAGCCACTGGTCGGTGCGTTTCATCGACTACTTTGGCCCGCGGAGTTTTATACCCAAAGAAAGTTCGTTTACTTAGAGCACTTTAGACAAACTGCTGCATATATTCGAAGCTCTGACCTGCAATCCCGACGCAGCCCCATTTAAAATCGAAGACCTCTACCGACACGTACTCGTCAAACTCGATTTCCTTGAGTGCTTCGAAAATGGGGGCGAAGTCCACATCGCCGAAGCCGGGGCCTTTCAGGTTCACATCGTTCGCGTGATAGTGCTTTAGATATTTCGCATATTTCTTTATGGTTTCCGCGCGCCCCAGCGGCTCATCGACCATGGCTTTCGTATCCAGAATCAGCTGAAAATTCGGATGGTCGATCGATTCAACGAGTTCAACCGTTTGTTCTGCGGTATGGCAAAAATTTGTCTCTTCCGTCGATAGCTGCTCCATGCAGAATACAATGCCGTACTCTGCCAGCTTCGGGAGGATTTGCTCGAACACTCCGCGGGCATTTCCGAACGCTTCTTCGTAGGCTTGACCGTCAGCAATATTGCGCTGATTCGGCGACCCGAAAATCATCCGCGTCCCGCCAAGCTCGCCGCAGCAGTCGACCAGATCCTTCAAGTATTGGACCGTATGGTCTCGCACCGATTTGTCATCGGCCGTGATATGCATCCCATCCGGGCCCACTAGAAGCCAATGCAGACCGATGATCTCGACATCGCTTTCCTTTGCCCGTGCGACAATCTCCTTGCGCGTTTCGGCAGAGATATCGGCGACATTGCCGGCAAATGTAAATGGGGCAATTTCGACGCCGTCGTAGCCGACATCCTTGACGTAGTCACACATGCGCGCAAAGTCGTTCCATTCCTGAAATATCTCGTTGCAGATACCGAATTTCATGATTTGTGTTTCCTGGTTTTTCGTTTTTTAAAAAATACTTAACGCAAAGGCGCGAAGACGCAGAGAGCCTAGTGCTAGTTGGTGAAGTCTTTGGTGTGAGAGATTCCGAGTCAAGCTGAGATTGACTCGACGAGTGATTTCGGATACCTCATTATTGAAGTCCCTATAGATCTATTGTTATTTCCAATCCTCTTTGCGTTAGGCAGTTTCGGTTTTTACATTGTTACCGCGCGGCCTGTGCGTGCGGATTTGTAGATGGCTTCTAGTAGTGCGATTGCGCGGCGGCCTTCTTTACCGGGTACCATGTTGCTTTTCTTGCCTTGGATGGCTTTTGCGAAGTCTTCGATTTGGAGTTGGTGTCCGCCGATTTTGAGTGCGGCGAGTGGGTCGCCTGCGCCGGAGCCGAGGACGGATTCTTCGTTCATCGCAGCTTGTATTTTTTTGTCTACAGGCTTCTTTTTCTTGAATTCCCACGTGCAGATCTTGCCTTCCTCCATGACGACCGTGCCTTCCGAGCCGTGTACTTCGACACGAGCCGGATGGCCGTGCCAGATGGCGGTCGAACCTTCGATGACACCCTTAGCGCCGTTCTTGAACTCCAGGATTACCGCAGCGACATCTTCAACTTCGATACCGTCATGCGCTACGGTACCCGTCACGGCACGTACCTTTTCCACGTCGCCCATATACCACAGCAGCATGTCGATTTGATGGATCCCCTGGTTCATCAACGCGCCACCGCCGTCCAGTTTCCACGTCCCGCGCCAGGCACCCGAATCGTAGTACTCCTGTGATCTATACCATTTGATGTAAGCATCGCCGAGTACGAGCTGCCCGAATCGACCTTGGTCGAGAGCCTTGCGAATATGGAGTGCGTCTTCCGTAAACCGGTTTTGGAATATACAGCCCAGAAGAACCCCTGCTTTGTCCGCGGCGTTGATGATGCGGTCAACCTTTTTCGTCGTGATCTCGAGTGGCTTCTCCGAGAGGATGTGTTTACCCGCTTTCGCGACCTTTTCCGCCAGTTCCGAACGCAGCCCTGAAGGTACACAGAGCGAGACGGCGTGGACATCGTCGCAGGCAAGCATCTCATCGATATCTTCATACGGGCGACCACCGTGTTCCTTCGCAAATTTCTTCGCCCGACCCGGTATCAGATCACAGACCGAGATGAGTTCCGTATTTCTGGTCGCGGCGATGCTTTGCGCATGCACCGGAGCAATATTTCCCAGCCCAATTATGCCGAATCCTACTTTTCCCACGATGTTTCTCCGGTGGTTGATAATCAAGAACGGGATCATACCGTATTTCATCCGAAAGTTGATAGGAAAATGGTCGGGGCATGTGAAGCTCCAACCGATTTTATCAATCACGGCGAATTGTGCTATACTCTCGTTTCTGTGCCGATAATAGGCCCTGCCGAACGTAAGATAATCTGATTCGGAACCGTTTTTATACACTGTGGGTACTCTCGCAGAGCTCTCCTTCTGGAAGACATGCTCGAACGCGTGATGTGAGCCAATCCCCCCGAACTATACAGGTCTACCAGAACGTCTCATGAAGATGAAATTTTACAGTCTATTGCTCTGCCTTGCTGTCCTCTGTTGCTTGCCTGTCCAGGCGCAAAAAGAGTATTTCGCCCCGCCAAAACGCACCGTTCAGGCGGTCCGAACCGAAACACCCCCTACAATCGACGGTAAACTCGACGAACCGGAGTGGAACAATGCCAAGGTAATGACCGATTTCGTCAATACCCGATTGGATATCCTGTCCGAGGACCAGTCGAAAGTACGGATGCTCTACGACGACACGTACCTTTATTTCGCGATCGAGGTCGAGGAAAAAGAAGAAGACATCATCGCAAACATATTCAAATATGATCGAATTCAACTCCGCTTCGAGGACTATTTTCAGATCGGACTCGACACGTTCCACGATGGTAAGCAGGCCTACCTGTTCTTGTTCAGTCCCATTGGTACCCGCTGGGATTCGCGCGAAGGCGTCTTCGGGCGCAACCCTTCCTGGGACGCGAACTGGGAAGTAAAAACTGTCATCACCAAGGAGCGCTGGTTCGCCGAAGTACGCATTCCAATCGGGATAATGCACCTGAATCGCGAGGACGATCAAACCTGGGGAATCAATTTCAGGCATCGGTATTCGATAACGAATAATTCACACCACTGGAACTACAATCCGAACAGCAGCATGGATCGACGCGCTTCAGGCCCCAAGTTCATATCGGACTTCGGCATATTGGAAAATCTCGACCTTGCAAATTTAAAGGTGCAAGCCGATGCGAAAATTGAAACCTACGTAAGCAGCAACACCGAACATGCGGAAGGCCACAACTCTCTCTCTCTGCTCAGTACGGGTCTCGATGTCGAACTGCGCATCTCCTCGCACTGGACGACCCAGTTCACACTCAATCCCGATTTCGGCGAGATTGCTGCCGACGAGGGCGACGTACAGAACCGGGACACGGCGCGTTTTCTCTCCGAACGGCGCACTTTCTTCAACGAGGGCGCTGAACTTTTCCGCACACCGATCAACATTTACGACAGTCGGCAAATCACCGATATCGATACTGCGGCGAAAGTTACCGGTACGGGAGAGGGGTGGACCATGGCCTCACTGGTACTTCGCGGAGAGGGAAAACGCAGCGGGGAAGATTCCAGTTTCCTGATTTCGCGCTACACACAAGAAGCGACCGACAAAATTCAGTTGGGAGCTACGCTAATCGCGGTGGACAGAGAAATCGGAGAGAACGCGGTATTCGGCATTGACTCTCGGGTGGCGTTCTCGCCTTCGACAATTTGGACGACTCAGATTCTGCAAATGAACGGTACAAATTCCATTGACGGAATTTCCGAGGTTACTGAATCGGTCAGTGCCCATGCCTTTGAAACTGAGCTGGAGTGGGGTACCCAGCCGTGGTCATTCGAGCTGGAATTCAAAAAAATCACTTCTGAGTTCCTTCCCGACCTGGCATTCATCAGCCGTCGTGACATCATTGGTCCTTCATTCGAGATTGGATTCAGCGACAGCTATTCGCACGATGTCATCGAGGGTGTATTCGTCATGGCTCAAACCGAGCACTATGTAGACCACGACCACCACACTGTATTGCGCGACTACTCGATTTTCGGCGGCCTGAGCTTCCAGAACGATTGGGACATAAATATGTCCTATCGCGACGATTATCACATTCCGTTTCACAATACATCGCAAAGCATCGGCGCGACCTACAATCGACAGGACCGCTTCAAGTCATGGCGAATGAATTATTCTAACGGCATATTCCAGGACAATACCTTCGATCAGTACGAAGTGACCAAGCCGTTCAAGCTGTCCCCGCGCTGGACGAATGATCTCACGTCCCTGCTCCGAACAGAAAAGCGCGACGAGGGTGATCGTGATGTGTGGTTATGGCGGAACGAGAGTGAGTACACTTTCAACTGGGAGGGTCGAATCAAACTTACTCTGGAGGCGACCAGCGACCGGGCATACAAACGCACACTGCTTTTCGCCTATGAGGAAGTCAAGGACTGGGATTTCTTCGTCGTGCTCAACGATTTTCGTGACGATGATGCACGCGGCGAGCAGATCGTTCGATCATTTTTTCTCAAGCTCATCTACCACTGGTAGTCGCGCGTCTGGTAGTTGTCCGACCAGCCGACACTTCAGTGGAAATATTTTTGGGGAACCATTTCGCCAGCAGGAATGCGAAAAGGCAGACGGTTCTTCGGTGTCGGTAGCGCGCAGGTTGTAAACTTCGAGTAAAGGCACCAGGGGTTGGCCGAGATTTCCTGCTCACAAACACGGAAGCCCCTTATAATCGGGGCTTCGAGAGTTCGGCTGAGTTTTTTGACCCTACGGGTACACCTCGGTGTTATCGCAAACTGTTTAACGATGAAGTCAGGAGATAGAGCTTCGGTAAAATACTTTGACCGTGGGGTTACCCAGCACATGCTGATATCCGTTGGGAACTCGGGTTCTTCATACCAGTAGGCGAAATCAAATTAACTCGTAGAGTTGGGCTGAACTACCTGAACTCATCGGCCGAATTTTATTTCGGACACCATCTGTATTTTCGTGAATCCGCAGGTTCAATCTTACGCTTTCGTTCCTTCGGCATGTTTCCATTCGGTTGCGATTTCAGCCAGAATTTGACCGTCGTTGATACCCAGCTTGATTTTGATGCGGCTCCTGTATGTGGCAACGGTTTTTGCATGGATTCCGATGCATTCTGCGATTGATCGATTCGATTGACCCTCTCCGATGCACTCGAAAACGCGTCGTTCCTGCCTGCTGAGATCACTGAGCAAGTGACTAATTGAAGCAGATCTTCCCAAGGCAGCTCTCCGTATGAGCCACTGACTATACTGATTGCTTGCATATCGATCTCCTACCAGCACACATCGAGTTGCAGCTAGAACCGAAGTTGCTTCGGAATCCAAACCGATGTACCCATTCGCACCCAAACGCAGCGCTTTTTCAGCACTGATTATTTCTTCGCCGCGTGAAATCAGTATGATTGGTACGTGCGGATGACCCGCCCGAAGTTTTCCAACCCATTTGAATCCGTCGGCAGATAGGCCAATGATACGCACGATAAACAAATCTGGACAATCTTGGGTTTCCAGAGGAGCTGAATTATCGACTATCTCGATCAGATCGATTACCGCCGTATCTAGGTCGGCGTTGAGGATTTCGCGTAACGGGTTCGCCGCTTCTTTCTGGTCGGTGATTACAACTATACGAATTTGTGCTTTTGAACCGCTATGCATTGCGTCCTTAATCTGTGCCGTTGTTCGTCCAACACATATCGAGAAGATCTAAGTAGGCATTTTTGATGATACAAATGTTCATATGAATCGAACGAGAGCAGCCAACAGGCAAAGCGCAATGTTCATGCCAACCTCCAAAGTAAAATGGCATTTGGATCGTTCCGGGATTGAGAGCCGTAGATGAAACACTTGTTGATGAACGCAGAGAGGTTTAATCTATTGTTCTTCCAGTTGTGAAAGTCGCGCCATAGGGGTCCTACAAAAAACCTACATTGCACTACGATTTGGTAAGAATGGATGACTATGCATTACGTATATGTAACAATCTCTGATAGATTATCTTTTTGTAATCCCGCAAACCCCGCCTGCTGTTTGTATGTATTCTGTACGAAATTCGCAGTGTATTCGGGGTGGGTTACACCAATTAGCGGCCTCTTTTCGACAGCGGATTTCCAGTGGGCACAGTTTTTGCGTGCCGTACGCTTAACTGGCGGTCATCTTGTTGATGCCGCTTCGCCCAAGTGGCGACTGGCTGTAATTCATCCATGTCTGGCATTTCTTTTCGCCTCTGACTTTTCGTGGATTCCGTTATTGCCGATGTCCTGCCACGACGGTATGTTCTGCTCTGTAATGTTGGGCCTCGGCTGCCAAACATCATAGCGCGGACAATCGCAGCTATCGCGTTTTTAATTCGGAAAGGAAGGCTACAAAAAATGTTGAAATTCGTACCGTTTGTAAAAGGAGGTATCGGAGCGCTCGTACTGGGAACTGCAATGTCGGTGTCCGGTCTTTCGTATGCTCAAGACGAAGACGCTCAAGACGAAGAGGGTACTCCACTGTCGGATGTGTCAGCTTGGATAAAGTCCAATACGGGTGAAAAAATAAAACTAGGCGTCGGTTTTCGGGGATCGGTTCGTGGCATCGAGGATGGCTCGACGGATAGCAATAACTGGTCGACGAACGGATCATTGGATAACATGCGTCTGTATGTAAACGCTTCGTTTACGGATCACTTCGCAGTCGAATTCAATACGGAATGGGAAGGCACGGGCAGTGGAGTACCCTCTTCGTCTGGTGATGAAGATATTCGGGTGTTGGACGGAGTCCTGAAGTACAAGAAAAGCGATGCGTTCAATATCTGGCTGGGGCGTCATTTGCCGCCTTCTGACCGTTCTAATCTCGACGGCCCGTATTATCTTGCGACGTACGATTATCCGGGTTTGGTATCCAGGTATCCGTCTATTTTTGCTGGTCGCGACGACGGTTTATCGATATCCGGGCAATTTGAGGGCGGCAAACTCAAGTATGCTGTTGGTGCCTATAAAGGAAGCGACAACCCTGACTCGAATCAGCTCTATGCTGGTAGATTCACATACAATTTCCTCGATCCGGAACCCGGATACTATACGAGCAGCACATACTACGGAGACAAAGACATATTCGCTGTTGCGCTTGTGCTGCAGTATCAAGGCGACGGGGCTGATGCGGGGCTGCCCGGCGTTGATGACGGAACCGAGGATTTTCTCGGCTACAACGTCGACGTGTTGTTTGAAAAAGGACTTTCCAACGACGGCGTGATTACTGTTGAAGGGGCTGCGTATCGCTATGACCTCAACGACGCGCCAGGGGACGGCGACGCATATATGGGCCTTGTTGGATACCTGTTTCCGAAGAAAGTGGGGCCAGGCAAGTTTCAACCTCACGTGCGGTATCAGGAATTTGAAGATGATAAGCAGTACGACGCGGGTGTCAACTACGTCATTGACGGACACAACGCACGTCTCTCACTGGTGTTTTCAGTGATTGATCCTGAGTTTGCCGATTATTATAACCAGGTCGTTCTCGGTGCGCAGTTTCAATTCTAGAAAAATCGAATCAACCCAGACAAGGATAAAACGATGAATATCAAACGACTTAAACTGAAAATTGGCGCTTTGGCGGTCGCACTTGCAGCGTGTTTCGGGCAAGGTGTCGCGGTCGCACAGGAAGATACGGTCAAAATTGGTGTGCTCCATTCACTTTCGGGAACCATGGCCATTTCCGAAACATCGCTCCGTGACGTTGTTCTGATGGCTGCCGAAGAAATCAACGCTTCAGGCGGTGTGTTAGGTAAACAGATTGTGCCCGTGGTGGTTGACCCCGCATCCAATTGGCCTTTGTTTGCGGAAAAAGCAAAAGAACTCATCGCAGAAAAAGAGGTAGCCGTTACTTTCGGATGCTGGACATCGGTCAGCCGTAAGTCTTGCCTGCCTGTATTTGAAGAATACAATGCGTTGCTGTTTTACCCTGTTCAATATGAGGGGGAAGAACAATCGTTAAACGTATTCTATACCGGTGCGTCACCCAATCAGCAACTGGTACCGGCAGCTGAATATATGATGAATGAATACCAAAGCAAGAAGTTCTATTTGCTCGGTACAGACTATGTATTCCCGCGCACTGCCAACAAAGTTCTCAAAGCCTACCTGAAAAGCGTTGGCGTCAAAGACGAAAATATCATCGAAGAATACACGCCGTTTCACCATCAGGACTACCAGACCATCGTTGGTAAGATTAAGAGGTTCGCCGCCGCCGGCGACGCATGTGTCCTATCGACGATCAATGGGGACAGCAATGTGCCCTTCTATCGCGAGTTTGCCAACCAGGGTCTCACCGCCGAAGATTGTCCAATCATGGCATTTTCCGTCGCTGAAGATGAACTTCGCGCGATGGATGTTCCTCCTTTGGTTGGCCATCTCGCGGCTTGGAATTACTTCCAGAGCATCAAGTCGGCTAGTAACAAGGAGTTCGTGAAGGCCTTCAAAGCGTACTGCAAGACAAATAATCTACCGGGCGGATCTTCACGTGTAACAGACGATCCGATCGAGGCGGCTTACTTCGGTGTTTATGCATGGGCGGCAGCAGCAGAAAAAGCTGGTTCGTTCGATGTGGATAAAGTGCGCGAAGCGGTGTACGGTCTTGAATTTGATGCTCCGGGCGGCGCAAAAAAGATGCACCCGAATAATCAGCATACGTTGAAGCCAGTGTATATTGGTGAGATCAAGAAAAACGGCCAGTTCAAAATCATTCACAAGTCGGACGGCCTGGTTTCACCGGATTCGTACAGCTCCTATCTGCACCCGGACGGAAATTATCCTGCCCCTACAGGAGGACCAAAATCTGATTCGTAGAGTGTTAGTGTTGCCTGATCATTGCCTCGAACTATTCGTGGTCGCTTTCGCACGGCGCTTCCTCACCGTGCGAAAGCGCTGGGTAATGACCAAGAATCACTCGGAAGAGTGACTATTCGACGTACGAATGGCTGCACGATTTAACCGACCGACTAACTGGTGTCATGGTCGAACAAGAGTAATTTATGAAACAAATCAAAATCATCTCACCATTCATCTTAGCTTTGGTGAGCACGCTCGGGCTCAATGGTTGTTCCAGCGACGAACCCCAGCAACGCATCGCTAGCAGTGGGGCGGCGACAGCAACAATTCGGGAACTATTGCTGGAACTTGGCAATGATGATTCGGAAATCGTTCGCACGTCAATCACCGCCCTCGCAAATACTGGTGACCAGCGTATAGAGGTGTTGATGGAGTTTTACCGTCAAGGAAGCCTCTACATATTGGAAGATTCTGACGGCATCCGAAAGGTGGTCCTTTGTGAAGAAGTTGTCGAGAATGAGGATCTCGATGAGTTTGCACCGTTATCCGATCCGCTATCGGGGGTAGCAGGGGTCTATGTCCCGATTCCGAGTAACGGTGAAATGGTCGAGTTTGAGGGTGTAGAGCTTAACCCCGATCAGCTCGTGGTGCCCATCGAAGACCTGGAAGAAATCGATGCCGGTCGAAAAGAACGCAATTGGGCGAGGAGCGCGAAGTTCTTGTCCCGACTTTCGTCGCCAGTCGCTGACATTCGCCTGTCCGGCGCAAAAAAATGCGGCGATCCCCCGGAGCAGACGGTTGCGCTGGATCGCTTACGTGAATTGGCGGAAAACGACCCAATCTCGAAGATTCGACGCGTCGCGCAGGAGAGTGTTCTGCTCATTCAACTCAGAGATGCGGACGAAGATGTCCAGTTTGCAGCGGTTGAGGGTTTGGCGGCGTTAAAGAGTCTTCGCGCACTGCCGAGACTGGAAGATAGATTGAAATCCCTGAGGGAATCACACGAAGACGATGCTGGTAATTCAGGCGCAGTCCAGACTGAGCACACACGAGCAGGCGCGCTGACATACGCGGAGAAGGAAAAAGCGTACAAATTGGCCATCTCAATAATTGCCGGACACCAAAGAAATGTAGGCATGGCGGAAAATTTGTTTCGCGGTCTGTCGCTTGGCTCCATATTGATTATGATGGCCTTGGGACTCGCGATTACATTCGGACTGATGGGTGTCATCAACATGGCCCACGGCGAACTCATGATGATCGGGGCATACGCCACCTACGAGATGCAACTGCTGTTTAGCAAACTGATTGAGCAGGGAAAACTTCCCGAAGCGGCATTCGGGTACTACTATGCACTGGCTCTTCCTTTCGCATTCCTTTGCGCTGCGATGGTCGGCTACATTATGGAACTTGTGGTCATCAGTCGTCTGTACCGAAAGCCCTTGGAGTCGCTCTTGGCGACATGGGGAATCGGACTCATTCTCATACAATGTGTCCGCATTCGATATGGAGACAACATCGGCGTTTCTGCGCCCGACTGGGCGCGCGGCAGCATCGAGATAGTCCAGGATTTCAATATGCCGTGGGGCCGTCTGTTCATTATCGGATTGACGGTTCTAAGTGTCGTTACGGTGTACGGGCTGATGTACTTCACGCGAATTGGACTACAAATGCGTGCGACCATGCAAAACCGCGATATGGCTTCAAGTCTCGGTGTGAACACAAAACGTATCGATGCGTTCACCTTTGCATTCGGTTCTGGACTCGCCGGTGTCGCGGGTTACGCGGTTACACTCATCGGCGGCGTGACACCCGACATGGGTCAGCAAGTGTACATCGTGGATTCATTTCTTGTCGTCGTAACGGGTGGCGTCGGCGAAATCGCGGGTGTCATTTGTTCTGGACTTGGTATCGGAGTCCTGACGAAATTCATTGAACCAGGAACCGGAACAATATGGGCTAAAATCATACTGCTTGTCTTGATCGTAGGCTTTATGCAATTCAGACCCTCGGGCCTTTTTGCACCGAAAGGAAGACTCGCCGATGATTAGGGGCCTCAACCGCAGTTCACTCGATATTCGATTGCTCTACGGTCTTTTCATATTTGGTCTCATTGGCATACCCGGACTATATTTCACGGGTGTCGTTAGTATCGAGGTCGTGAATATGCTTGGACGATACCTCACCTTCGCCATGATGGCTCTCGCGCTGGATTTGATATGGGGATACACGGGAATCTTGAGCCTGTGCCAAGCGTTATTTTTCTCTCTGGGTGGATACGCAATGGGTATGTATCTCGCCCATCACGGAGGCCCGGAAGGAATCGTCGATGCAGCAGGCTGGAAGATTCCCGCCTGCCTTTACGTCGTTTATCCGTATAAAGTAGGTGAGGTTCCCGCAGATGCCCTCACTCCATGGTTCTGGAAGCCATTCTGGTCCCTGCCTGTCACCGTAATTCTTGGAATGGCCATTCCCGGCATTATCGCAGGTCTGATCGGTTACTTCGGATTTCGTAGTCGGGTGCGAGGTGTATATTTTGCCATTCTCACCCAGGCAATTACCGTAGCGGCGGTCAACTTTTTCTCCATGAACGACATGAAACTGGGGGGAACGAACGGTCTCACTCGTTTCGAATACATCGCCGGATCGTTTCAACTCTCCGATCCCAATGTGAAACTGACCCTCTATCTACTGACACTGGTAGCGCTTTTCGTGTCATACTCGTTTTGTCGATTTATCGTCAATTCTCCCCTGGGACGTATACTGGTAGCCGTACGAGACAATGAACGTGCTCTTCGATTCTACGGATATGCTCCCCACACCTACAAAATGTTTGCCTTTGTCGTTGCAGGAATGATTACCGGATTGGCAGGAATGCTATATACCCCGCAGATGGGTATTTTTACGCCCCATAACATGGAAGCAAGTGCCTCAGTGCTGGTTGTCGTCTGGGTTGCCGTTGGTGGCCGAGGAACGCTCTCCGGGCCAATCATTGGAGCGCTACTTGTAAACATTCTCTACAATTTCCTTACTTCCGATCGAGACATGCTGCTCTTTACCTGGAAAGCAGAGTATTGGCAATTCGTTCTCGGCGCTCTGTTCATCGCTGTCGCTGTATACTTTAACGAAGGTCTGGCGAGTCTGTTGCCCGGAAGGAAAGCGCGTGCCAAGAAACTGAGCACGGATTCGATCGATGAGGTGTCGGGATGACAGACAACTCGCCTACCGAAACCGAACGTAATCCGCTCGCAAGGTACATCGATGAGCATCCAGGTCAAAATCGCTTTTGGGACAAAAAATACATCTTGTTTATCGAAGGCATCACAGTAATATTCGACGGATTCAAAGCACTCGACATCGAGGCGTTCGGCATTGAACACAATGAATTACGAGTCATCATCGGG
>JYMV01013791.1_pt1 | contig 14615 bp, 20 predicted proteins | sample 338911 | NCBI WGS metagenome assembly JYMV01 (sample SAMN03354496, study PRJNA234377) | hydrothermal vent metagenome | biome: Deep sea; feature: Hydrothermal plumes at the Eastern Lau Spreading Center, Western Pacific Ocean; material: Seawater | place: Tonga | collected 2009 | depth 2000 m m
ATGTAAGTTTTAGAATACTAGGTATGTCCCTTGCTGCTATTAATACCATTTTTTCTCTCATTTTAAGTGTTATGTTTATAAGACTATTTATAAATTATGAAAAAAACTAACCAAAAAACTCTGGAAGAAATTATAAGAGTTGATCATGCTGGAGAGCGTGGTGCTATCAAAATTTACGAAGGACAACTACTGGCTTTAAAAACCATAAAACAAGATGATGATTTAAAAGATAAAATTGAAGAAATGAAAGAACAGGAAAAAGAGCACGCAGAATACTTTGAAAAAGAAATTCAAAAAAGAAAAATAAAGCCAACATATTTGCTTCCATTATGGGATCTGATGGGTGTCTTTCTAGGATTTGGCACTGCACTACTTGGAAAAAAAGCCACTATGCTTTGCACTGCATCAGTTGAAGAAGTAATCGAAGACCATTATCAAAACCAACTAAAAAAAATAGGTGATGATGAAAAAGATTTAAAAGAAAAAATTGAAAAATTTAAAGAAGATGAAATTAGCCATAAAAATACTGCGTATAACTCAGGAGCTATTAATAAAGGTTTTTATTCAATAATGGATAAAATAATTCGAACTGGTTCGAGAATTGCTATAACTATTTCTGAAAAAATTTAATTTGATTAAGGTAAAAGTTCAACATCCCAATACAGATAGTCCATCCAGCTTTTATGTAAAAAGTTAGGAGGAAAATTTCTTCCATTTTTGTGTAAATCTTCTACCGTTGGTCTAAAAGGTTTTTTGAGTAATCTCATATCCGAAACAGGATATAATCTGCCACCTTTTCTAACATTGCAAATTGAACAGGCTGTTATAACATTCTCCCAATCTGTAATACCACCTTTCGACTTCGGCAATAAATGATCAAAAGTTAAATCTTTTTTGCTTTCACAATATTGGCAAGTAAACTTATCTCTTAAAAATACGTTAAATCTGGTAAAGTTTGGATGTTCAGATTGTTTTATAAAATTTTTAAGCGCTATAACGCTGGGTAAACTCATTTCAAAAGAAGGACTTCTTACTTTTCTTTCATAATTTGAAACAATACTAACTTTTTCGAGGAAAACGGACTTAACAGCATCTTGCCAGCACCAAAGTGAGAGCGGATAATAACTTAAAGGCCTAAAATCAGCATTCAATACTAATGCTGGACACTTCTCTAGCGGCACTCCTTCAGAAGATCCTATAATCATAGGAATAAGTTAACGGATTAAAATAATTTTTGCAAGATGTAGTTTGTTAAAAAAATGTTTCAATTATAAAAGATTTTTTTTTAAAAATGCTAAACCAAGGCTGGAACCTTCAACTGGGATTCTATGTTCACAATTTTTAAACATTTTGGTTTTAGCATTAATGCCGCACTTTTTTAAATATTCTTTTGCTTCTAATAAATGTGTTGGTGAGACGATTGTGTCATTTTCTCCATGCATCAAAAATATTTTTGGTTTGGAATTAACATTGTTTGAAAGATGTTTTTGATTAATTACTTTTCCAGAATACCCAATTAAACAATTTATCTGTTTTTTTCTTTTTAATCCTACTTGAATACTCATCATACAACCTTGACTAAAACCCACAAGGGCTAAACTGCTAGGTTCTAATTGAAGATTGTCAAAAACTTGATCTAAAAATGTATTTAATTTTTCTTCAACTATCAAAGATTTCTCAAGAATTACTGCTTCCTTGTCTGATGTTAGATCAAACCATTGATAGCCTTCTGGATTAACAGTGCAAACTTCAGGTCCGTTGGGACACAAAAAAATAGCGTCTGGTAAAAAACGCTGCCAATTAATGGCAAGAGCACTTATATCTTTTCCGTCACCACCATAACCGTGGCACAATATAATAGCTTGTCGAGGTTTACTTTTGGACAGGGGAGATATTGAAGTAGCTTCTAGAATATAACTAGTCATATTTTGATAGCCATTTTAAGAATTTCTTATCTTGGAAATTAACTTCCCCAATAATTCTAGCAAACTCTTCACCTTTTTTGTTAATTAGAACTGTGGTCGGAACTCCTCTTAACTTAAATTCTTTTACAAAATTTAAATTATGATCAAAGAAAATTTCTAATGTTTGGATATTAAGGCCAGTGAAAAATTTTTTCGTTTTTAATTTGTTAGGTTGTTCCATATTTACTGCAAAAGCCTGTAAATTTTTAAAGTTCTTATCTTGATAAAGCCTATCTAGGGAAGGCATTTCCCTCTTACAAGGAGCACACCACGTTGCCCAAAAATTGATAATCACAAGTTTTCCATGATAATCATTTAAATTAATTTCATTACCAGAAAAATCTTCAAATATTAGTGACGAAATTGGCTTTGGAATTTCATTTATAGCCATATTATTGAGTGGAACATCTTCATTTGTTTGTGCTATTGATGAAAAAATACTAAAACAAAAGAAAAAAATTAAAAACTTTGCAATTTTTTGATTTGTGAACATTGAAAATAAGAACTTAACACATGAAAAACAAAAATAAAGCTGTTTGGGGTGGTAGATTCAATAATGCTACGTCAAAAATTTTTGAAAAAATTGGCGCGTCGATTGATATTGATAAAAGATTATACGAAGAAGATATTCTAGGTGTTAACTAAACAAAAAATAATTAACAGAGAAAGAGGCAATAAAATAATCAGTGGCTTAAAAAAAATCAGAAGCGAAATTAGAAAAAATAAATTCAAATTTAATAAAAAATATGAAGATATTCATTTAAATATCGAAAAAAGGCTTTTTACAATCATAGGAAATGATGCAGGTTATTTACACATAGCAAGATCTAGAAATGATCAGGTAATTACTGATTTTAAATTATGGATAAAAAAAGCGTCTAAAGAAATAGTTAAAAACTTAAATAATTTAATTAAAAATTTTTTAAAAAAATCAGCGGGTAATATTCAAACAATTATGCCTGGTTTTACTCATTTAAAAAATGCTCAGCCAATTTCTTTTGCTCATTATTTATTGGCTTATGTTGAAATGTTCAAAAGAGATAAAAAAAGGTTTACTAGTAATATTGAGTATATTGATGAATGTCCTCTTGGTGTTGGAGCGTTAGCTGGAACTTCCTACAAAATAGACAGAAATTTTACATCTAAAAAACTGTATCCGACAGAGATTTTGCTTTAGATTTTTTATCCTCAGCTTCGATTTGCGCAATGCATATTTCAAGGCTTGCTGAAGAATTGATTATTTGGAATTCTGATATATTCAAACTTATCCAGTTTGATGACAAAATGTTGACCGGTTCTTCAATGATGCCACAAAAAAAAAATCCAGATCCAGCTGAATTGATTAGAGGTAGAGCGGGAAAAAACTTTGGATCATTACAGGCAATGCTAACTATTATGAAAGGTTTGCCTTTATCATATTATAAAGATATGCAAGAAGATAAAGCTTTAGTATTCCATAGTCACGATACTCTTTTAGAATCAATTATCATAACAAATGAGCTTGTTAAAAATTTGAGACCGAATAAAGAAAGAATGCTTGCTTTATCTAATGAAGGATACACTACTGCTACTGATTTTGCTGATTACCTTGTACAAAACAATAGTTTGTCTTTTAGAGACGCATATAAAATTTCAGCCAAACTAGTAAACTATGCAGAAAAAAATAAAAAAAAATTAAACCAACTTAATTTTGATGAAGTAAAAAAAATTAAGAATAATTTAGATAAAAACGTAATGAATGTATTTGATGTTAGAAATTCAGTAAATTTGAAAACTTCATACGGGGGTACTGCTACAAAAAATATAAAAAAAATGATATCTAAATTAAAAAAGGAATTTAAATAATGCGAATATTATTAATAATTATTACTACTTGCTTACTTTGCACTTCATGTGGAGTAAAAGACGCTCCTGAGTATAAATCTCAGATTGACTACAATAAAGTTATACACCTAGTTTAAATAAAATGAATTATATCAGACTTAGGAAAAATAACCTTTGTGTTGAAAATATACCAGCACATAAACTTGCAAAAAAATATAGAACTCCTTTTTATTGCTATTCTCTTGCGCAATTAAAAAACAATTATCATGCTATGAACAATGCATTTAGAGCCGTTAAGCCAATAATATGCTTTTCAGTAAAATCAAATTCAAATCTTACATTACTAAAAGAATTAAAAAAAATGGGCTCAGGTGCTGACGTTGTGTCAATCGGAGAATTACTAAAAGCAACAAAAGTTGGGATTAGTGCTAAAAAAATCGTTTTTTCCGGCATTGGAAAAACCGAAGAGGAAATCAGAATGGCAATTAAAAAAAGAGTACTTTTAATTAATGTTGAATCAGAAAGTGAAGTTAATCTTGTTAATAAAATATCAAAAAAAATATCTAGAAAAACTTCTATTGGAATAAGATTAAATCCTAATGTAACGGGAAAAACACACCAAAAAATATCTACTGGAGGAAAAAATGAAAAATTTGGTTTAGTTTATAACGATTTTATAAATCTATGCAAAAAAATAAGAAAAATGAAAAATTTAAAACTGGAAGGAATAAGTGTTTTTATCTGCAATAAATAAAATAATAAACAAAACTAAAATGAATTTTAAATTTATTGATCTTGGTGGTGGCATGGGAATTTCTTATACAAAAAAAGAAAAACAACTTAATTTAAAACAATATGCTCAACTAGTAAATAAATTTATAAAAAATAAGAATTCAAAAATTATTTTTGAGCCCGGTAGATTTATTATTGGCAATACGGCAATTTTAATTGCAAAAATTATTTATATTAAAAAAAGCAACAATAAAAATTTTATCGTCTTAGATGCTGGTATGAATAATTTGATGAGACCAGCTTTATACGATACACAACATCAAATCATTCCTCTAAAAAAAACAAATAAACTATTTAGAGGAAATCTTGAGTTCGTGGGTCCCATATGTGAAAGCTCTGATAAATTTTCCAATCAAAAAAGCTTTTCACAAATTAAAGAAGGCGACTATGTAGGTTTAACCCATGTAGGAGCTTATGGAATGTCTCTATCATCAAATTATAATACTAGACCTACCATTGCTGAAATTTTGGTAACTGGCTCAAAACATAAGTTAATTAAAAAAAGACAAAGTTTAGAAAATTTGGTTAATAATTAATCCGCCAATTAATTTAAATGCTACTTTTAAGATCATTATTGTTTAATCTTTTTTTGTATACAGGAATTGTCGCTGTATTTTTAATTGCACTACCTTTGGAAAGTTTCTGGGTCACTATGTAGTATTTATTGTTAAAATCTTCTTAAATACAAAAGTAGAATTTAAAGGAATTGATAACATTCCTAAAACAGAAAAGTATTTTGTGGCATCAGCGCACCAGTCAATGTTTGAAACCTTTGCACTACAAAGCGTGCTCGATTATCCGGTATTTATTGTAAAAAAAGAGCTATTAAAAATTCCATTGTTTGGACTTTATTTAAAAAAAATAAAATCGATAGAAATAGTAAGAGACACAACTACAAAAGATAACCTTAACTTTTTTGATAAAGTTGCAGCTATCATAAAAAATGAAAATAGACCTCTTCTAATATTCCCTCAAGGCACGAGAGTAAAAGTAGAAGAAAAAGTACAGTTTAAAAAAGGAGCTGGGAGAATATACGAAGCATTAAATGTTTCATGTGTTCCGATTGCATTAAATTCAGGTAAAGTTTGGCCAAAAAAAGGAATAATTAAATACCCTGGTAAAATAACAGTATCTTTATTAGAACCGATAAAACCCGGTTTAAATAGAGATGAATTTATTAATATTTTAGAAAAGAAAATTTATGATGAGATAGAAAATATTTCTTAGTTATTATTTTCTTCCAAAATCAGGTTTTTCTACATCCTGACCTGCTTCTACAATCTCTTTTCGAATTTTTTTTGTTTTTGTAAAAATTTCCTCTAACTTTTTTCCATCTTCATTTTCAATTGCTTTCTTTAAATCTTCTAAATCTTCGATGAATTTATCAATCATTTTTGATGTGTTTTTTTTATTTTGTATAAATATATCTCTCCACATAATGGGATTGGAAGCTGCAATTCTTGTAAAATCTCTTAATCCGCCCGCACTGTATTTGACAATAACAGACTCTTTCTCGTCTTGAATATTAAGAGATGTATTGACAATATTATACGCTATTAAATGTGGCATGTGACTTGTGATAGACAAAATATAATCATGTTGTTTTGCTTCCATAATATCAACTTTGCTCCCTATTTTTTTCCAAAAAGTCTCGAGCAATTTAATGTCTTTTTCTTGTGCCTTTTTGCTTGGAGTTAAAATGCACCATCTGTTTTTAAAGAGCTCAGAAAATCCTGCTTCGGGTCCGCTTTCTTCCGTTCCAGCAATTGGATGTGATGAAATCCAGGAGACATTTGCGGGAACGTCTTTTTCAATCAAATTAATTACATTTTCTTTAACTGAACCAACATCAGTTAATATAGTTCCACTTTTTAAAGAGTTTTTTATTTTTGAAATTATATCCTCATAACTGCTTAAAGGAGTAGCAATTATAATTAAATCAGAACCCTCTGCCATTTTTTTAGTATCTGAGCTTGAATCATCTACTATCTTTAATTCAATTACTTTTTTGTTTACAGAATCTGATCTATTAGAGGAAACTATTTTACTTGATAAATGATTTTTTCTTATTGCTCTTGCTATAGAAGATCCAATTAAACCACATCCAATTATACACACCTTATTAAACATTATTTAAAAATACTCCCTATAGATTGAATGAAGTATTCGTTCGCTTCTATATTTCCAATAGTTAATCTTAAAGTATTTGGTATTTTATACTGCGTCATTTTTCTTAAAATCAATCTTTTAGTAGCTAATTTTTCAAAAGCCTCGCCTGAATTAATTTTTGTTTCATCAAAGTTCATTAGAAAGAAATTAGCAGTAGGCTCATTAGTTCTAATTTTATATTCCCTGAGAATAGAAAATATTTTTTTTGACCATACTGTATTATGCTCGATTGCTCTTTTTGTCCACTCACTATCCTTAACAGCTTCTATTCCTGCTACAAGCGCAGCCCTATTAACATTAAAAGGGGGTTTAATTTGATACATCGCATCAATAATTTCTTGGGAAGAATAACCCCAGCCTAATCTTAAACCGGCAAGACCATAAATTTTGGAAAAAGTTCTAGTAATTAAGACATTTGCCTTATTCTTAAAAAGTTCTAAGCCGGAAGTAAAATCATTATTGTTTATAAACTCAAAGTAAGCATCATCAACAACCAAAAGTATATTGCTTTTAAGTTTTTGTCTCAAATTAAGCATTTCGTTTTTAGATAAATAAGTTCCAGTAGGATTATTAGGATTTGCAACAAATACAATTTTAGTTTTACTAGTAACTTTTTTCAAAATTTCATCTACTGATGCTTTAAAGTTTCTTTCCTTAGCTAATACTACCTTGGCCTGACAAAGTGATGCATATATTCTATGCATAATAAATCCGAATTCTGTTACAATCACCTCATCTCCAGGCTCCAAAAATAACTTACATGTCAAATCAAATATCTGATCTGAGCCTGCTCCACAAATAATTCTCTTGGGATCAATATTAAATTTTTTGGATATAAGATCTCTTAAAGTAGTCGAATCAGACTCTGGATACTTAAAAATTTTATCCTTATCTTTTTCAAATGCTGTAATTGCTTTTGGACTTGGTCCTAAAGCAGATTCATTTGCAGATAATTTAATAGGATTATCAGTTTTTTTTAATTGAGATAATCCTCCTATATACCTTTCAACGTTTATTTTTCTAGGTTTTGGTAAAGTCATAATTTAAATTAATATATAAGTTGCATCGGTAAATACTATATACGGAGCTTTGTGGCAAAATAAATACGAGCTAAATTGACAAAATATGTACTTTTTAGTACAAGGGAACAGCGCTGATTTAACTTAATTGCGAGCGCTTAAAAAAAACAGCTAAAAAAGGTTTTTTGCCCGGCTTAGCTGGGTTTTTTTTTATCTAGAAAGAATAATGAATAAAGAAACAAAAAACATAAAGAAACTAATTGTTAATCAATCGCTTGATCTTGACTGCGGAAGGACGATAAAAAATTTTCCTTTGGCTTATGAAACATATGGAACTTTAAATAAAGGTAAGACTAATGCAATACTTGTATTCCATGCTTTAAGCGGAGATCAATTTGTTACCAACATCAATCCAATTACCAAAAGGGAAGGATGGTGGACAACTGCTGTAGGTTCTGGAAAGGCAATTGATACTGATAAATTTTTTGTCATTTGTGTAAATATTTTAGGTGGATGCATGGGAAGTTTTGGACCAAAAGAAATAAATCCAGAAACTGGTGAATTATTTGGCACTACATTTCCTGTAATTACAATAAAAGACATGGTTAGAGCTCAAATTTACTTATTAGAACATTTGGGTATTGATAAACTACTTGCTATCACAGGTGGATCAATGGGAGGTATGCAAGTTCTACAATTTGCTTCTTCATACCCCGATAAAACATATTCTGCTATTCCAATAGCATGTAGCGCAAGTCACTCAGCTCAAAATATTGCATTAAATGAACTTGGAAGACAAGCAATCATGGCTGATCCTAATTGGAATAAAGGAAATTATTTTAAAACAAATTTGTCCCCAGATAAAGGTTTGGCAGTAGCAAGAATGGCAGCACATATAACTTATTTATCGGATAAGGGTCTGCAAGAAAAATTTGGAAGAAAATTACAAGTAAAAGGTAATCTTAAATTTAGTTTTGATGCAGATTTTCAAATAGAAAGCTACCTGAGACACCAAGGTTCAGTTTTTGTCGATCGATTTGATGCAAATAGCTATTTATATATCACTCGAGCTATGGATTATTTTGATCTGACAAAACAATTTGATGGAAATCTTGCTAATGCATTTAAAAAAACAAAGGCAAAATTTTGTGTTATTTCTTTTTCGTCGGATTGGTTATATCCTACAAGAGAAAATAAAGAAATAGTTATAGCTTTAAATGCTTGTGGTGCTAATGTTGGTTTTGTTGAAATCAATTCAGACAAAGGCCATGACTCATTTTTATTAGATGTGCCTGAATTTTTAAAAACGTTGAGTGAATTTCTTAACTCAATCTATAACGAAATTAATAATGAAAAAGGAATTTAAAGTAATAGCTCAAATAATTAAAAATAGCAAAAGGGTATTAGATGTCGGTTGTGGTGATGGAACCCTTATGGAATATCTTAAGCTTAATCAGCAGAATGATGTTAGAGGTCTAGAGCCGCAAAAAGATTTTGTGCAAAAATGTATTGCGAAAGGTCTTTCAGTTATTGAAGGTGATGCGGAAAAAGAATTAATTCAATTTCCAGAAAAATCATTTGATTATGTTGTTCTAAGTCAAACACTTCAAGCCTTTCTTGCTCCTGAGGAAGTTTTAAAACAATTGCTTAGAATTGGTAAACAAACGATTGTTTCAATTCCTAATTTTGGATATTGGAAAGTACGTCTTCATTTATTATTGAAGGGAACAATGCCGATTACCAAGAATTTACCTAATGAATGGTACAATACTCCAAATTTACACATGTGCACAATTCAAGATTTTGCCAATTTCTGTAATGAAAAAAATATAAAAATTGATAAATCTTTATGTTTAACTAACGAAAAAATTTCCGAAATTACAAGTGGCAATAGGTTCTACAAAAACATTTTCTCACAACTTGGAATATTTCTTATACAATAATTAAATATGCAAGTAACTCCAATACCATGTTTAACAGATAATTATGCCTATATTATTAATGATAATAATTCTAGAACTGTAGGTGTAGTTGATCCATCGGAAGCTTTACCGGTTGTTAAATTAAATTATATATTAAACACACATCATCACTTTGATCACATAGGTGGAAATATTGAATTAAAAAAAAAATATAATGCTAAGGTTGTTGGTTTTGATGGTGACAAACATAGAATTCCTGGGATTGATATAACCCTTAAGGATAATGAAAAATGGACCTTTGAAAATTCGCAAGTAAAAATATTACATATACCCGGACATACTTTGGGCCATATCTGTTTCTTTTTTGAAAAGGAAAAAGTAGCTTTTACGGGAGATACTCTATTTTCTCTCGGTTGTGGAAGAATTTTTGAAGGTAATCACAATCAAATGTTAAAATCATTGAATAGAATAAAAAAACTTCCAAAAGATACAAAAATTTATTGTGGACATGAATACACCTACAAAAATGCAGAATTTTGTATGAAATATGATCACGATAATGTTGATCTAAAAAACAAATTTAAAAAAATTAAAAAATTAAGATCAAGCGATTTACCAACAATTCCTTCCAGTTTAGAGGATGAATTAAAATCAAATATTTTTCTAAGATGTGATCAAAATGACCTGAAAATTAAATTAAATATGAAAAATCAGGAAGATTCTAAAGTTTTCAAGAAGGTTAGAGATTTAAAAGACAGTTTTTAGATAATGTTATAACTTGACATGGCAAGTTAGAAAGCTATATTGCCCGTATTTCCAAATATGAGATTAAAACAATGTCTTTCGCAGTTATTCAAACAGGTGGCAAGCAATATAAGGTTTCAGCAAGTGAGATTCTTAAGATCGAGAGACTTAATAATAATGAAGAAGGCAAAACTGTAGAATTCAAAAACGTTCTGTTTTTGAATGATGATAAAACTACTGAAATTGGAAACCCAAATATTCAAGGGGCAAAAGTTGAAGCAACTATTTTAAAAAATACAAAAAATAAAACTATTTTAGTCTTTAAAAAAAGAAGAAGAAAAAATTCAAGAAAAAAATATGGTCATAGACAACCAATTTCTCTTATTAGAATAACGAAAATTTTTTCAAAAAATGGAAAATTAATCTCTCAGGCTGGACCACAAAAACAAATAACAAAAGAAATAGTAAAAGCTGATCAAGCAAGAAAAGAGCAGATACTTGAGGCAAAAAAAACTAAAATAGAAGAACAAAAAAAAATTAAAAAAACATTAAAAAATATTGAGTCTAAAAAAGATACTACAAGACAAGTAAAAGCAGATGAAACAAGAAAATTGCAAGAGAACGCTGCTAAAGAATATGATGAACAAGAGAAAAAAAGATTGGAATTAGCTCAAGAAAAACTAAAATTAAAGACGAAAAAAAGTGATGTGGGTAAGAAAAAAATAGCAAGTAAAAAGAAACCTTTAACAACTAAAAAAAAATGATAGTATCAAATTGAGGTATTAAAATATGGCAACAAAAAAAGCAGGTGGATCATCGAGAAATGGACGAGATAGTGCTGGAAGACGCCTAGGAGTTAAGAGATACGGTGGTCAGTTAGTAATGCCTGGAAATATTATAGTCAGACAAAGAGGCACAAAAATCCATCGTGGTGATTATGTCGGTATGGGCACAGATCATTCGATATTCTCTTTGGTAAAAGGAAAAGTTAAATTCAAAAAATCGAAGCTAAACAGAACATTTGTATCTGTTATCCCCAGCTAATTCCTTATAACTTCAAAATTAATTTTATTGTAGTTGAGTTATGAAATTTTTAGATCAAACAAAAACATATTTAAAAGCAGGAGATGGTGGCTCTGGATCTGCAAGCTTCCGAAGAGAAAAATTTATAGAATTTGGAGGTCCTGATGGAGGTGATGGAGGTCATGGGGGATCAATAGTTTTTGTTGCTGATAAAAATTTAAATACACTTATTGATTTTAGATATCAACAACATCTTAAAGCTGAAAAGGGACAAGATGGAAAAGGAAAGAAAAAAACTGGTAGAAGTGGAAAAGATTTAATTTTGAAGGTTCCTTTTGGTACACAAATTTTCGAAGAAGACAATAATACTTTAATTGAAGATCTCACACGATCTGAACAAAAAATAATAGTTGCAAAAGGAGGCAAAGGAGGTTTGGGAAATGTAAGATTTAAGAGTTCTATAAATCGTGCTCCAAGAAAAAAAACAGATGGTGGTAAGGGTGAAAACTTTTGGATATGGCTACAACTCAAAGTTATAGCTGATATTGGTATAGTTGGAATGCCTAATTCAGGAAAATCTAGTTTGTTATCTGTACTTACAAGCGCAAAACCAAAAATCGCTAATTATCCATTTACTACAATTAATCCAAATCTTGGTGTCACTAACTATGATAATAAGGAAGTAACTTTAGCAGATATACCTGGATTAATTGAAGGAGCACATGAAGGAATTGGTCTTGGTGACAAATTTTTAAGACATATAGAAAGATGTAAAAATATTTTGCATTTAATTGATATTACTAATGACAACTTGTTAGAAAATTATTCTAAGGTCAGAAAAGAGCTTTTCAAATATAGCAATAAACTAACAAAAAAAAAAGAAATTATTGTTTTTAACAAAACGGATATGATCAGTGAGGACGAAATTAATAAAAAAATAGATATTTTTAATAAAAAAATTAAAAAAAAAATTTACACAATATCTGCGATAAAACATAAAGGTTTAACAGCTATAAAAAAAGTTCTTGTTAGCTATGTACATTGATAAATTTAAAAAAATTGTAATTAAGATAGGATCATCAATTTTAGTAGATAAAAAAGGAAAACCTAAAAAAATATGGCTTAAAGAATTTGCTAAAGATATTAAAAATCTTATAAAGAAAAAAAAACAAATCGTAATTGTTTCTTCAGGAGCTATTGCTATGGGATGTGAATATCTGGGAATTAAAAAAAATGGTTTAAAAGTCGACAAAAGTCAAGCTGTTGCTTCGATAGGTCAAATTGAATTAATGGATTTTTACAAAAAAACTTTTGATAAAAGTAAAATAAAAATTTCTCAAATACTACTCACGTTAGATGATACTGAGCAAAGAAGAAGATCACTAAATGCGAGACGAACTATTGATAATCTCCTCGTAATGGGAATTGTACCAATTGTTAACGAAAACGATACCACAGCTACAACTGAAATAAAATATGGAGATAACGATAGGCTTGCTGCAAGAGTATCACAAATCATTAGTGCTGATTGTTTAATTTTATTATCTGATGTTGATGGACTTTACACCGATAATCCAAAAAAAAATAAAGAAACAAAGTTAATTAAAACTGTTAAGGAGATAGATGAAAATATAAAAAGGTATGCAACCAGAACAGAAAATCCTTACGGATCAGGCGGAATGAAAACAAAAATTGAGGCTGCAAAAATCTGTCAATTGTCAGGATGTTATATGGCAATAGCAAATGGAAACTATAAAAATCCAATAAAAAAAATACTTGAAAATAAAAAATGTACTTGGTTTTTACCTAGAGTTTCTAAACTTGATGCTAGAAAACAATGGATAATTGGATCTGTTGCCCCGAAGGGTGAAGTAATTATCGACCAAGGTGCTCTAGAAGCAATAAACAATGGGAAAAGTTTGTTACCAGCAGGAGTTAAAAAAATCAGCGGAATTTTTGAAAAAGGTGATCATATTTTGGTTAAGGATCAAAATGATATTGAATGCGCCCGGGGCTTAACCTCATTCTCTTCGATTGAAATTGAAAAAATAAAAGGTTCGCACAGTAGCAAAATAAAAAATATATTGGGATATTCTAGTAGAGAAGAAATTATCCATAAGGATGACTTAGTGAAAGTATGAAAATGTCTAAAAATTTATACATGGAAAAAATAGGTGAAAAAGCAAAACTTGCTTCCTTGCATTTATCGAGCTTAAATATTGATAGGAGAAATTCTGTTTTAAAACAGTTTAACCAATATTTAAAAACAAATGTGAGATCAATTTTAAATTCAAATAAAAAAGATATATCTAATGCAAGATCTAAAAAAATTAAAGATAGCATGATTGACAGGCTTAAATTAGATAATAAAAAAATTATGCAAATTGCAAATTCGATAGATGAAATAATAAAATTCAAAGATCCTTTAGGAAAGATTTTGTCTTCTTGGAAGAGGCCAAATGGTTTAATTATAAAAAGAGTATCCATACCGATTGGTGTAATTGGTGTAATTTATGAAAGCAGACCAAATGTTACTTCGGATGTTTCTGCTCTATGTTTTAAATCTGGTAATGTGGTAATTTTACGTGGAGGATCGGAAGCTTTCCATTCTAACAAAATTTTAGCTAAACTTTTCAAGAAAGCTCTTAAAAAGAAAAAATGTGATGAAAATTGCGTTCAATTTATTGAAAGCACAAATAGAAGTCATGTTGATTATCTTTTATCAAATATGAAAAATTACATCGATGTAATCATTCCCAGGGGGGGGAAAAGTTTGGTTAAAAAAGTTTTAAAAAAAACTACAATTTCAATTATTGGACATTACGAAGGCCTATGTCATGTTTATATAGATCGAGAAGCAGATTTAAGTATGGCAATAAAAGTTGTTAAAAATTCAAAAATGAGAAATGTTAGTATTTGTGGAGCTGCCGAAACTTTGTTGATAGATAAAATGTGTCTAAAAACCCATTGTGAACCCATATTAGATCAACTAAACAAACTGGGATGCAAAATCATAGGAGATAAAATAATAAAAAAATTTATTTCTGGCAAAATGAAAATTGCAACAAAAAAAGATTGGGAAACAGAATATCTTTCTCCTACAATTTCTGTAAAAGTTGTAAATGGAGTAGAAGAGGCTATAGATCATATAAACAAAT
>JYMV01039944.1_pt1 | contig 14607 bp, 14 predicted proteins | sample 338911 | NCBI WGS metagenome assembly JYMV01 (sample SAMN03354496, study PRJNA234377) | hydrothermal vent metagenome | biome: Deep sea; feature: Hydrothermal plumes at the Eastern Lau Spreading Center, Western Pacific Ocean; material: Seawater | place: Tonga | collected 2009 | depth 2000 m m
TAGAACTTTCAGCACGATTGTCAAGTACCTCAAAAGACATTCCTGCTTCACTGGATTTCAGATTTACTGCCTGTATATCACAAGATTTACCTAAACCAAATTTAAGTACCGGCGAAAAAGACGACTCCAAAACACTTTTTACATTTTCATCATCTCCATTGGCAACAATCAGACCTTTCCGTGGAATAAGACGCAGCAGCAGTCTGAAGGCCTTTTTAATATCTGCAAGTGAATCAAAAATATCTGCATGATCAAATTCGAGATTATTCAGAATTAACTGATCCGGCAGATAGTGTAAAAATTTTGAACGCTTGTCAAAAAATGCTGTATCGTACTCATCACCTTCAGTGATAAAACAGTTACCGCTTCCATCAAGACAACTGGCTCCAAAATTTTCTGCAATACCTCCAATCATGAAGCCCGGCTTTTTCTCTGCAGTCTCAAATACCCAGGCCAATAAAGACGTTGTAGTTGTTTTTCCGTGTGTTCCAGTGACCACAAGAGATGTTTTTCCACGTATGAAATACTCTTTCAGCAGTTCCGCCATCGAAATATACGGCAGTTTACTCTCCAGAATTGCCTCTACCTCAGGATTACCTCGCGATAGAGCATTTCCGATTACAACCAAATCAGGGACAGGCTCCAAATTTTTTGCGTCATATCCGCTCTTTACGGTTATGTTATTTTGTGAAAGAAATTCACTCATGGGAGGATAAACATTTTCATCAGAACCACATATATGATGACCACGCTGTTTCAATAACACTGCGAGAGAAGCCATTCCGGTTCCGCAGATTCCTGTAAAATGAATGAGCTTGGAATTTGAATATAGAAGAGACATCGGGTAACAAAATGCAACTGCATTAAGAAAAACAGGAGGGAGCAGCACAGACTTTCATAAACTGTACTACGAAACAGAATCCGCGAACCTAATTGAGCAAAAATTTAGGATCGCAGTGGTCTGACAGCCCCAATTAGAAGCGTTTATCGTAAACCTTTTCACCAATTATACAAGCCAGTAACGTAAATGTTTCACGTTCAAAAGCTCCATCCAGTGCAACCTGTAGTTCGTTTCGACTTGAAATCCAGTGTCCAATACCACCCAAAGCCCGGGCTACAGCTGGAAAGTCGGTTGCACCAAAATCGACTCCGAGATTCTGTAATTTTGATTTGCGCTGTTTGAGTTCAATCAGGGCCAGTGATTCATCGATAAATACCACAATCACAACAGGCAATTTTAAATCCCGCAAAGTCGCCAATTCACCTAAAACCATTTCCATACCTGCATCTCCGACAAAGGCCACGACCGCCGGAACGTCCGGTGCGGGACGATTCGCACCGGACATTCCGGACTGAGCCGCCAAACGAAAGCCCATGGCCAACGGTACAGCGCAACCCATCGTACAAAGTCCAGAAGATTGCAGCAAGCTGCGAGCTTCGTAACATTCCCACATCTGGCTCAGCAAAATCCTGTGCGCTCCGCTGTCCACCGTGGCAACTCCATTTCGTGGTAAAGCTTTTCGCACAACATCAACTACCGCTCCCGGCCCCCATTCCTCACCAGCACCGGACGTTACGGTTCCGGAAAAGATCGATTTCAAATCTCTCCTGACTTTTTCCGGTTCTCCATTTTTCCAAACCGGATTTGCAGAAGCTTCTTTTCTCAAGGTTTTCAAACCTTCACCAACGTGTCCGACAAAACTCAAATCGGCTTGGTGCATATAATGCGTGTTCGGTACTGCGCAAAATTCGATCACCCTCGTGCCATCATCCCAGGGGTCACGCCAGCCTGAACGCATTTCAATCGGATCGTATCCTGCCAGAATAATTAAATCACTTTCCCGTACCAGCGGTAACAAATATTGGTCGGCCAAAGGCGAAAGTCCGGCACCGCCGAGAGCAAGCGGGTCATCCTCCGGCAACACGCCTTTTGCTTTGTAAGTTGTGATCAGTGGAATCCCGAAGTCCCGCACGAATTCCTTCACAACACACACCGCATTCTGATTCAACACATCTACACCGGCTATTATCAAAGGCCGTTGCGCTTCACGGAGCCACTGTCGGGCAGTTTCCAATTCTGTTCCTTCCGCTGGTGCGGTATGTGAAGGAAATGTTCGGACAATCATAGTGCTTGCCGGCTGTGATTTCGAGGCCAGCCTAATCGGCAAATCGACATGCACCGGTCCGGGTTGACCGTCCAACGCGATCGCGATCGCTTTGTCAATTGACACATTTACAGCGCCATCAACGACTTTTATACTGGCCTTAGTAACCGATTTGAGTAATTCACCGTGATCAAAAACCTGATGAGTGAAGGTCAGGGCCTCATCAGCATCCACGCAACCGGTGAGGAAAATCATCGGCACCCGATCCTGAAAAGCATTTGCTACTACATTCACAGCATTGGCAACTCCCGGACCAATGGTCGCTACCAGAATTCCTGGCGCACCGTCAGCATGAAACCCGCCTTCCGCCATGAACCCGGCACAGTTTTCGTGCTTTGTTAAAACAAAATCAATTCCGGATTTTCTCAAGCCCTCCATCAAAACCAAAACCTCTCCGCCCGGAATCCCAAACGCACGTCGACATCCCGAGTGATACAGTCTTTTCCCAATTATTTCAGCAGAATTTGCCATTACAACCTTTCATTTTATTTTGCAAAAAACTCACAAAAACCAAAAATATATTTTGCCAATAACCAACATTTATTTTTTGCAAAAAGCTGTAGAGCCTGACAACGTGCCGGACATTGCGGAATTACATACCTGCGAATTATGCCTCTTTTGCCGCCAATTTATAATGCCCGTCCCGTGTTTGCGGGAGTTTTCGATTCAGTAATGCGGAAGCCACTACAGTACGCAAAATCTGCGCTGTGCCGCCTCCAATGGTGAACATGCGTGCATCCCTCGCCATACGTTCCAGTGGCATGTTCCGGGAATATCCGGCAGAACCAAATATTTGCAGTGCGTCATTGGTGACTTTGATCGCCATTTCAGAGGAAAAAATCTTGGCCTGCGCCGCTTCCAGCATGTCCGGAAAACCCGGAACGTCCGGTGCGACTTGTCCAGAACTACCGGAACCTGAGCTAGCAGCTTTGTGAAGCAATAGACGTGCGGCTTCAATTTGCGTGTGCATATCGACCAGCATCCACTGCAATCCCTGAAATTCGCAAATCGGGCGTCCGAATTGTTCACGTTGCTTTGAATAGTCCAAGGCCAGTTCATAGGCACCTGCGGCAATGCCCAGCGCTACCGTTCCAGCTCCAACACGCTGGCCGTTGTAAGCATTCATCAACCCGGCAAATCCGCGCCGCAAACCTTCCGGCGGAATCAAGACCATTTCTTCCGGAACTTCCAAATCTTCGCAAATGATTTGCGTTTCCGGAATTCCGCGCAAACCCATCGCCGGTTCGCGTGTTCCGACTTTCAATCCCTTTGTTCCCTGCAAAACGATAAATCCGGCAATACCCTTCGGTTCCTCATTTTCAAAAACACGGGCAAAAATTAAATGAAATTTGGAAACGCCGCCACCCGTAATCCAGTGTTTTGTACCGTTGAGAATGTAGCGGTCGCCTTTATGATCAGCGCGGGTGCTCATTTCGGTGGCCGCACTTCCAGCTCCAGGTTCGGTTATGCAGATCGCCGGTTTGTCGCCGCTCAAAACATGTTCCGCCGCCAATTTTTTTTGAACTTCTGAACCGTATTTCATTACTGCTCCAACTGCTCCCATATTCGCTTCCACAACTATCCGAGCCGAAACCCCGCAGGCCTTTGCAATTTCCTCAATTACCAGTACCACATCCAGATACGACATTCCGGGGCCTCCATATTCTTCCGGAATCGTCATGCCCATGAAACCCTGCTTGGTCAAGAGTTCCACATTTTCCCATGGATACTGTTCCGTACGATCTACTTCTGCGGCACGGGGCGCAATTTCCTTTTTGGCAAACTCCCGTGCGGTTGCCTGCAATTGTTTTTGAGTTTCTGATAGTTCAAACATGATTTTTCTTTTCAAAAATGGTTGATTTCGGTCTGATTTTTCATTTTATCATTCCCGTGAAAGCTTGTCCTCAACCTGATTGGGGACGGGAATCCAGAACTCGCGGTAATTCCCCTGGATTCCGGGTCTCCTCTACGCTCTGCCCGGAATGACAGGAGGGTTAAGTGATTGTAAAATCATCAACCACTCCTGTATATTTATGTGTTTTTGAGTTCAGATTTGTCCTTTTAAATACATTTTTCGCCTTGCGTCCGTAATCCTCTCGATTGCATAACGGAGCATTGTACGCGGCATTTCTTGGTAATGTTCCTGCAAAAACTCTTCTTCAATTTTAAGCTCTCTTTTTCCAACTTCCCGGAGCATCCAGCCGACCGCTTTATGAATCAAATCCTCTTTGTCGTTGAGCAAAATTTCGGCAATTTTCAGAGTGTCGTCAAAATCATAGTTTCGGATAAAATGAAAAGTAGAAATGATCGAAATTCTCCGTTCCCACAGGTTTTGAGATTTCACCAAACGATAAAGAGGCACTCTATCTTTTTCATACAAATAAGCCCCGACAATGTTTCCTGCGGATATATCAACAAGATCCCAATTGTTGATGAATTTTGTGTTTTCCAAATACAAACCATATATTTGTTTTTGCTCTTCGTCGCCTCCAGTTTTAAAAAGCTGAACCAGCATCAAAACGGCTAACAGACGTTCTTCATGAAATTTCGAATGGAGTAATTTAGAAACTTCCTCAAGTGAAATACCACGATATTTATTTACCAAAAAATATATCGCTTTCGCCATACTCTCCTTTTCCGGTTTTGAAGAATCTTTGGGAATGTTCGGCAATTTCCTTGTTTGCCAGCAGCATCAAATCATTGTGAATAGTTTTCACTCTCATTATTCAACGTTTTTTCAAAAGTAATTTTTACTTCTTTACACATTACATTGGCGCTGAAGCATCAGGTTTCATTCGAGTCATGAGCACCGGACTGCGTTGCGGTTTTTGATTCCAGGAACAGTAGATATTATAAAAAGTGGGATTTTTTTCTTTTTCAGGATAATCAGAACGATAATGAGAACCACGGCTTTCTTTACGGGTTTGTGCACTTTTAATTATCACATCGCACACGTCGAGATAGTTCAATATACTGAGGTATTCCATCCATTCCAGATGAAAGGTACGTCTACCCTGAGACAGGGAGATTGTTGACAATTGTTCCCGAATTTCGTTCATTTCATTGGCGGCTTTTTCCAAACTTTCTTCACTGCGTACCAAACCCGCATTTTCCCACATACTCTGTTTACAACGATCACGTAAAGAATAAATCGAAGTGGAAGACTTTCGTTCAAAAGGTTCAAGGATTGATTCAATCATTTCACCAATCTGCGATTCCTGAACAGGGTTTGAATGTTGCCCTGCCAAATAATCAGCAATAACATCACCGGCAATTCCGCCAAACACAGTTGATTCAGCCACGCCATTGCCGCCAAGTCGATTTGCACCGTGAACCCCTGCAGCATCTTCTCCGGCAGCAAATAATCCTTCCAAATCAGTGCGGCAATCAGTATCAATTCGTAAACCTCCCATCATGAAATGGGCTGTTGGAGAGACAACCACGGGAGCATTTGGTAAATCATAACCCACGTCACTGCAACGTAAGCTCATCCCACGAAAATTTTTCATCACAAATTCTGCCCCCAAATGTGAGGCGTCCAGATAAATTCCTCCTTCCGGCGTGCCTCGTCCGGCCATGATTTCCATAAAACTACTGCGTGAAACGACATCCCTTGTTGCCCTTTCTTCACGCTGATCGTAACGGTGCATATAGCGCTCTCCCTTACCATTGATCAAGTACGCTCCTGCACCACGCAATCCCTCTTCAAGAACTGTCCCGGAAATCATGCTGTTCCCCGCCAGTAAACCTGTGGGATGGAATTGCACCATTTCCATGTCCATCAGTGTCGCCCCGGCCCGAAAACCCATCGCAATCCCATCACATGTTTTGTCCTGACAAGGCGCTGTTATTTTGTACATTGTAGGACCTCCACCTGTGGCTAAAAGAACGGCACGGGCCTGCACAACGATAAATTCACCATGGCGTATATCAATCAATAAAGCTCCTGACACCTTTTGTCCCGAACGGTCAAATAATAAATCAACCGCACGTATCTCTTCTCCAATCGTGACGTTTTCCATGGCCGCCACTTGTTCTGATAAACGGTTGATAATTTCGATTCCGGTTAAATCTCCCTTATGCACGGTGCGGTCAAAAGATTGACCGGCAAATGGTTTCTGATGTACCGTTCCATCCGGATTGCGATCAAAAAAACAACCGGCACGGTTTTCTAATTCCAAAACACGACCCGGTGCTTCACTGACCATTTTCCATGCTAATTCCTGATCATTCAGCCATTGCCCTCCTTTGACGGTATCTTGAAAATGAGCTTCCAATGAGTCACTCTTATCCAGCACAACGTTAAAGCCTCCCTGGACCATGCGTGTACATCCGGATTTGCCAAAAAGACCCCGCACGGCCAAAAAGACTTGGGGCTTTGGATGATGGTCCATCAGATGTAAAATAGCACACAATCCCGCTCCACCTGCGCCAAGGATCAACACATCGGTCTTAAGATGCTGCCAGGTTTCATTCATTATATTTTTGTTAAGGCGAAGTGGACAGGATTTGAGGCACAAATAAAAAGGAGGCCGAAATTAAGACGGCAGCACATCCGGACATTGCCAATCCAAAGAGCAATTTTTGATGACCTGCCAGATTGAAACAATCCAGGGCTATGATCCGTAAACCATTGAACATATGAAAGGCCACCGTCATCACAATCATAAATTCAGCAAATTTGAAAAACGGAGCAGTGTACACATTCATTTCCTGATCAAACAATTGCGCTCCCTGCTGTGAACTGTGAATGGAAAAAAAGTGTGGCACAAGGTAGATTGCCAGGGCAACCCCCGACAATCGATGTAAAAGCCATGAAACATTACCCACACTTTTTTGGGATAAAAACAAACGTTGGAAATGACGCACCAAACTCACAGTCTTACTCCAAACAAAGGTTTTAAACCAAAGTAACCGTAGATGGTTAAACCGATTCCTCCAGTCCAGAACAACCACCCCAGCAGACGTTGTTTTGCCGGCGAGGGGTTGTAATCCAGTACAATACTCCACAGGCCGTTGAACGCATGGTAAATTACTGCCGGGATAAAAAGCATGTAATAAATAAACCAGAAATTTCCCTCCTGCAAACGTGAGGAGATTGTTTGCCAATTCAATTCACCTTGATTAACCACATTGACCGTCCACAGGTGAATTACCAGTGCATAAGCTAGAAATACCCCACTGACGCGCTGCATTAGCCAAGCAAAGAGTCCCCGCTTTTCAATCGTGTTCTGTGTCTGCGTCATATCACCTCATGCTCACGGTCCACCTCTTCACCGAAGCGCCGCAACACCGGCTGCGGAAATTTTTCATATAAAGATTTCAGGTTTTCATTTACTTTTTCATTGCACAGTTCAAATAAACTATTGCCTTCGCTGTCACTTTCAACAATAAACGGCCCCATTTTTTCCACTTCCAGTACCCAAACCGCCTGTGCCACTCCCAACTCCTCCAGCCAATATGCATTCAGGACTTTTCTAATCGCGCGTCCGTAAGTGGCTCCCAATCCATAACCCACCGTAGTCAAATAGACTGCACCCGCCGGAACAAAATGTTTTTTATAATCTGCTGATGTCATGCCTGCTTTTCCAATAATGATTTTACAGGCGGTCTTTTTAAAAAATGCCTCCATCCATTTTCCAAAACGAAATGAGGCCGTGCCTGTGACTGCTTTGACGACATATCCTTCCTCATTGGCCGTGGCGGCAGGTGAACATTGAAAATTGACGTTGGAAATTTCAGTTACAGGAACCGGCAGTTCCAGATTTTGCTCAATCAATCGTTGATACAAACCTTCACGTCCCGTAAAGATCACCCCACTCAAATAAACCTGATCGCCCAACTTTAATGGAACCAAATCCTCTGATTTCACCGGACAGGTAAGGTACACCTCACGCATCTCAAGTTTATTGATATCAATATCATTTTTCATGTCAGTTCCTGATCTTGTTTCATTTTTCATATACCTTCACGGCGGTAATAATCGGTGAACCACTGGGGATCGGTTCGAAATTCGACTTGACCGTCCGGCCATAAACGGGCGGAGGCACGACGTGAAGCAAAACAAAATGTGTGAATAGCAGCCTGCATTCCGCCGGTATGGGCGTAGGCCACTTCGATATGGGCATCCACAACCATTTGACTGCCGACAAAACCCATCGGACCCATCCCGATAGAATTTCCCAATTCCTTTAATTCTTCTTCCAATTCAGCGATTTGCGGATCCGGATTTCGATCTCCTACGGCACGTAAACATGCCGCCTCTTTTGCAATACGCATGGTTGTATCTTTACAGCCTCCAATCCCGATTCCTACCACGGCCGGTTGACATGCCATCCCGCGTCGGCCAAACTGAACCATTGTATCCAGGAAAAACCTCTTGATACCGTCGATTCCATCTGCCGGAAACAACATACGATAGTCTGTCCCAAACAGGCCACCTTTATGCACAGTGGTTAAATCCAGCCATTCACCATCCGGTTCAAAAGCATACTGGACTTCCGGTGCATGAATGCCCAGATTATTATTGTGATCTTTTCGAGTTAAGGGATGGACGCGATTGGGACGCAGCGGAATACTTTTAGTTGCATCCGCAGTAGCTCTTCGCAAATTGCGTTCCAGCTCAACAAACCCGCCTTGTGTACGACATTCATTACCAAGTTTCACATACCAGCGTGGAAGTCCGGTATCTCCACACATAGGGCGTTGGTCGGCTTCTGCGACTTCATAATTTTTTTGAATTTCATTGAGCACAAATTTTGAAAGCGGATTTTTTTCCAGTACACACATATTCTTAATAGCTGATTTAAAATCCTGTGGAATGCCGATAGCGGCTCGTGACATCAATTCCAGGGCTACTTCGTAAATCAATTCTTTAGGGATGCTCCCATCGACTGTCGTCATGGGCGCCCTGACTGAATCATCAGAAAAAGTTTTTGAAAGCATGTACCACCTCCTTACGTTTAAGTTTTTGAATTGCCCTGGTTGGCGAGATTCCCATGGGACAGACATCAGTGCAATTGAATTGTGTGTGACATCCCCAGGCTCCATCATGAGAATTTAAAATATCCAGGCGCTCTTTCCCGGCTCCATCCCGTGAATCTGCAATCAAGGTAAAAGCACGGTTCATGGCGGCAGGTCCCAGGTAGCGCTGATTAGTTTCAACGATATTGCACTCACCATAGCAGCATCCACAGGTGATGCATTCAATTTGCGGATCAATATTTTTCCGTTCTCTTGAATCAGGAAAGATTTTAGCAAATTCCTGACTATCTGGAATCTTTGGTACAAATTCGGAGCGGACCCGTCTGTACCGATCAAAAAAAGGACTCATGTCAACCACTAAATCTTTGATAATCGGATAATGCGGTAAGGGTTCAATAATCAGTTCCTTACCCTCAAAACCCTGAAATGAGGTGCGGCAGGTCCAACGATTCTTCCCGTTGATGCGCATGGAACAAGTTCCGCACATGCCCGCACGACATGAATAACGAAAAGCCAGGCTCGGGTCAAGATTGTTTTGAATGTAGTTTACCACATCAAGAACATTCATGTTTTCCTGCTGTGGAACCTTAAAGGTGTCAAAACGAATCTCTTTATCTTCCGGTCCTGAGCAACGTCTAACTTTTACAACAATCTCCATTCTTCAAACCACTCCATTATCGGCCAATTCCCTGCGTTCATTCTCATCCATACCCAATATTTCTTCCAATATTTCATCGGTGTGTTGCCCCAAAGTCGGTGGTGCGTTGCGGTAGCTGACCGGAGTTTCTGACATTTTTACCGGACTGCCGATTAAACTGACTTCGCCTTTTCCGGAAAGCGGGTGGGGCATGGAAATTTCCATTTCGCGATGTTGGATTTGAGGGTCGTCAAACACATCTTTGATAGTGTTGACTGGGCCGCAAGGAACATGTAATTTTTCCAGTCCATCCAACCAATATTGAGTCGTGTGTTGTTGCGTCAAATCAGTAATCAATGCAACCAAAATGTTGCGATTTTGCACTCGGTCTGTGTTGGTTTTGAAACGAGAGTCGTCCGGCAATTCCGGTGCTTCAGCAAATTCACAAAACTTACAGAATTGTGCATCATTGCCTACCGCCAAAACAAAAAAGCTGTCACTGGTTTGTAAAACTTGATAGGGAACAAGGTTCGGATGAGCATTGCCGAGACGGTGTTGATCTTCACGGGAAGTTAAATAATTTGATCCGGAATTGATGAGCCACGCCGCTTGCGAATCGAGCAACGCCAAGTCGATGTGTTGCCCGTTTCCGCCGGCATCGGACTTCCCGGCATGATCTCGATTACGAATTGCTGAAAGGATGCTGATTGCAGCGTACATTCCGCACATCACATCCGCTATTCCAACTCCAACTTTCATTGGCGAGCCGTCTGCTTCTCCGGTAACGCTCATAATACCGCCCATAGCCTGAATCATAAAGTCGTATGCGGCACGGTGAGACTTTGGTCCTGTCTGTCCAAATCCGGAAATCGAGCAATAAACTAAATCCGGAAATTCGTCTTTCATTCCCGCATAATCTAAACCGTATTTTTTTAAGCCACCGACTTTGTAATTTTCTATCAGCACATCACATTTTCCTGCAAGTTTCCGGATGATTTCCTGACCTTCCGGTTTTGTGATATTCACGGTCAACGAACGTTTGTTTCGGTTAACACAAAGGTAATACGCACTTTCGGAAGTGTCATTTCCGTCTGCATCTTTGACAAACGGCGGCCCCCATTTCCGGGCGCTCAATTTTGATCACATCCGCTCCCAAATCGCCAAGAATTTGCGTGCAGGTCGGTCCGGCTAAAATCCGGCTCATGTCTAAAATCCGTAATCCCTTAAGTGGGCCGGTGTTTTGAGTTTTTTTGGAACGTCCGGAACTAAGTTTTGAGTTTTGAGTCTTCATTTCGTTCTGTCTAAAATTAAATTATCATTTTGAAGCAAGCTATCAAAAACAATGACGGAAACTAATCATGAAATACATAATCTCAGAATTGATGCAGTCGTAATAAGTATGAAATCGTCTATTTGTCATTTCGACCATAGGGAGAAATCTTAATGATATTAGTGTGGCCGCTTAGACAAGATTTCTCGCTTCGTAAGCAATGACACGGTTTTAGGACTTTTTACAGGTTCATCAGAATTGATCATTAAAATATTTTATTATATGCAAATAGTGCCGGTGTCCCGCCAGTATGAATAATGACAATATCATCCCCTTTTGAAAAATATCCTTTTTCAATTAGGCCAAAGAGACATGAAAATGTTTTTCCAGAATAAACAGGGTCCGATAATAAACCTTCTTTTTGTGCCAATAATTCTATCGCATTTTTAGTTAAGTTCGTAATATTTCCATAGCCACCATCTAAACAGAAGTCTTCAACGTGAATATCACTTTTTGAAACTACATTGGGTGTTTCGAGCAAATTTTTACATAAGTATTGAGAACATTGATAAACACGTGCATTTTGTTGTTCAGCGTTACGCCGAACACACGCACCGACGACTGGAACATGATTCTCCAATAATCTTAATCCTGTTAATAAGCCGGTATGAGTATATGAACTTCCACTAGGCACAACCACAGCCGAAGGGGTTATATTTTTTTCTTTAAATTGCTGATCTAATTCAAATGCAGCGTCAACATATCCTAACGCACCTTTTGGTTTGTTTGATAATGTTAATGGAATAATATAAGGTTTCTTTCCTTGAACACGAAGTAAGTCTGAAATTTCAGCTAATTGCTTATCTGCTCCTTCTTCATCTTCACCGTCAGAATAATAATGTAAATTTGCACCAAATATTTTATATAACAACACATTTCCTGAATTGTGATACTCTTCAGGCTTATTTGCAACTCTATTTTCCAGTTGCAGATGACACTCCATATTACATTTTCGAGCAAAAGCAGCGGCAATTCTCATATAATTGGATTGTACGGCTCCTGTAATTAAAACGGTATCACAGCCTTGTGAAATTGCCTCACCAAAGTAAAACTCAAGTTGTCTGACTTTATTTCCGCCCATCCCCAAACCGGTACAATCGTCACGTTTCACATATAAGTTATAGTCACCAAAATGACGACTAAGGTTCGGCATATATTCTAGTGGTGTCGGTGAATGAACAATTTTGGTGCGAGGGAATTTAGAGAGAATATTTTTCAAGGTCTATCCCAGCAATTTAATCATGTTGGATAAAAGCATATAGGTTGCAGTTAAGATCAATATCAAACTGACTAATTTTCGAAACATCTTGTCCGGAATGTTGCCTGATATTTTATTGCCTAGAAAAGTTCCAATAATAGCAGGCATTAGGACATAAACTAGGGAACCTAGTGTTGTATCAAAGATACCATTCATAAATAATTGTATTATAATTGCCGTTCCATATGAAAACATAAATACGATGAATATCATCGCACGTGTTTCATGTTTCCTTAAGGAATTATTCTGTGCGTAAAGTGCCAAAGCTGGTCCCGGCACGGCAATGGATGTGGTCATCATTCCTGAAACAAAACCATAAAGCCCTGTATTCAAGGCACTGCTTCTTTTATTATCTGAGTTCGAGAGTAATTGTTTTTTCGATAAATAAGGTATTAATAGCGCAGAAAATATGACAAGACTAACAAATAGTTGAATTGAGGTAGTTGTTGCATAATTCAACAAAAGGAAACCCAACGGAAATCCAAATAATGACCCCAGGATAATATGCTTGCACGTTTTAATGGGCGTATATTTATAAACAAAAGGCACTAGGATGATGGTAATGATAAACGTTGATATCAACGTCAATTGAACCGCACTTTGTACATCTAATATAAGAACATAAAATGGTAATGTTAATAGTGCAAAACCAAACCCTGTAATGGACTGAGTAATTGCGGCAAAGAAAGTAATTAGCGCCAATAAGGCAAATTGAATAATGGTTAACTCGACCATCTTTTGTTAAACCAGACCAGTTTAAATTAAATTCTTATATTTGGTTTATCCTCAGTACCTCTTGCCGTTTACGTTGTCTAATAACCACAAGACCCAAAAGTGCTAAGGCTGGAAAGTACATCCATTGTTTGGCAGGACGATCAGTTGGTATTTGCAGGCTGAGAATTTCCCAATCAAAGTCGATTCCGGCTTTTTGCGCCAAACTGTCAAATGTGACCATATCGACAAAAACTCTCTTTTTTTCTGTGCGTAATTCCAGTCCCGCTTTTTCTAATCGAGCTTTTCCAGGTGCTGATTCTCCCATTGGAAGAACAACCATTTTGCTGACAAGATTCCCGTCGATACTTTCACCCTCCACGTGCAAACGCAAATCTGCATTTGGAGGAAGTTGCTCAACCATTTCAACAATCTTAATTGGTTGGACAATCTGGCTTGAAGGATAAACCATTTCCCACCAGTAGCCCGGTCGGAAAAATGTAAAAGAGATCAAGAGCAGAATTAGAGTTTCCCACCAACGACTTTTTACAAAGAAATAGCCTTGAGTGGCGGCGGCAAACAAAAGCATGGCCAGAATCGCGGTGATAATTGTGATCAGCAAATGCCACCAACTCTCAATCCCAATCATCAAAAGTTCGGTATTGAAAATAAAAAGGAAAGGAAGAATTGCCGTGCGAATATCATAGAGAAAACCTTGTATTCCGGTTTTAATCGGATCACTTTTCGCAATCGCTGAAGCCGCAAAAGCCGCTAAACCGACTGGTGGCGTATCGTCTGCTAAAATTCCAAAATAAAAGACAAACATATGAACCGCAATCAACGGCACGATCAAACCGTTTTGCGCACCTAATGTTACAACCACCGGAGCCATCAGCGTGGAGACCACGATGTAATTTGCTGTGGTTGGCAATCCCATGCCCAACACAAGACAAATAAATGCTGTAAACAGTAACATCAACATCAAGTTCCCTCCGGAGATAAACTCTACAAACTCGGTCATCACCAATCCAATTCCGGTCAATGTTACCGTGCCGACGATGATTCCAGCAGTTGCAGTGGCAACTCCAATTCCAATCATGTTTCGCGCACCGAATATTAACCCGTCAACTAAGTTCCGGAGACCTTTGAAAAATTCGTGCTCCAAATCACCACTTTTCCGGAAAAATACTTTCAACGGCCGTTGAGTTGCTAAAATGAACAGCATGATCATCGTAGCCCAAAATGCGGCCAGTCCCGGTGAAAATCGTTCAACCATCAAACACCAAATTAAAACAACAACCGGAAGTAAATAATGCAATCCGGATTTAACAGTTGGGCCAGTCTCAGGAAGTTCTGTCAACTCAAGATGATGTTCGTCAATTTCCAAATCAGGAAAATTAATGGAATAACGCATAAGTGCAAAATATGCTGTCAAAATTAAAACTCCAGCTATCCACGGTGATGCTTCTCCAGCGACTGATTTAATCCAGCCAAAACCATAATAAATGATTCCGGAAAGTAT
>JYMV01016335.1_pt1 | contig 14606 bp, 9 predicted proteins | sample 338911 | NCBI WGS metagenome assembly JYMV01 (sample SAMN03354496, study PRJNA234377) | hydrothermal vent metagenome | biome: Deep sea; feature: Hydrothermal plumes at the Eastern Lau Spreading Center, Western Pacific Ocean; material: Seawater | place: Tonga | collected 2009 | depth 2000 m m
CAAGGGGGCTCCGATGACCGGAGAGGAAACCCGCGCCCTGGTTGAAGAGCAATTGACCAACTTAAAAATGGACTACCTTGATTTTTATGGCTGGCATGGGATCAATAATGAAGAAAGGTTGAAGGCGGCGATTAAGCCGGGAGGGCCGGTGGAGGTTTTGCACCGGTTACGGGAAGAAGGGCTCATTCGGCACATTGGTTTTTCCACCCATGCTCCTCTGAATATCATTCTTCAGGCACTGAATACGGACTTGTTCAGTTTTGTGAACCTGCATTATTATTATTTTTTTCAGCGTAACCTTGCGGCCGTCCGATTAGCGGGGGAGAAGGATATCGGGGTGTTCATCATTTCTCCCAATGAAAAGGGAGGCCTGTTGTGGAATCCTTCTCAAAAGGTTGAGGAGACCTGTCATCCTTTGACCGCGATCGAGTTCAACGGGAAGTTTTGCTTGAGCCACCCCGAAATCACAACTTTAAGCATGGGGATTCATGAGCCGGAACATTTCCCCCAAAACCTTTCTATCTTAAACAGGAGGGATTATTCCTCACCCTCCTATCGTAAAGTCCAGAAAAGGATGGACGCACCGCTTTCCAAGATATCCGGCCTTTGCACTTTGTGCGCAGAATGTTTGCCTTGTCCTGAAGAAATCAATATTCCAGAAGTGTTGCGCTTCCGCAATTTGCTGGAAGCCTATGGCATGGTGGACTATGGCAGGTTCCGATATAATATGTTTGAGGGAAAAGGACACTGGTTTCCAGGTAACTTCGCTTCTAAATGTACCGAGTGCGGCGACTGTCTGCCTCGTTGTCCTGAAAAGCTGGAAATCCCGAAATTACTGTTTGATACCCACAAAAGATTGTTCGATCGAAAAGCCTGGGCTAAAAACCAGCTTTACATCATGGTCGTTTCGATAGCCAAATTTTTACGTAAATTTATTCCAGGTCTTACTTGATCAAGGGCGGCGATTATTATGCGGCATTATGGGAACAATTTTTGCGATACACTTTTAGGACATTTGCCGATTCGTTGTCGGGCAGTTCTTTAACGATGCGGATCATTTCCGGCAGTGCCTGTTTGAAGGCCTCAACCAAGCGTGGTTCAAAATCTTTTCCACTACCTTGTTCGATAATCTCCATGGATTTTTCTATGGAGAAAGCTTCCTTATAATATCTTTTGCTAGTCAGGGCATCAAAAACGTCGCAGATGGCTACAATTCGTCCTGCCAGAGGGATTTCTTCACCTTTCAAATTGTTAGGATAACCGGAACCGTCCCAACGCTCTTGATGTGAAAGGGCGATGGTTTCGGCCATTTTCATAACTGCAGATTGGCTTCCCGAAAGAATTTCTGCCCCGATTTCAGGATGCTTTCTCATAATCTCCCATTCTTTTTCATTCAGTTTTCCAGGTATGAGCAGGATTTCGTCGGGGATACCGATTTTCCCAACATCGTGCATGGGGCTGGCCTGAAGCATGATTTGGCATTCATCGTCGGTCAAGCCGATTTTTTTCGCCAGGTTTGCCGAGAGCCGACTCATGCGAATGACATGCATGCCCGTTTCATTGTCGCGGTATTCTGCGGCCCGGCCCAGGCGAAGCACGGCTTCCTGCCGGGTTTCTTCCAGTTCATGGGTCAGATTTTGGGACACCTGAAAGTTGTGTGGGCTAAATATCCGGTGTTTCTAGGGAATTTTCACAGGAGTCCAAAAGGTTTTGGGCGTTTTGGTAGGTATCGTCTTTATCCAGCACATTTTTAAGCAACGGGATGGCTTTCTGGCATTTAAGGAGTTTGCTATAAATTTCACCCATGATGAATTGCAGGTGAATTTCATCGGGGTCTATCAAACTGTAGCGGTTGCCATACATGAGCACTTCTTTGGCTTCGCCCAGACCCCGGTAACTGAAAACGATGCTTTGCAAAAGTTTCAGATTCAGGGGGTCTTCTTCGAGAGACTTGAGGGAATGTTCGAGTGATTTCAGGTATTCCTTTTTCATATTGTAAAATTCGGCAGCCGAATGCCTGAGTGCCTTGTCTTCAGGATTTTTTTCTGTTGCCTGTAGAAGGTTGATCAGCCCAATCTCCCGCATCACCATTCCCATTTGGCGGGGATCATTTTTAGCCGTGTTCTTGAAATAGTCCAGGGCCTCTTCCTTTTGCCCCATTTCCAGAAGGTTGTAACCCATATATAAATGCGCGTAACTCAACTGCGGATTTTTCTCCAAAGCCATTTTGAGAAGGCCAATACTTTTCTCATATTCGCCGATTTGATAATAGCTGTGGCCCAGGTTGAGCAGGCTCTCCCAGCTTTCAGGGTTCATTTCTACCTGTTCGATCAACCGGGCGATTTGGTTCCTGTCGGCCTGCAAATGGTAACGAACCAGATTATTGTCTTCAATCAGGCTCAGGGCTTTTAAAAGTTGGCCCCGATTTCCGTACATTACGCCACGTTGGTAAAGGTCCATGGCTTCGTAATGGGTTTTCAGCCTCCTCCGGTCTGTCTCTGAAAGATTCTCCACATGTTTGGCAATTTGATCAAAAGATGCCCGGTTGAATACATACTTTTCCTTGCCGGACACATCTATAACATTTCCCAGATCAAGATAAAACTCGATGGCGGGATGGTTGTCGGTGATAAGGGGGTAACCCCTGCCTAAAGCTTGAACTTGCTCATCGAGAAACCAGATATTGCTTAGAAAGGCAAAGACATTGAAAATTTCAATATCGGCCAGCTCTTTTTTGACTTCGGGTTCCTGCAACCGTGTTTTAAGTTTTTCGAAATCAATGCGGATAGGTTGATCGGAACCGATGAGGAGCATTTCGTTGGCGACCGGCATCCAGCCCATGGTGTATGGAAAAACGGACCGGAAGGTGCTGAAGTGCATCGCCACTTCTTTTTCTCCCTGGCTGTGGAGGGGAACCCACTGCGCTGATATTCCTCCCGATTTCAGGTATTTTTTCTGTAGTTCGTAATATTCCCGGGTATACAGGTTAACGGTGAACGCGGTGCGGGGAGGTGGCGGCTCGGACGTAATGACATCGTAACGTTTATGGGTGGTCAGAAGGTGGTTGCGACCATCCTGAATCACGAAGTTAACTTTGGGGTTGTTCAGCACTTGCCGGTTTTCTTTGGCAAATATTCTTCCCGCGTTTATGACACTGGAAGACAACTCCAGACTATCCACAGACTTGACTCGCGTGTGAAGGCTCGCCGCCCCTGTGGTTTGTCCGGTGCCGAAGCAGACGACCAGCACGTCTGTGGGTTGATCCACCAGCAGGAGGGGAATGTGGGCGAGCAGTTTCATATAGCGTGTCGCGATCAGGTTGGATGCGGACATGGAAACGCCATTGGTGATCAAGCTTTTCGCATCCGGGTCGAGAACGCCATAATTGCCTTCGAACACGGCTACGGTATCGGAGAGCCCTTCCTCGAAATACAGCAACTTTTTAAGATTGCGTTTTCCGGCACTGTCTCGCATGAAAAACGGATTTAACAAATCCTTGGGAATGGCCATGTTGACAAATAGGATCAGTGCCACGAACACAGACGCCAACCCTTTACGCACAGCCAGGGTCAAATAGTTTCCAGTTCGGAACAGCAAAACCACAGTCAGCAAGTTCAGGGTTGCGACCAGGGTCAGGCTGACCTGGCTGCCTAAATTGGGGAGAAACAGGAAGCCGGCGCACAATGACCCCAGAATCGCTCCAAGGGTATTTGCCGAATAGATCTGGCCGGTAGCCTTGCCGATGTTTTGATGTTTACCGGAAATCATTTTTATCAACAGAGGAAAGCACATACCCAAAAACAGGGTGGGTATCAGCATGAGCCCGGCGGAATCTTTGAAGTAGCGTAAAAACGCCGATAGGGGTTGGGTCAGGTTGTAACCGTTCCAGGGAGCGGAAAGGATCGACTCGAGTCCGTAAAGGGAACCGATCACGTAAAGACCCGTGCCGGCCTGTAGTATTAACAAGGTCGTCCGGATGTTATGAATTCTCGATGCCAGGGGGATCAATATCAGGCTACCCAGAAAGATTCCCAAAAGAAAGACCGTGAGCATCATGCTGAAGGAGTAAACGGTGCTGGCGATGCTGAACACTAACAGCCGTGTCCATAAAACTTCATAGGCCAACGCCGTGAATCCGCAGATAAAGCTGATGCCCATCCAGAACTTTTGATCCCTGTTCCAGTCGATGCGCGGTGCCTGCAAGGGGGGTAGCCGGAATTTCCAATCTGCACCGGGAACGGTTTCCAGATAAATGCTCAATGCGCTGATCCCTATCAGAAGGTTGGCCCCTGCCGCTAGAAGAACAGTTTGCAGGACACCAAATGTTCCCATCAGGAAGAATCCGGCCATCAGGCAACCCAATGCGCCACCCAGGGTGTTGAGAGCATAGAGGAGGCTCACCTGGGTTCCAATGTGGCTGTCTTCGGTGACGCAGTATTTGCTGATGATCGGCAAAGTGGCTCCCATGAGGGTGGTGGGAACCAGCATCAATCCAAACGCAAACACCATTTTTATCAAATTCTGCAAGGGAATGGATTCGGGGATAACGCTGTGGAGGGAAGCATAGATTCCCGAAAAATTAGCGAAAAGGAAAGAGAGCAGAGCGCCACTGGCAAAAATCAGGATTTCTACCCAGCCATAAATAAGCAGTGCGGCCTTTCCTCCTGCAGACGAGCCCTGGGTTTCCGGCAACCGGTCGACCGCATAGCCGAATAGATAACTGCCCAGGCCCAAACCCGCCATAAATGCCGCCAGCACTACCGATACAGAAAACACGGTATGCCCGAACACCAGGGTCAGCATCCGGGTCCAGACGATTTCGTAAATCAGTGCGGTGATGCCGGAAATAAAAAATAAAAAATAAACGATGGGAGAACGTTGCATGTTTTATAAGGGGTTTGGGTCCAGCGTGACGCTGGACTCAATGAGCAATAACTCTATCTGGCGAGCAAAGAGTTATTTCGGCTGAAAGAGCCCTTACCCAGTTGCCTCCACGGCTAGTGGGCTCTCAAATTAATTGACATTGACACAGGCTTCAAGTAATTTTTAGAGATCCTATGTAGATACTTGTTTTTTTCAGAATCATAATGAAGGTTTCAGCAATGGGAACGCAAGAAATAAAAATCGCCGATGTCGATCATCCTTATGCCAAGGAAAATGGTGTTGAGTGGTCTGAGGAGGCGTGGGAGCGGGTGAAACACGCTCCGGAATTTGTGCGTCCGGGAATCCGTAAGCTGATGGTTCAGCGTTGCGTTAAAAGAGGTTTTAAAATAGTTACTTCTGACTATCTGACCGAAATTCGCAATGAGTCCATGATGCTGGTGTCCAAAAGGGTCAAGGGGTTCGGCTTCGAAGAATTGACGATGGATGCCTTCGAGGTGGCGAAGGAAAAAATGCGGCAAAGTCCGCGCAAGGTGGAAGTGATTGAGGAAATAGAAGACTTTCTCGCCATGCGTACCGAGAAAAAAGACGACATTGTTGAAAAATTCAAAGAATATATGGAGTTCGCGACCCCCCAAGGCATTCCCTGGAGCAAGGAAGCGTTGGAGAAAATGGAGAAGGTGCCGCCCTTTGTTCTGGGTATGGCCAAACAGACCATCGAGGGCCGTGCCCGCGAGCGCGGAGACAAGATGATCACTGTTTCAATTATTGATGAGGTGTTCACCAAGATGATGCCTGCATCGGCTAAACAGGCAATGGGGATGGAAGTGACCGAAGAGGACCTCAAGCGCGATGAGCAATTAGCTAAGGAAAAAGAAGAACCGGTGGAAGTCTCGCTGAAATGGGAAGACGATGCTTTGAAAAAGGTTTGCCGGATTCCTATTCCCTTCATCCGTAATATGGCGGTGAAACGTATTGAGCAAGAGATTTCCAAAGAAGGAAAAGAGGTTGTAACGCTCGAATTATTTGATAAATATCGATTCACTTTTTAATCGCGAGGTTATTATTACTGGCCGGTTGTTTTGTTTTGGTCTGGGTTTTTCCTCATTGGCCTTGGCTGAAAGCCTTCTGCCCAAAGGATGGAATATCTCCGGGACCTGCCGGGGTGGTGACAGGCAAGACGCGATCAAAGCTAAAAACATTCCGACCTGCCTTTTTGATGGTTCCCGTTCCACACCAGAAATTTCAAAGGCCGTCTCCCTGGCAACGCATCTTTTAATCACGATTCCTCCCCAACCTTCCGGCGATGTGGTGCTGGAAAATTTTAGTGAAGAGATTTCCCAGGCCAGCCATTTGCAATGGATCGGATACATTTCTTCAACCGGAGTTTATGGTGATGCCCGGGGGGAATGGGTGGTTGAGACTTCGCCCTTGCGTGGGTCTACGGATCTCAATCGCCGGCGTGTTGAAGTGGAATCGGCCTGGCTCAAGATGGGCAAGGATCACGGTTTGCCGGTGATGATTTTTCGCTGTGTGGGTATTTATGGGCCGGGAAGGAACTTGCTGGTTTCTGTGCAACAGGGGCGTGCCCGGCGCATTGACAAACCCGGTTTGGTATTTTCCCGCATCCATACTGAGGATCTTGCGCAAACGCTGGAAGCTTCGATGAAAAATCCCCAGCCCGGCGAGATATATAATGTCAGCGACGACTTTCCTTGTCCTCCAGCCGAGGCGGTGGAATATGCCTGTGGTTTGCTGGGTGTGGAACCGCCACCCTTGGTGCCTTATGAGAATGCTGATCTTTCCCCAACCGCCCGGGGTTTCTACAACACCAACAAACGTATCTCGAACAAAAAAATCAAAGATGAACTGGGTGTGAAACTGCGTTACCCCGATTACCGCTCCGGCTTGAATGCGTTGTTTAAGGATTTTTAACTGGAAGTCTTGAATTATTATAAGCCCGTTGGATAGTCGAGAAATTCGCTGGTGATGCCGAATTTTTGTGTTAAATGATTGCCCACCGCTTTCACGCCGCCGGTTTCGGTGGCGTAATGCCCGGCGAAAATCAATACGCAGTGGCCTTCAATGGCTTCATGGTAATGGTGGTTGGCTCCTTCTCCCGTGATGTAAGCAGAGAGCCCTTCACGGCTGGCCTGCCCAACGATTTCCGCAGCCCCACCGGTTACCAGGCCCACCGATTCAATATCTCCCGCACCGATCAATTTGACGGATGAACCCAGTTTCTCTGACAGTTCCTGTGCCAGGGCTTCAGCGGATTTTTTGTTGATTGTGCCCTTGAAACCAATTTTGATTCCGCCATATTCGCCAAACGGCTCCAGGTTTTCCAGTCCGATCAAATCGGCCAAAGCCCGGTTGTTTCCCAATACAGGATGCAGGTCGAGTGGGATATGGGCCGAATACAATCCCAGGTTGGCACTTATCATGGAAGAGATTTTTTCATAATAGGTCCCGCGAAGTGGTTGCAGTCCGCCCCAGAAAATTCCATGATGCACAAACATCATCTGGCAATTTTTTTCGATGGCCAGATCGATGGTGGCTTGGCACAGATCTACCGCCAGTCCTATTTTTTTTATTTCGCCGGTGTTTTGCACTTGCAGTCCGTTCATGGCGTTGGGCGAATCGCTAATGGATTGGATGTCCAAAAGGTTGTCCAGGTAGTGGCTGAGTTGTAGAATGTCCATGGTCAAAATTATAACTTCTTACGGGTTGCAGAGGCAATAGTGATCAATTTTATTCTCCGAAACATTTGGCAGAGGATCATCCTGCTGGTTTTTATTTCCATCATTTCCCACGCCGTCGTGCATCTGGCACCGGGAGAGCCGGCATTGGTGGATCCTTCCAACCCGAGAATGAAGGCGGAAGATGTTCAGCGAATTAGGGCGGCCTACCATTTAGATGAACCCATACACATTCAGTATATTTATTGGGTTAGAGATCTGTTTACCGGTGAACTCAAGTCGTTCAAGGATAACCAGCCAGTTATGGAAAAAATCTGGGGAAAATTTCTAAATTCTCTTCCCTTGTTTATTGTAAGTATGATGATCATTTGGTTTTTGGCCTTTCCTGTTGGAATTGAAGCGGCCATAAACCGAGATTCTAAATTTGATAGGACCAGCACTTTTATTTCTTATGCTCTGATATCATTCCCAGGTTATTTCCTGGCTTATCTCCTTATCATTTTCATGGTCAAGACCTTTAATATCCCCGTTATTGGGATGAGAACCTTCGGTCTGGAAGAGGCCCCGCTATTACTCCGGTCCATGGATCGGGTATGGCATTTGACTCTTCCCGCAATAATTTCGGCCATTGCCGGCATTGCGGTACTTTCCCGCTACGTGCGTTCGCAAATGCTGGAAGTGATTCATCAGGATTATATGCGCACCGCACGGGCCAAGGGTTTGCCGGAGGATCAGGTGATCTACCATCACGGATTGCGTAATGCCCTTCTTCCTTTCATCACCATGTTTGGTTTGATGATTCCGGGGTTAATAGGAGGTTCGGTGATCTTTGAAACCATATTTGCCTGGCCGGGAATGGGACGGTTGGGATTCGAAGCCATACTGGCGCGCGATTTTCCCGTTATCTTGACGTTGAATTTTTTTGCTGCCGTTCTGGTTTTGCTGGGTACGTTGATTTCCGATGTTCTTTATGCGGTGGCGGACCCGCGTATCAAATTTTAGGAAAGTCTTATGAACGAACCGATCATTAATTTCGAAGCCGATGCCCTGACACCGTCTAAAGGCTTGTTTCAGGAGCGTTGGGATATTCTCAAACGCAATCGCAGGGCGTATGTCAGTTTTTGGTTTCTAATTGTATTATTTGTTTTAGCATTACTTGGAAAAGTATTTACGCAGAATATAATTCTTTTTGACCCAAAGATTGTACGACTTTCAGAAAAATTTCTTCCTCCGCTCACCCCTTTCGCCAGTACTATCACTCCCAAAGAAGATGCTCCCTTGGTAGGAATCTATTTATTGGGTACGGATGAACTTGGACGGGACGTTTTTGCCCGTATGGTGGAAGGGAGCTTTGTTTCACTCACAATTGGTTTTGTTGCAGTTGGCATAGCCTTAACAGTAGGAATTTTTTTTGGTGGACTGGCCGGATATTACGGTCGGGTCAAACTGGCATTCATTACGGTGGATACACTCATTATGCGGTTTGTGGATATCATGTTGTGTTTTCCCAGTTTCTTTTTGATTTTAACGGTCGTTGCACTGCTTCCACCCAGCATATACAACATCATGATTGTGATCGGGTTGACGAGCTGGATGGGGATTGCCCGGTTCGTTCGTGCTGAATTTTTATCATTGCGCGATCAAGATTTTGTTTTAGCGGCCAGGAGTCAGGCTATTCCCGAATGGCGGATCATCTTCATTCATATGGTTCCCAACGCCATAGCCCCGGTTCTGGTTTCGGCAACAATTGGTGTGGCGACCGCTATTCTTACTGAGTCTGCTTTGAGTTTTCTGGGATTCGGTGTGCAACCTCCGGACGCGACCTGGGGAAACATTATGGCGGATGGTAGAACATTTTTGTTCGATGCTCCCTGGCTGATGTTTATTCCCGGATTCACCATCCTGTTTGTGGTGCTGGCATTCAACCTTTGCGGTGAAGGCCTGCGCGAAGCCTTCAACCCTAAACTCAGATCAACCCCCTAAATTCAATTTTCCAAAAAGAACCTTCGACTTTTGATATTTGTTGAGAGAGCAAATAGACATTAATTAAAAAGCATATTGTCCATGGTTAGTATAAGAACACTTATTGCCTCGAGGGCACCTCGTGATATTTATTGAGAAAGTAAATTTACAATTTGGTTCCAAGGTGCTTTTTGGGGATGTCAGCTTCCACCTTCGCCCAAGGGAAAAGGTGGGGCTGGTGGGGGAAAACGGCACCGGCAAGACCACTCTCTTTAAAGTGATAACAGGAAAAACTGTGCCGGACTCGGGTAAGGTGAGTCTCAGGAAAGGCCTGCGTTTTGGTTTGCTGGAACAGGAACTGGAAGGGGGGAGTGAAACCGTTCTCGAAAGGGTGGTGCTTGGCGACCCACATTTCCTTAAGGTGAAAACAGAAATGGAGCGGTTGCAATCTGACCAGACTTATCATGACAGATACGGAGACCTGCAACACGAGTTTGAACGCTTGGGAGGCTATGACCGGGAGGCCAGGGCAAAAACCATCCTTCGAGGACTGGGAATCAGATCGGAAAAGTGGGACCAACCTCTCGACCAGTTATCCGGCGGCTGGCGAATGCGGTGTGAGCTTTCGCGCTTGTTATTGCAGAGCCCGGATGTCTTGTTGCTGGATGAGCCGTCAAACCATCTGGATTTAAAATCCGTGGTCTGGCTGGAATCGTTCCTGAAATCTTATGAGGGCAGTGTCCTGCTCATTTCCCATGACCGCAGGTTTTTAAATTCCTTGGCAAGCCGGATCATTGAGTTGGATCGCGGAGCACTTTCGGTTTATAGCGGAAATTATGATGACTACGAAAAACAGAAACAAGAGAGGGAGGAGTTGCTTGAGTCCCAGGCTGCTAACCAAAGCCGCAAAATTGCCGAGGTGGAACGGTTTATAGAAAGGTTTCGCGCCAAAAATACCAAGGCCACCCAGGTGCAAAGCCGAATAAAAATGCTGGAAAAAATGGAGCGGGTGCAAACCACCCAGGGTACAAAAGCCATTCACTTTCGTTTTCCCCAACCAGCGAGAACAGGGCGACATGTTTTGGAGATGAATGGGGTCTCTAAAAGTTATGGAGCCCTCAAGGTTTATGAAAATTTTTCCATCAACCTTGAAAGGGGCTGGAAAGTGGCTCTGGTAGGGGAGAACGGTGCGGGCAAATCCACTCTGCTGAAACTGATGGCAGGTGCTCTTCAGCCGGATGAAGGGGAGGTTAAACTCGGAGCGAATGTGTCGCGGTCCTACTTTGCCCAGCACCAGGGCGAGACGCTTAACTTTAACCATACGGTTTTTCAATCCCTGGAAGAGACCGCGCCAGGACTCCTGCTCACTGCAAAGCGAAATATTCTAGGGGCGTTTTTATTCACCGGGGAGGATGTTGAGAAGAAAGTCTCCGTCCTTTCAGGTGGAGAACGCTCCCGCCTGGCTTTAGCGCGAATGCTGTGTGGTGGTACTGGGCCGGAGAAGAGTAAGTCCGGAAATGAAAAACCGTCCACTAGCCGTGGCGGCAATGAGCAAGGACTTGTTAAGTCGAGAAGAACGGTTGCTGGCAGTAAAAAGCCATTGCCAGTTGCCAGCGGAGGTCCTCCGTCGCTGGTCTTGTTTGACGAACCGACAAACCATCTGGATATGCGGTCCCGGGAACATTTGGCGGCAGTTCTTTCTGATTATGAAGGCGGTCTGGTGATCATTTCTCATGACCGGTTTTTCCTCGATGGTTTTATCAACCGGGTGTGGGAGGTGGAGGGAGGGACGGTCAAAGATTATCCCGGCAATTACAGTGATTATGAATGGGCGAAATCCAAAGAGGTTCAGGATGTTGAGCCTTCTTCGGGCTCGCCCAAGGACCCTTCTTCCTCGAAGTTGAACAAGGAGAGGAAAAGAAAGGAAGCGGAAGAACGAAACGAGCGTTATAAAAATCTAAAACCCCTGCAAATACGATTGGCGGAAGTGGAGTCCCGTTTGGAGGTTTTAATGCAAACCAAGGAGGCCCTGCAAACGCGGCTTGCCGATGCCAGTATTTACGAGGCGGACCAGAAAAGCCGGTTGATGGAAACTCTGGACCAACAAAATACCCTTAAAGTTGAGGAAAAATTCCTGATGCAGGAATGGGACGAGTTGACAGTCGCGGTAGAACAATTTGAGAAACCCCACTAGGCGTGGGGCCAGTGTGCGTGATATCTCTTCCTTAGCCTTCATGCCCTGAAAGGTTACAATCGCATCCACTGGCTAGCAACAATGCTCTCGGCTCAATCAAGCCCTTGCCCAGTTGCCTCCCCTGCTAAGGGGCCACTAGGCGTGGGGGGCCAACGAGCAATAACTTAATCCGGCGAGAAATAAGTATAGGCGGCTTGACGAGCCGCCTGAGGCTAAATTATCGAATAATTAGAGAACCTTATAAAAAACATGTTTGAATTTCACGAAATACTTCTGATTTGCGCATTGCTGGTCCTAGCGGCGATGGTGATTTTGCCAATTTTTTTCGGGGCTCCCTGGCATCCTCTATTGCCTGGAACTATCCGGCGGATTTTGCGATTTGCTAATATCCGGCCGGGAGAAACCATCTGCGACCTCGGTTGCGGGGAGGGCAGGGTGCTGATTACTTCGGCGAAAGAATTTTTCACCCGGGCAATCGGTGTGGAGATTGATCCTATAAAAGTTGTAATAGCCCGCCTGCTTGCCCGAATTAATGGGGTCAGTGACCGGGTACAAATCGTTCGGGGAAATATGTTTGATTTTGATCCGGGTTCAGCGGATGTGCTTTATCTTTACCTGACCCATCAGGCGATGGACCGGTTGTTCCCGGAAATATTAAAGAAATTGAAACCGTCTGTGCGTATCGTGTCGTACCGGTTCTGCCTGCGCGGCATGACCCCGGATAAGGTCAGCGAAGATAAAACCCTGTTCCTCTACCAACTAGACAAAGGCACCAAAATAAACACCTACCACTAGGCATCGGCGAGCCGCCGGTGGCGGTGATATTGTTCCTTAGACTTCGTGCCCTAGTTATATCCTCTTCCTTTGCCTTTACCCTTGCAGGGCATGAAGGTTTATGAAGAGGACATCACGCATGCCCCGAATGGGGTGCAGGGGTAAAAAACTATTGCTAATTACCTGCGGAGTTTTCCGCCCATTTGACGACGCCTTCCCAGATGTAGCCGGAGCGGTTTTTATATTTGACCACCAGCCAGTTCCTGTTATTGAACTCGATATTGGTTCTTCTCACGAAACGCACCTCTTCGCCCTTGCGTAGCTTGGTGATGTTTGAAAAAATCGTTCCCGGTCCTTTTTTTAGACCCACTCCATTGGTCATGACCATCAAGTTTTTCCCCGGAGGCGACTCGGCCATAGGCGGTTTTTCCGGGGCAGATTCTTCCATAGCCATTTCGACTTGGGGGGGCTCGGTCATGCTAGGTTGTGGAATGGGAGCCGGTGTTGGGGTCTGTTTTGGTTGCGATGGAGTCGGCATTGAGAGAGCAGGCGGGGTAGGAGATGGAACCCCTGAAAGAGACGCAACCTGGGGTGCTTCAGGTTGAGAAACTGGAGGAGCCATTGGCACGACCGGTTTTTTCATGAAATTTTCAGCAGGGGTTGGAGAAGGTTCGGGCTCGGGGGCTGGGGCCGTAGCCACATCCACTCCTATATTATCCACAAATTTTACAAAAATAGGATTAGAAACCAAATGGTCTTCGGGAGAGACCTGTGCCTTGACTCGATAATAAGCGGGGCTCTTTCTGTCTACCCCGACATCCCGCCAGGTCAATTCATAAGGTAGCGATACAGTTTCTGCTTTTACCAGGCTTCCGTTACGGATAATCTGAATCTGGGCGGTCTTGTTCCCCCCCTGCACAGAACGAAGCTTAAGTTTGATAGCGGGAAAGTCTGTCGCAACCAATTCCTGTCCCATCGTTACCTGGTTACCGGCTTTTTGGTCCTCGACCACAAACTCATCAAGAGAAAGCCGGTTTGCGTCGGCTTGGCGGACGGCGTACATTCTTCCGTTTTTCATGGCATCGAGTACGGTGTCATTGTTCCTTTCGCGCACGAGAAAAATGGTGCGAACGGAACCCAGCCGATCCCCCTTTTGTTCTTCGCAAAAATAATCATTTCCGCCAAAACCCCAAACCGGGTGTTCCCGTTTTCCATTCAGGTATTCCATAAGTACCTGATCCCACTGCTGGCCCGGATCGGTTTGACGGATCGGGTTGTCGCCCACGGCTTGGAACCCGGTATAGTTTCGCGTTTTTAACAGGTCATCCGGATAGGGCAGTGTTTCCAGGACGGTGGTACCTTTCTGATTGATACCGGAATCGGTTTCCATATGGTTCCAGAAAACCAACGCGCCTTTAGAGGTGGCGAAATCTATTAAATTTTGATAAGGCTCCATGCCTTGGTCCCCATGGTAAGGATCGAAAGGAGAACTTTGAAAGGGATGGTTGTTCAGGGTCATCAAGGCAAAGAACAACATGAGGGGCACGGTGATTTTTCGGTAATAACCTTTGTAGACGGCCCCGACCGTTACCATGAAAATAAACCCAATGATTATGAAATTGTTGAGAAGCTCATGGGTATATTTTTTAGAGAAATTGCTGTTGGGCAGGGGCAATTGCTCAAGATCCTGAGCAGTATCCATTCCAAAAACCAGCAAATGTTTGTCCCAATTGTGGGCTGTGAGGTTTTTATCGTAGTTGCTCCCGCTCCAGAAATAAAAAGGAATGGTTTCTACACCGGGGATCAATAAGGTGCGTTCAAATTGACGGTCGTTTTCCTTGATTTCGGATAAATAACCTCCCGCTCCCCGGTCGAGTACCGAAGGCCCGGGAATGATGTTTTTAAAAATTCTTTCAAAAGGTTTGATCCCGAATTCCATGGAATTTCGGGCAAAGTCGGCAAACAAGACTACATCTATTTTTTGGCGGTCTGCCTGGTTGGCAAGATCCTGGATGGATGAACACCCTTCGCTGAAGTTTGTTTTGATATCAGCGACTCCATCAATTTGAATATAAAGGGCCAATGCGCTGGAGGGA
>JYMV01031541.1_pt1 | contig 14597 bp, 14 predicted proteins | sample 338911 | NCBI WGS metagenome assembly JYMV01 (sample SAMN03354496, study PRJNA234377) | hydrothermal vent metagenome | biome: Deep sea; feature: Hydrothermal plumes at the Eastern Lau Spreading Center, Western Pacific Ocean; material: Seawater | place: Tonga | collected 2009 | depth 2000 m m
GCCGTGCGCGAAAAGAGCCCGGACATTCGAATCGAAACACTAACCCCGGATTTCAGGGGTCGACTGGACAAGGCTGTTGCATTGTTGTCTGCCTGCCCACCAGATATCCTCAATCACAATCTAGAAACCGTTCCCCGCCTCTACCGACGCGTGCGTCCCGGTGCAGATTACCGTCATTCGCTGCAGTTGCTCGAACGCTTTTCCAAGACCTGTCCCAACGTACCCACCAAATCCGGTCTGATGCTGGGGCTGGGCGAAACCCTTGAGGAAGTAGAAACGGTCATGCGTGACCTGCGAAGTCATGGAGTGCGCATGCTGACGCTAGGCCAATACCTCCAACCCACCGTCCACCACCTCCCTGTAGAGCGTTACGCAACTCCCAAAGAGTTCGACATGCTTAAGGATCGGGGCGAAGCGCTCGGATTCGATCAGGTCGCTTCTGGGCCACTGGTTCGATCCTCGTACCATGCCGACCAGCAGGCGGTCAGCTTATTGCCCATAGAACCAGTACCCCGTTCCCTTTGAATGGTGGCAATGCGCCTACCGTTGGGAGTACTATCTGCTAGTTAAGCGGAATAGCGCCGATTTTCGTATGGTTTTTCGCTGTTTCGAGACAACTTCTATAATTCACACCAATGAGAGGAAAAGTCATGAGACTTAAATCTACTTTGATTGCGTCAGCCGCCGTCGTGGCGATGGGCGTAGTCAGCGGTGCCCAGGCGGGCACCTTAGAAGACGTACAGAACCGCGGGACACTCCGTTGCGTGGTCAGCACCGGTATCGCCGGCTTTGCGTATACTGACTCCAGCGGCACATGGAAAGGCTTTGACATCGACTTCTGTCGTGCGACCGCTGCCGCAGTTGTTGGCAATGCGGACAAGTTTTCCACCGTTAAATCCACCGGCAAGACCCGTTTCACACTGCTAAACGCGGGTGAAGGTGACGTTCTCTGGCGCAACACAACAATTACGTTCTCCCGAGACGTTGGCGTCAAGCTTCGTTTCCACGGCGTCAACTATTACGATGGACAAGGCTTCATGGTGAAGAAAGGTCTTGGCGTTAAGAGTGCCACGGAACTCGACGGTGCCTCAGTGTGCATTCAAACCGGTACCACGACCGAACTCAACCTCGCGGATTACTTTCACGCGAACGGCATGAAGTACGAAGCGGTCACGATCGAGACCAACGACGAAGCGAGACAGAACTACATCTCTGACCGTTGTGACGTCTATACCACTGATGCCTCTGGCCTTGCCGCAACGCGATCGACACTTCCTAACCCAGACGATCATGTCGTGTTGCCCGAAATCATCTCCAAAGAGCCTCTCGGCCCCGCCACACGGCATGGGGATGATCAATGGTCGGACATCATCACTTGGGTGCTTAACGCGACGATCACCGCTGAAGAAAAAGGCGTAACCAGCGCGAACGTAGATCAAATGAAAAGCTCTAAAGACCCCGAAATCCTGCGCCTGCTGGGTGTTGAAGGCAACCAAGGTGGGGAACTCGGCCTGAAAAAGGACTGGGCTTACCAGATCATCAAACAGGTTGGTAACTACGGTGAGATTTTCGAACGCAATATCGGCGTCGATACGCCAATCGGCTTGGCGCGCGGCCTTAATGCGCTGTGGACCAACGGTGGACTTCAGTACTCGCCGCCGTTCCGCTAGTCAATCATGACAACCTAAATTGACTATCTAGGTTAATCACTGCAAGAAGCGTGCCGGCGTCCGCAAGGTCACGGCACGCTTTTTTTTTCAGGTTTTGATATCTGTAATTTAAAGCTTTAGTCGTTTTTCGACGAATACCGAAACAGTGAACAGCGAAAATATATTAATCAAGTTGTGGCGCCATCGGGAAACGCGCGCAGTCATTATTCAGGTCTTGACCATGGCGGTTCTGTTCGCTGTGCTAGCTATGATGGTACGCAACGTGGTGGTTAATCTTGCGGCCATCGGCAAAGAATTCAGTTTCGGCTTTCTGTTTACTCCGGCGGGGTATGACATCACTTTCTCGCCATTTATTGAATACACCTCAAGATCAACCCATCTACGGGCCGCTACTGTTGGAGTTTTCAACACCTTACTGGTTGCCGCCTCCGGCATTGTGCTTGCCACCATCATGGGTTTCATTCTTGGCATTGTGCGACTGTCGAGTAACTGGATTGCGAATCGCATCGTGTATGTCTTCATTGAATTCGCTCGCAACGTGCCTGTATTACTGCATATTTTCTTTGTTTACGGACTGGTAGTGATCTTGCTGCCAGCGCCGAAGAAAGCACCCAGTATCTGGGACCTGTTTTACTTATCTAACCGAGGGTTTTTCGTGCCCTCGCCCGTATTTGAATCAGCGATGTGGATCGTCGCCGTTGTTTTGGCCGCCGCGATTATTTTTACCATTTTCTTTAAACGCTGGGCCAAGCAGGTTCAGAACAGAACCGGACACAGATATCCGGTTTTCTGGATTTCCTCTGGAGCAATCATCGGAGCTACGGCGATTGCCTTTATAGCAGCCGGAATGCCCCTCACCTGGGAGATTCCCGTGTTAAAAGGGTTTAACTACAAAGGCGGCATGTCCATTAAACCGGAATTCATTGCCTTGTGGTTTGCGCTCTCCTATTACACCTCCTGCTTTATTGCCGAAATCGTGCGTGGGGGTATTCTTGCGGTCAGCAAGGGGCAAACTGAGGCGGCTTACGCGGTTGGCATGCGGCCTAACCGCACCCTGCAACTGATCATTATTCCTCAAGCACTGCGAGTGATCGTGCCCCCGCTCGCCAGCCAGTACCTGAACCTAACAAAGAATTCATCCCTGGCCATTGCGATCGGCTACATGGACATCACGGCCACGATCGGCGGCATTACGCTCATGCAAACTGGTAAAGAGATGGAAACCATGCTCATCGTGATGTGCTGCTACCTGGTTTTCTCACTCACGATCTCAGCTTTGATGAACTGGTTTAACCGCAGCATCGAACTGAAAGAACGCTAGTTCACGAACGCCATGGCTAACACTACTCCATCGCAACAAACCTACTTACCGGGTACCCACCCTGATCTACCACCACCGGTCAGCACTTCCGGTGTAATCGGCTGGGCGCGTAGCCATCTTTTCTCTTCACCGCTCAATATCATCCTGACGTTATTGTGCGCAGGGTTCTTGTGGATCATTATTCCACCCCTACTCACCTGGGGCCTCTTTGACGCGGTTTGGCAAGCAGATTCCCGTAAGGATTGCTGGGCTCAGATGGATGTTCCTGAAGGCGGCGCCTGCTGGGCTTTCATTACCGACCGTTTTCGGGTATTTATTTATGGCTTCTATCCTGAAGGCGAACGCTGGCGGGTAAATCTGTCTTTTGTTCTTTTCGTCATTGCGGCCCTATACGCGCTGTACGACCGCATGCCCGCGCGCCGCTATGGACTGTGGTATTGCCTGGCCTTCCCTTTTCTCGTCGGCTGGTTACTTTTCGGAGGCCTTGGTCTCACGCCCGTTGAAACAAACGACTTCGGCGGCATCCTGCTGACCATGGTGCTAGGCGTTACAGCGATCGCGTTTTCCCTGCCTATCGGCATCGTACTGGCACTAGGTCGACGCTCGACCATGCCAGTCCTACGTATTGTCTGTGTATTATTCATCGAATTTATTCGCGGCGTCCCGTTGATCGCACTTTTATTCGTGGCATCGACGATGCTCAACTACTTTCTGCCGCCGGGTACATTTTTCGATTTGTTGATTCGTGTGCTTATCATCATGACACTCTTTGCTTCAGCCTATGCAGCAGAAGTCGTGCGTGGTGGACTGCAAGGTATTCCCCGAGGCCAATACGAGGCCGCCGATGCGATGGGGCTGACCTATTGGAAAACCCATCGCCTGATCATCCTGCCCCAAGCGCTTAAGATATCGATTCCAGGATTCATCAATACCTTTATAGGTACCTTTAAAGACACCACCCTAGTGTTAATTATCGGCATGATGGACCCACTGGGCATTGGTCGTTCCGCCTTGGCCGATGCTGAATGGGCCGGGCTTGCCCGCGAGATGTATTTGTTTATCGCCCTGTTTTTCTTCATCTGCTGCTTCAGCATGTCACGCTACTCGTTGCACCTTGAAAAGAAACTCGATACCGGCCACTGAATCCCCCGATGCGCACAGACGACTACCGGACCCAACCGTTATGAATGAACCAAACACCTATAAGCCCTCGATTGATTCTAACGATTCCATCATTTCGATCACCGGCATGCATAAATGGTTCGGCGATTTTCATGTATTGAAAAATATCGAGCTTGAGGTTGGTCGCAGCGAACGCATCGTCATTTGTGGGCCTTCGGGGTCAGGCAAATCGACACTGATCCGATGTATTAACCGATTGGAGGAACATCAGCGCGGCAAAATCGTGGTCGACGGGACTGAACTGACCAACGATCTCAAACATATTGAAGTGGTTCGCTCGGAAGTTGGCATGGTGTTCCAGCAATTCAATCTATTCCCCCACCTGACAGTCCTTGAAAACCTGACATTAGCGCTGGTATGGGTGCGTAAAACACCCAAGGCAGAGGCTGAAGAGACTGCCATGCGCTACCTTGAACGGGTAAAAATTCCCGAACAGTCCGCTAAATTTCCCAGTCAACTCTCAGGGGGACAACAACAAAGAGTGGCCATCGCGCGAGCCCTCTGCATGAATCCCAAAATCATGCTGTTTGATGAACCGACCTCCGCGCTCGACCCGGAAATGATCAAGGAAGTACTCGATGTCATGATTGAACTGGCTGAGAGCGGCATGACCATGCTGGTCGTAACCCATGAGATGGGGTTCGCAACAGCGGTCGCGCACCGCGTCATTTTCATGGATGGCGGTGAAATCATTGAGCAAAACTCTCCCGTTGACTTCTTTGAGAATCCGAAACACGATCGAACGAAGTTATTCCTGAGCCAGATTCTGCATCACTGAAACGGCTACCGGACGTAGTGAACAAGGGGAAGAGCGCCACTGTCTTTCTTAAAGTCACCTTATCGCTGGCGGCTCTGTGCCTCGGGCTGTGGCTCGGTCTCAACATCGACAGCAAGCCGAGCGCCAGCCCCCCGACGGCCAATGGCGCGGTGTTTGAATCGCCACGACAATTAACAGCATTTTCCCTGCTTGATCACCGTGGGGCTTCTTTTGACCTGCCGCGGTTAACCGACCACTGGACCTTTCTCTACTTCGGATACGCACATTGCCCCGATCTTTGCCCGACGACCCTGGCTGCATTAAGTGTTGCCAAACGCGTGCTCACCCAGGAGTCCCCACAGGTCCCTGTCCAATTTGTTTTCGTTTCTGTCGACCCCGACCGCGATACGCAGGAGCGCTTGAAAAGCTATGTCGCTTTTTTCGACCCCTCGTTGATCGGAGTCACTGGAAAACCTGACAGTCTGAAAGCCTTGAGTCGGCAGTTCGGGGCGTCCTACCACGTGCCAAAAGATCGCGCAGAAGGCTATGCTGTTGATCACACGGATGTGATTCTTATCGTCTCACCGAAACCCGCCTTTGCTGCAGTGCTCACACCACCTCACGACGGCGCTCGTATTGCCAAAGATTTCAGAGGCGTCGTCGCATGGAATGAAGCCAAAGACTGACAGTGTTGAATGCGCCTTGGTGCCATGTGTCAATGACAAAAGAAAATAATCTGATTACGCAAGACAAATCGAACGAACGGCATGTCCCGCAATAATCGATAAGCGCGCTCGTTACCTTTCGCCGCACGCACATACGCCACGTTTGAGAACCCACTTTTGCTGACATCAAGGAGGCTAGGCGTATTTTTTACCAACGCCAACAATGCCTGCTCATCATTGTGCATGACAGTCAATCGCACCTCACCTGGCCCGGCAAGCAGGCTGTCATGCATCTTAAGATACGATTTAACCCATACGGTTCGAAAGAATGAGCCCTCCTGGCCTACCACACCAAAGCCTGTCCCCAACAGGAAGAGGGCCAGCAGCCACACGCTTGTTTTCCCATGAGCAATCAGACGCGGCGAGGCACCCATCGGCTTAGGCAAACTACCCGGACAACACCTGGTCCAGATCTGCGCACAAATCGTCGGCATCCTCGAGTCCAATCGAGAGCCTGAACACTCCATCACCTGCCCATGCACGGTAATCCGCCAATGCCTTACCTTCAAGCTTGAAAGAGTTCCTCACTAAGTCATCCGTCCCAATCCAGAAAATCAGACTTCGATGATGGCCAAGTGACACGGCGTAATGAAAGATACTCAGTTTTTGCATCATCCTTGAAGCGACAGCCTGCCCCCCTGGCACCTGAACAGAAATCATGCCCGAGAAGTTGTCCATCTGCCGGCGCGCCAGTTCGTGCTGTGGATGACTCGCCAGGCCCGGATATCGGACCGATGACACTTTCGAGTGCCGTTCTAAAAACTCCGCAACCTGCATTGCATTTTTCTCGTGGGCCTGCATTCTGATCGGCAACGTCGCGGCACCGCGCAGGATAAGCCACGCGTTGAACGGGCTGATAATCCCACCGAGATGCACCTGGCCTTCAAGGTCGATTTTTTCAAGAGCGGCCTTGCTGCCAATAATTGCCCCGCCCATCGCATCACCATGCCCACCGATATATTTGGTTAACGAATGAACCACATAATCAGCACCCAGCGTGATCGGGCGAGTAGCAATAGGTGAAGCGAAGGTGGAATCGACCGCGAGTTCTGCGCCAACCGAATGCGCGAGTTCCCCGATGGCCTGTATATCCGTCAGACGAAGGATCGGGTTGGCTGGCGTCTCGATCCACACCAGTCGCGTATTGGGTCTCAGCACCTCCGCCACCCGCTCGGTCTGGCCGCTGTTAACCGTCGTGACTTCAATGCCAAAACGGGGCAATGAATTGCGCGCCAGTTCCGCTGTGCCGGGGTAATTCACGTCACTCATAATTACGTGATCACCGTGTTTAAGAAGACTTAGCAATAGCGCTGAAGTAGCCGCCATTCCGGAGGCAAAACACACGCAAGCCTCCCCCTCTTCGAGCAACGTCAGCTTGTCCTCTAACTGGCGAACGGTAGGATTACCCCATCGCCCATAAACATAAGGTGCATCATGCTCACGGCTCTCCGCTGAGAAACTCAAAGGCGCATCGACCACAAAAGTGCTTGACATCACGATACTGGGAGAGGACGCACCTGTTTCTTTATCCGGACGTTCTCCTCCATGCACTGCACGAGTACTTATGCCTCGGAGCAAACTATCGTCACGGGCCATGCACCTGCGCTCCTTTGTTTGTCTCAGATAGTTGGTCAATGCGCAAATGTAACGGACTATTACGGGGGAAATGCCCCAACAAGAAAGTCATCTGGTCTGACAGAATCTTTCGTCCTGAGAGGTAAACATATTCCGCGTGGGTCGGCACAAAGGGAACTGCCAACAGTTGCATACCGGCAGCTTCCGGTGTTCGACCCCCTTTATGGTGATTGCATCGACGACAAGCGCTCACCACATTCTGCCATGCATCACAGCCCCCAAGACTCAAGGGTTTAACGTGATCTCGGGATAGTTGGGAAACATTGAACTCGCCACCACAGTACAAACACAAGTATGCGTCACGCCGAAACAGGGCCAAATTGGCTAAGGGCGGCTGATAATGAGGATGGCGTTTAAGATGACCGCGAGATTGGCCCGAGGTGCAAATAATCGAATGAATATCAAGAGCGCTCTGCAAACCCGTACGCGCATTAACCCCCCCCCTTAACGTCAACAAACTTTGCCCCATTGGATAAAGAACACGATCAAGATAATACAACTTAACTGCCTCTTCATAACCAATCCACTCGATCGGCATACCCGATACGTCAGCACGGAGAACGCGCAACTCAGAGGCAGTCATGGCACTCATAACCTGAGTCGGTTGGCCGAGTGACCCGCCACCGCGAACACTTCATTTTGGGTCATGCGCCGTGACACCAGCTAAGACATCCTCAGGCAACCGCACTCGCGGCCACGACTCTAGGCAACGGTTTCTCACTGATCGGCAGATGAATCAGAGCCGCCAGTACCCCGACGACAATCCCAGCCCACCACATACCATCATAAGATCCATACCGGTCATAAAAGACACCGCCAAGCCAAACGCCAATAAAGGCGCCAACCTGGTGCCCGAAAAACACAAACCCGTAAAGTGTTGCCACATAGCGCACGCCGAAAACCTCAGCCACCACACCGGTTGTCAGTGGGATAGTTGACAACCATAGCAGTCCCATCAAAGCCGAGAAGACGTACAACGTCAGTGCCGTTTTCGGGGCAACGAGCAAGCCGAGGATAACCAGCGCCCGCCCAAGATAAATCCAACTCAATCCATAGGTTTTACTCCAACGGCTACCGGCCATTCCCGACAGAAAAGAACCCGCAATGTTAAATAATCCGATCAAGGCCAGGCAGTACGCGCCAACCTGCGGGGCAAGACCCAGGTCAGTTACATAGGCTGGCAAATGGATGCCGATAAACGCAACGTGAAACCCACAGGCGAAAAAGCCAATCATCAGCAGAATAAAACCCCGCTGAGAAAACGCTTCCCGTATCGCCTCGCCAAGGCCCTGACCTGTTGGTTCTTCACCTTGAACCTCCGGGTTTGAGGGCAACAGAACGGCAAAAGAGATCATCAAAAGCGATATAAAACTGAGATAAACCAGTGCATCACTCCAACCGAAGCTACTGATCATGCCTTGAGCCATGGGAGAAAAAATCAGCTGCCCCGTCGAGGTTGCCGCTGTACCAACGCCCATCACCAATAGTCTGCGCTCCGCACCTACCACTTTAACCATCGCGGCAATGGCAAGGTTAAACGCCGCGAAGGCACTACCAAGCCCCATTAAAATACCGCCGCTGATATGCAGCATCAACACCGAGTCTGCAATGGACATTCCCCACAGTCCCAAAGCATAGAAGACCGCGCCCCCACTGATGACCCATGACGCCCCGTAGCGATCAGTCAGAGCACCGGCAAACGGCAATAAAATGCCCCACAACAAATTCTGAATAGCCATCGCGAGCGCGTAGGTCTCTCGAGACCATGATAGAGACGAAGACATCGGCTCCAGGAAGAGACCAAGAGTGCCCCGAGTCCCCATTCCGATGACCGCAATCACACAGCCGGCAACCATCACCACCGCGGGTGTGCGCCATTTTCTTTCGTCTATTGCCATTAGAAACTAGATACGCCTTTCAATAGGTCGCGCCCACTCCGTCAAACACTAAAACCTGCCGCAACACGCGGGCCCGAGGGTTATTATAGGTCGTCGCCTTAAGGGCAACGAAACTAAGCATTATTCAACAATAGATATTGAGCAGGTTTCACAAGACCGCTCAACCGTTGGCAGTGATTAACTACTGTCCTCCTCAAACCTCACTCGTCCCTGGGACGGGCCGCATCGGAAGAGGATTCGACCTTCCTGCGGGCCATCAGGGCATCTAGCCAATCGGGATCCATCTCTGGCACAGAAGAAAGCAATAGTTCCGTGTAAGGCGCATGCGGAGGGGAAAGAATATCAGCCTTCGGTCCTTTTTCTACGATCTTCCCCTGATACATCACCACAACATGGTCGGCAATCGCCTTAACTGTTGCCAAATCGTGGGTAATAAATAGATAGGACACAGCAAGATCAGACTGCAACTGTTCAAGCAGTTTGAGAATATCTTCTGCTACCAATTGATCTAACGCCGACGTGACCTCGTCACAAATGATGAGATCAGGCTCTGCAGCCAATGCACGGGCAATGCACACGCGCTGCTTCTCGCCACCGGACAACTGCTCGGGAAAGCGGTCCATATACTCCGTTGGCAATTCGATTTGCTCAAGGAGCTCCCCAATACGTGACTTCAGCGCTTGGCCTTTCAATTCAAGGTAAAACTGTAGCGGCCGGCCAATGACTTCACTCACCCGTTGCCGTGGATTAAGCGCGACATCAGGCATCTGGTAAATCATCTGAATCCGTTGCAGATCATCCTTGTTCCGCTTAGACAACGACGCAGGCAACTGACGCCCTGCAAAAGATACTCGGCCCTGTATGGGCGGAAGCAACCCTGTAATGACGCGCGCAAGTGTACTTTTCCCACTACCTGATTCGCCAACGACCGCCACGGTTCGACCACGCTCAACCTGCACATCGATGTTAGACAACACGTCGACCTGCGTGCCTGGATAACGTGCCGTTACCCCTTCGACGTTCAGAACCACATCCGTCTCTTCTGCCACAACACGTTTATTACGGCTAGAGCGCACAGATAGCAGTCGTCGCGTGTAATTCTCCTGTGGATCAGCCAATAATGCTCGAGTGTTGCCCTGCTCGATCAAATCCCCGTCACGCAACACCATGATGCGATCTGATACCTGAGCCACCACCGCCAGATCGTGCGTAATATAAATAGCGGCAGATGCTCGGGCACGAACCGCCTCCTTGATTGCACTCAATACTTCAATCTGAGTGGTCACATCCAGTGCCGTGGTGGGCTCATCGAACACCACGATCTCGGGCTGGCAACCCATAGCCATCGCGGTCATCATCCTTTGCAGTTGTCCACCCGACACCTGGTGCGGATAACGCTGTCCGATATGATCCGGATCAGGTAATTGCAACTGGCGAAAAAGCTGACGCCCTCTTTCCTGCGCCTCATGCTTCTTAAATCTGCCGTGCTGAACCGGGGCTTCGATAAACTGGTCCATCAACGAATGGGCTGGATTAAACGCGGCGGCTGCACTTTGCGCCACGTAAGACACTTGTACACCGCGCAACTTGCGCAATGCGGGTTCGGGCAGATTAACCAATTGCTGTCCACCCAGCACAATGGACCCCGATCGAATGCGACAGCCAGGTTTGGTATAGCCGAGCGCTGCCAGTCCCAACGTCGACTTACCTGCCCCGGATTCTCCAATCAGTCCGACGACCTCACCCTGCGCAAGACTCAGGCTGAGGCCCTTGACGATCGGTTGCCAAACTCCCCCAACCTCGGCCTCGATCACAAGATCTTTAATCGTGAGCAAGTGTGGTTCCACGCCAGCACCTTAACCAATGTGTCGCAGATTTAATAGGGTCGATTCCGGGACGGGGCCGATACTCCAGTCACCCTTAACCCATGCATTTAACCAAAGCACTTTTCCCTGAAGTTTGTCAACATCCATATATCAATCGCTCAGGGTCCATCGCTGTCCCGAAACACGCCATCAGCAAGTAACTCAGTAAAAGCACTTGAATTGAGCGCCGGTGAGCACATAACGAGTCAGCCACCAGCTAGTGGAAACCATGACCGTTACATAACCCCCATCAACCAGTTGACGCGACTCACGCAGCATTTGGACGATCGCCAGACCGTTTCCTGAAACCAGCCCCAACTCAGGATCCCCCACACCTGCCTTCATCAACGGGTCGTCAATCACCACCGCCTCTGAATAAAACGACGTCAGTTTCCCAAGCAGGCACGCACTTAATTAATCGCCTAGTCAGCGTCATCGAAACCTGCACGATTCTCCCCCAAGACCAGCCCAACCCAACCTCTCTAGAGTATCAGCGATTGTTTGCCCATCTCTGACCAACGATATACCGAATAGCACTCCGATCGCATTCGATCGAACTCGCTCATTAGACCCTCGACAGCTCCCACGGGCACTCAGCAATACCATCGCTCCCTTTCTTTGTTGCCTTTCTGACTGGTTAGACCAAACAACTCAAAAATATTCACCTGCCTGACGATCGCCGTATACTGCGTCCTTCTGTCACCCTATCCAGCAAACACCGCATGCCCAGACTCGAAGGCAAGCGCGCCGTTATCACCGGTGCGGCGAGCGGCATCGGCCAGGCCTGTGCACGACTCTTTGCGGCAGAGGGTGCTCGAGTGACCCTTTGTGACATCAATACGGATGCCGGTGAATGCGCCGCGGAGGAAATCCGCAGGAAGGGATTCGACGCCACTTTCAAACAAACCGATGTGGGCGATGAATCTTCCATGCGAGGGGCCATCGATCACGTGATTAAAAATCACGGTGGCCTAGACATTCTCTACAACAATGCCGGTGGAGCTACTGCCGCTGACGGGCAGGTTACCGATATGGATATCGATGAGTTCTGGCGCACCATTCGAGTCGACCTGTTTGGCACTTTCCTCGGTTGCCGCATGGCGATCCCACACCTGGTAAACGCTGGCGGCGGTTCTATTATCAACACGACATCTATCCGCGCCCTGATCGGCACTGCGGGTGCAGACGCCTACACCAGCGCCAAAGGTGGCGTCATCGCGTTGACGCGCGCACTAGCGCTGCAATGGGCACCCTCCAGGATTCGCGTCAACGCAATCTCCCCCGGTGTGATATTGACCCCACGGGTGAAGCACATGCTACGCGAAGATGACCCCACTCGAGTCAAAACTCCGTTGGGACCGAGCCTTCCTGAAGACGTAGCTCCCCTGGCACTTTATCTCGCCAGTGACGAATCTCACCAGGTTACCGGAAGTGTTTTCCCTATGGATGGCGGGGCAAGCGTGGTCTAAATGAAACCGCTCACGTCTCGCCAAGTGATTCTGGCCCACCGGCCAATAGGCGCACCACAGGCGTCTGATTTTTCAATCAACGAAAAAGTTCTAGATGCCCCTGGAGCGGATGAACTCTTACTGCGGACCATTTATCTGTCACTAGACCCCTACATGCGCGGAAGAATGAACGCGGTGGCTTCGTATGCTCCCTATGTGCAAACTGGCGAGGTGATGGTAGGAGGCACTGTCAGTGTTGTAGAGGCGTCTAACTCGCCCGATTTCTCCATCGGTGACTTTGTTGTCGGTTACACCGGTTGGCAAACCCACGCACTGCACGATGGTACCGACTTGCGCAAACTAGACCCGCGCCAGGCACCCATTTCGACTGCTCTTGGCGTACTGGGCATGCCAGGGCTAACGGCTTATGCGGGTTTACTGGACATCGGCCAACCCAAGGCGGGCGATACCGTCGTCGTGTCGGCCGCGACGGGAGCCGTGGGTAGTGTGGTTGGACAGATTGCCAGAATCTCGGGATGTCGAGTGATCGGTATTGCCGGCGCGCAGAAAAAATGCCGCTACGCAGTGGACGAGTTGGGTTACCACGCCTGCGTTAGTCACCTCTCGTCCGACCTGAAGACCCAATTGGCCGAGGCTTGTCCTGATGGGATCGATGTATATTTTGAAAACGTGGGGGGAAACGTATTTGATGCGGTCTTCGAGCGCTTGAATGTCGGCGCGCGCATGACGGTGTGCGGCATGATTTCCCACTACAACGAGACCGCACTCTCCCACGAACCGGACCGACTTCCCCGCATAATGAGGGCCATACTGACCCGGCGTCTAAAAATACAAGGCATCATTGTCTTTGATTATTCCCACCGAGAGCCCGATTTTCTGGCCGATGTCGGCCGCTGGATTCGAAACGGGGAACTTCGTTACCGAGAAGACATTGTCGATGGCATCGACAATGCGGTGTCGGCATTCCAAGGCCTTTTCACCGGAAAAAACTTCGGCAAACTACTGATCCGTGTTTCCGAAGACCCAACCCTTGTCTAACCGAAACCCTCGACAACTTTCACATAACAGACTCGAATTATGTCACTTTCCGATTATAGAAAAGTTTTAGTTACCGGCGCATCCAGCGGTATCGGTGAGGCCGTGGTTCGTCGTCTGACCAGCCATAACCTTGAGGTTCACGCATTGGCCCGTCGGCAGGATCGCCTCTCCGAACTTGCGAGTGCCACGGGCTGCATCCCCTTAGCCCTCGATCTAAGAGACACCGATGCGCTCTACGACACGCTCGAGAGCACTGAGTACGATGTACTCATCAACAACGCGGGTTTAGGTCGTGGTTACGACTCCCTTGCAGCAGCCAGTCGAGAAGACATTAGCCGCACCATAGAAACCAATGTGACCGCCGCCATTCATGTGGTTCATGCATTACTGCCCGGCATGATCACCCGTCAGCGGGGGCACCTGGTAAATCTTGGCTCCATTGCGGGCCTATACCCAATGCCGGCGGCGCTTTACTCAGCCAGCAAAGGCGCACTGCATCTGTTGTCCCAAGGGTTACGCATGGAACTTAAGGGAAGCGCTGTACGTTGCACTGAAATCTGCCCCGCTCGAGTGCGTACGGAATTTTTTGACACCGCCTTTGATGATCCAACAAAAGCAGCACAAGCGGCCTTAGGTTTTGCATTGCTGGAACCAAGCGACATTGCTGATGCCATTTTGTATGCCCTGGACGCGCCATGGCGCGTCAATGTCAGCACTATTGAAATCACTCCGACCGAACAATATATCGGTGGTGTCTACATCGAACCGGTCGCACGGTAATCCCCGGCGTAGCGAACTGAACACAATGTCTTCCCTCGTGACGCCAACCGGCGCTACGATTCGTGCAACCTTGGCAACACGCACAAACCCAGTCAGTCGGGTTTTGGTTAACGGATAATTGAATGAAATGGTTACGCGGCTGGCTGTTCGATACGCTCAACAAGCGTTTTTTCTTTGGCTGGGTCATCCTCGCGACCACCAGTTTCAGCATGATCGGCACTGGACCCGGTCAATCTCACCTGATCGGCCTTTATTTC
>JYMV01033181.1_pt1 | contig 14586 bp, 13 predicted proteins | sample 338911 | NCBI WGS metagenome assembly JYMV01 (sample SAMN03354496, study PRJNA234377) | hydrothermal vent metagenome | biome: Deep sea; feature: Hydrothermal plumes at the Eastern Lau Spreading Center, Western Pacific Ocean; material: Seawater | place: Tonga | collected 2009 | depth 2000 m m
GGAGATATTTCATGTCAAAATATGCATACTCCCCCACAGGACGATAATAAAACATCAAAATGACGCCTGTTACAACAGTGGATAAAAATAAAAGGAATGTAATCCCACCCATACACCACGTAAACTTAATTCGCAGAGCATGTCGATGAATTTTTACTGGATGAAGGTGAAGCCAGACATTACTTGCTATTTGCAATACCCGATTTCTTGGAGTATCAGCGTATCCATGTCTAAAAGAAGATTTCCATATCTGCGAACTCAAAACCTGGTTTTGAATTTCTGTAAATAATTCTCCGCTTTTGATCTTCTCAACGAAGGTTGCAAGACTAGGAATTTCTGGTTTTTTTGTTGCCAAGATATAAACCCTCCAGATCAAAAAAGAAGAACAATAGAAACAGGGAAATGGAATCGCAAAAACTCAATCAAATAAGTAATTTTGAACCTGGTTTACCCCACTCGCCCTTCTCATAGAGAAACTTTTTACTTTTATCAATAATAATAAGCCCATCGGGACCAAGCGATATTTTAAGATGTTCTAGCGGTCTAGGCGCTGGTCCCTCAAAGTTTATTCCCTCCTTAGTAAACCCGCTACCATGGCAGGGGCATTTGTACTTAGCATCTGTTTTAAACCAACGTGGCGTGCATCCCAAATGAGTACAGAGCGCATACACGACATAAATACCCTCCAGATCACGCACAATCCAGACTCTCTGGTCCTTAACATACTTCGTGCTAACGCCCCCTACTGTGTAATCACTAGGGCGACCCGCCTTAAAAATTGGAGAAGGTTCGAAGAGAACGCGGGGAAAAAGAAGACGCGTGAAAAACAAAGTTGAAAAACCCAGTGTCGCCGCAAATCCAGCCCACCCGGCAAGAGAAAAGAAATCTCTGCGTGACCAAATAGTATCCTTGGGCTCTTCTTTTTTTGCTGATTTTTTGCTCGCAGCTCCTACAGGCTTATCAGTTGAATCGATAGTCGCCTCACCCATAAAAATCTCCAGTAATTCAAACTTATATGATTCCAAAACAATTTACAACGTGGGAACACACTAAGACTTCAGACTTCAAGAAAATTGGTTTTTATCACAAAAGGAAAAACCAGTCAAGATAAGTTATTCAGGCTACTTACATGGTTTGGTGTTGTTTTTTTATGGCTTTACTGCATAAGCGTGCAGCTTCTCTAATTCCTTCAATTTCCTCTGACTTACCATTAGCCAAAGATACTAAAGCACCGACTTTCATCCCTTTTTTAATAGCCAGTACTATTAAAGAAATCAATTGTGAAGCGTTGGGGGAAACGAATTGGCCTCCGATGACAACACCACTTCTGGCATCAGCAACTATTTTAAAAAATCCCTCTTTTATCTCACCTAAAAAAGAAAAATCCAAATATTCAGACTTAGCACACCCCTCAACACCTCGAAACCCTTTGTAATGTGCTTGTTCAGCGAAACATCCGACAGAAGCTATTTCTGGTTTTGTGAAAAAAGTAAATGGAATCCAGTCATAATTGATAGATTTGTTTTTCCCCATTACATTATCCGCTGCAATTTTCCCCTCTTCTTCTGAAATGCCCGATCTACTCCTTCGGCCAGTAATACTTCCCACAGCAAAAATATCTGGCACGCTGGTTTCAAGCTTATCATTAACAAGAATTTCTTTATTATCGCCTACCCTAACCCCCAAAGTATCGCATTCTAAATATTCTGAATTTCCTTGACGGTCCAAATTTAAAATAATTTTTTCTGTTTGAAATTTAATACCTTCAGCTAAAGTTATATCTAACAACTCATTATTTTTAAAATAAGACGAAATTTTCTTACCAAGCAAGAGTTTTACTTTTAAAGATTTAAGAGATCGTTCTAAATTATTTAGGATTTCAGGGTCCTGGTCCGGAAACAGCCGAGAGTGATCCGAACTTAAGAATACTTTACTACCAAGCATCTGGTAAAAACTCGAAAGCTCACAGCCATGGCCTCCAGCTCCAATAATAAAAACTCGATCAGGAATCGAGTGATTTTTGAAAACATCATCCGTTGGGACAATGATATCTCCTTCAAATGGAAGAGTAGGTAACGAAACAGGACTGGATCCTGTTGCTATAATAATTTTTTTGGTAGCTATATCAAAAGCCTTGTCATTTGATCTCACTTGTACAAGGTCTGAAGAGAGCGGCAATCCGCTACCTATTTTAATCGTCACCCCTGCCTCAGTAAGTCTTTGCTCCCAGAGTTTAGATAGTAACTGCATGGAACCTGTTATTTTGTGAAATAATTTTTCAGAGTCAATGCGACCATTAACATTGAAATTTGATTCATTATTTCTTAATAAGCCAAGGCCAAGTTTAAGTGGGTATACGCCTTTATGAATACACGAACCACCAATCCTTTCTTGCTCAATAATGCAAACTTGCGCGCCCTGGTCAGACGCACGTAAAGCAGCAGAAACTCCTGCAGATCCTGCTCCTAGAACTATGACATCAAATGTTTCCACGAAAGTTTAGGCCCTGAGAAAAAATTATTTTTCAATGTAAAGCTTCACAAAACACTAAATGAAGCAACTCCAACTAATAGAATTAGCCCCAATGAGGCTAGTATGGCATGAAAAGTAATATTAATTCTGCGAGTTATCGGAATGACAAGTAGAAAATACACCAGCACTGCATATTCAAACCATTCATTTTTAGTAGAAGAGTGAGAAACCCACAAAAACATTACATAGCTAAGAACAATAAAACAAAAAGTCAAGCGGTGGGCTTTAAAACCTTTTTTTCGTTTATCTTCCGGAAGTATGCTAACCCCGATAAGAATATTAACGATCGTGCCAAGAATAACAAACAAAATAATGATGAAACTTGGGTCTAGGAATAGCCCCTTCAAGGTAGTCGCTTGCATATGTCAGGTTAATTTTTTAAATCAAAAAAAATAGTGGTGCCGATGGGGAGATTCGAACTCCCACGGATCGCTCCATACGCCCCTCAAGCGCACGTGTCTACCAGTTCCACCACATCGGCACGTTTTATTTTGATTTTTCATCCCCGGTTTGAGGGGGTTGTCTCGGGAGAGCTTATAGGGGCAGGGTTTTCTAAATCCGGCATTACAGATCGGGATTTTTCTTGGGTGGACATTATCCCCAAAGTAAGGGAGGTTATCATAAATAACGTTGCAATAGCCGTGGTTATTTTGGTTAAAAAGTTTCCCGCACCGGAACTACCGAACATAGTCTGACTACTACCGGCTCCAAGGCCAAAACCCATTCCCGCTCCCTTTCCGGATTGCAAAAGAATTACAAGAATAAGAAAAAGAGTGCAAGTCACGTGCACAATAATAATTGCGGTATGCATAGAAATTAATCCCCAGTTTTAAACGATGATTTGATTATATCATAAAAAGATTTTGATCTAAGACTTGCTCCTCCAACCAAAAGACCATCAACATCAGGTTGAGCCATTAGTGCCGAACTACTCTGGGAATCGACACTACCACCATATAAAATACGTGTAGCCGTTGCCAGATTTTTCCCAAATGAATTTTCACACCAACTACGAATAAAGCCATGAACATCCTGTACTTGATTCGGATTAGCCGTATGCCCAGTTCCTATGGCCCAAATAGGTTCATAAGCTATCAATAAACTATTTAATTGATCTTCATTTAATCCTTCTAGACAATCAATCAACTGTCTTTCTATCACAGCATTAGTTTTATCTTCTTTACGCTCGCCAACAGACTCGCCAATACAAAGAATAACATTCAGCCCGCTTTCGCAAGCAAGAAATATCTTTTTGTTGATTAACCCATCCGATTCACTGTGATATTGTCGTCTTTCCGAATGGCCTAATATGACATAATCACAACCCGCATCTTTAAGCATAATAGCTGAAATTTCTCCGGTTTGCGCGCCTTCTGCTTCTGAAGCCATATTTTGACCGGCTAGCTGGACCTTGCTCCCCTCTATAGACTTACGAACTACAGAAAGAGATGTAAACGGTGGTGCGACAACAATATCAAAAGTCCCTGCACAATCGGAAGTGTTTAGTAGCTCTTCAATCAAATTCCTGGAAGAAGAAATAAGCATATTCATCTTCCAGTTACCAACAACAATAGGGCGTCTCATAACTTCTACAATCCCTTATTTACAATCAATTTCAATAAATCGCAAACTCGTGATGAATAGCCCCACTCGTTGTCATACCACGCTAAAACTTTTACTAACCTTTTGTCTATAACCTTTGTAGCTAACCCATCAACAATAGATGAGTATTCATTCCCCAGATAATCTACTGACACTAGAGGAATTTCTTCATAATCTAAAATACCCTTTAAGTCCGCCTTTGAAGCAAGTTTAAACAAATCATTAACTTCTGATGCTGTCGTGTCTTTGGCAACATCAGCGACAAAGTCGACAATAGAAACATTGGGCGTTGGCACTCTAATAGCCATACCATCAAGCTTGCCCTTTAATTCGGGTATAACCAAAGAGACAGCTTTCGCTGCTCCAGTAGTTGTAGGAATCATGGATACGGAAGCGGCTCGCGCTCGACGTAAATCCTTATGCGGTAAGTCTAGAATTTTCTGATCGTTGGTAAATGAATGAATCGTTGTCATTACGCCTCTTTCAATGCATAGGTTGTTATGCAGGACCTTTACTATTGGCGCGAGACAATTGGTTGTGCAAGAAGCATTGGAAATAATATGATCAGATTCAGCATTGTATCGATCGTCATTAACACCGAGGACTAAAGTTACATCAGGATCAGTCGCTGGAGCAGAGATTAAAACTTTTTTTGCACCTGCTTTTACATGTTTTTCTGCGGCAGAACGTTTGGTAAATAACCCAGTGGACTCTACAACTATATCTACACCCAACTCCTTCCAAGGTAAAGCTTCAGGGTCTCGATCTGCTAAAATACGGATAGATTTTCCGTTAACACTAAACCCCTGATCAGTGATTTCTACTTTGGCAGAATTTATTCCCTGAACTGAATCATATTTAAATAAATGGGCTAGGGTTTTAGGGTCTGTCAAATCGTTTATCGCTACAACGTCAATTAAAGAAGAACAATCGCTATCATTAATGACACACTTGAGAACGTTCCTTCCAATTCTACCAAATCCATTTATAGCCACTTTCACAGGCATGAATAAATTTCCTCCAAAAAGGATCTACAAAACCCAGCCGAAAATCCGAAAATATTAAAAATATGAAATTTAAAAATAGGGCACGAAAGGGGACTCGAGGCTCTGCGCTTTAATCGTTCAACAGAGGGGAAGCTATTGAATTAGATAGATATAAGCGTAGAAACAGAAATTATATCCCTTTCTGTCTCAAAAAATTTGATTATGCAAAACTTAGAAACTCAAGTCAATAACAACCTTTAAATGTATAAAATTTCGAAGAAATACGTAGGGATGAGAGGATAGTTATTCCGAGCTAATCCTCAATAGTACTTAGAGAAGAAAATAATATTCTGTCAATATCATCACCTAGAACTATGGAACCCTCCACTTTATTTATCAACTGAGCATACTCAAGAGTTAATGCTTCTTCTTCCTTAATCGAAATTTCTAAGTCTGACTCCAGTTGTTCGCGCTCTTCCTCCAAATCGCGCCTATTTTCGTCCAAGATAATTTTCTTTTCAAGCGCCTGTTCCTTTTTCTCAAGAATTTCGGATCTTGCATTGTGCATTTCTGTTTGAAGTAAACTGATTGATTGCAATTCATTATCAAGTTTTTGGAAGGAAGAGTTCAAGTTATCAAGAAAATGATACCTCTGTTGAATTAGATTTTCCGTCGATGGGCCACGTTCCTGCAAACTCTTTTCTTCAACTGACTCTTCTTCAACTGCGCTGACGCCAACAGTCTCCATCGATACACCTTGCAATAGATTATTATATTTATCTTTAATGCGGGTTTCCTTAATTAGTAATTCTTCTAGATTCTCTACACTTCTAGAGATATTCAATTCATAAATTTCAATATTTCTCGAAAGGGTACCTAATTGTTCTTCATTTCGAGCTAAAAAGTTCTCTAATTCACTGATTCGATACTCAACAGACAAACGAATTTTCTCTTTTAATAACAAAACTTTATTGAAAGTATTTACAACCCGTTCATACTCCCGAGCCACAGACGCCCCTCGTTCACGAGCGGCTGAGTTTTCACTGGCTACATTCCCATTCATATTGTATTCGTTCATTTTATTGGCCTTGTCAAGACATTGGCATTTATTAGCATTCACATATTGTAAAGCAATTTATATGCCGCTGGTAATGAAAAAACAATTAATTATTTTATTACATGTATTTACTAAAGATTATCAACATTTTAAATTATCTTACCCTGGATGCAATTAATCATATCTCTGACAGATTGATCCATCCCGACATAAATGGAACGTGAGACAATGTGGTGACCTATATTCAATTCTTCAATCCATGGCACATTGCGAATAATAGCCGGAACGTTATCAATAGTTAGGCCATGACCTGCAAATACTCGTAATCCAAGTTCATGAGCCTGCACCGCTGCCTTTCTCAGTTGTGCCAAATGTTGAGTGTTCGCATCGATGCTAGAGCTTTCTGAATAGGGTCCTGTGTTAAGCTCAATGCTGTCTGCTTTCACCCTTTTGGCTGCCTTCACCTGATCTGCGTCTGGGTCAACAAACAAACTAAATAATATGCCCCTTTCCTTCATCTTATGACCCACTTCAATCAAATGGTCTTCTTGTTCCAAAATATTCAATCCACCCTCCGTTGTAATCTCTTGGCGGTTCTCAGGTACTATTGAAACTTGAAAAGGGTTCGTAGAAATAGCTATTTTTATCATTTCGTCAACCGCCGCCATTTCCAAATTAAGAGGTGTGGTAATTTTATCTTTTAAGCGTCTAATGTCATCATCTTGCACATGACGGCGATCTTCTCGCAAGTGGGCAGTAATTCCATATGCGCCAGCTTTTTCAGCAATAATCGCTGCCTCCAAGGGATCCGGTTCATAGGTTTTTCGCGCTTCACGCACCGTCGCCACATGATCTACATTTACAAAGAGTTTAATCATTCTTTCAACTTGTCTTCATTAAGGCACTAGCGATTCGAACTGCTCGCACGGTAGGACCAACATCATGCACCCTGAGAATATTAGCGCCATTAACAACCCCCACAATGCCTGCCGCAATAGAACCTTCCAAACGTTCTGCAGGTTCAAGGTTTAGAATATCGCCAATAAATGATTTTCTGGAAACACCAAGAAGAATTTGTTTACCCAAAACTTTTAGCTGATCTAACTTGGAGATCAAATCGAGATTGTGGGTCAAGGTTTTCCCAAATCCAATACCTGGATCAATCGCAATGCTCCCAGAATCAATTCCTGCATCTTCAGCTAGCTCAACTCGCTGCGACAGAAAATTTAAAACTTCCGCACAGACATCTTCGTAACAAGGGTTTTTTTGCATTATCTCAGGGGTGCCTTTCATATGCATCAAAACAATACCTGCATTATGATGTGATATGATATTAGCCATCTTATGCCCTGCCCCCAGGCCAGAAATATCATTAATCACAGCCGCACCTTCTTGCAAAACAACTGAGGCGACATCCGGTTTATAGGTATCCACAGAAATAGGGACATTAAATTCTTTCGTTAATTTTGTTATGACTGGTAGGAGACGCTCCAATTCAAGTTTAACTGAGATACCCCTAGACCCGGGGCGCGTACTCTCTGCTCCCACATCGAGAATGTGAACACCATCATGAATCATTTTTTCCGCCGCATGGAACACATCACAAGGGTTCCTGTGACTACTCCTCGAATAAAATGAGTCCGGAGACAAATTAATAATCCCCATAACCGTGGTAGAGTTCAAACCCGCTAAATTATCGAATGAAAATGCCATGTATTCGTTAAATCAAAGTGTTTTTTTATAACAAAGCAAACAAAAAAAGCTTCAAGTCGGGATCATGATGCTATCCCCTCACCTGAAGCTATTTTTATTTAATTCTGTAATGCTTAAACTCAAGCAATACTTATGCTGGGTGCGGATCCGGCAACCCACCTCCCATTATTTCCCCCGAATCATCATTTGACTTCTCTTGAGCTGTTTTAGCACTAGGGGCCACTCCTTCAAGCTCAACCTTTGATTCCTCTCCGTCAACGGGTGGAACCTTTCCCTCAATAATTTCCTTGATTTCTGATGCATTAAGAGTTTCTCTATCCAGTAGAGCTAAAGCCATTTTTTCAAGTGAGTCTCGATGTTCGGTTATTATTTCGCAAGCCTTTTCATATCCGCCCATCACGAGGGCTTTAACCTCTTGGTCTATTAATTTCGCTGTCTGATCACTAAAGTTTTTTTGTTGCGAAAAATCTTTGCCTAAAAAAACCTGTTCCTCCTTGGACCCGTAGGTAAGCGGTCCCATTTTCTCACTCATTCCCCACTCACATACCATTTTACGGGCCATCTCCGTAGCTCGCTCTATGTCATTCCCGGCCCCGGTTGTCATTTGTCCCAAACATATTTCTTCAGCCACTCGACCACCCATGAATATAGCTAAATTGTTATAGAGAAAATTTCTTGGATAAGTATGTTTTTCATCTTCTGGCAGTTGCATAGTAACACCAAGCGACCTACCTCTTGGAATGATGGTAACCTTATGAAGTGGATCTGTACCTGGAAGTTTTAATGCAACCAAAGCATGCCCGGCCTCATGATAGGCTGTTGTTCGTTTCTCCTTTTCAGATATCACCATACTTCTTCTTTCCACACCCATTAACACTTTATCTTTGGCACTTTCAAAATCATCATTACCCACACATTTTTTATCATCCCTAGCGGCAAGTAACGCGGCTTCATTGACAAGGTTTGCTAAATCTGCACCCGTGAACCCTGGGGTCCCTCGAGCAATGGTTTTAAGGTCAACATTCTCTGTTAATGGTACAGTTGCAGTGTGCACCTTGAGAACACCTTCACGTCCTTTCACATCTGGACGGTCAACCATAACCTGTCGATCAAATCTTCCAGGTCTGAGTAATGCAGGATCTAGCACATCTGGTCTATTAGTAGCCGCTATCAAAATAACCCCTTCGTTATTTTCAAACCCATCCATTTCAACAAGAAGTTGGTTTAGGGTCTGCTCTCTTTCATCATGTCCTCCACCCAAACCAGCTCCACGGTGGCGACCAACGGCATCAATCTCATCAATAAAAATAATACATGGACTATTTTTTTTTCCTTGCTCAAACAGGTCTCTCACACGAGAGGCACCAACGCCGACGAACATTTCGACGAAATCTGACCCACTGATACTAAAAAAGGGCACACTAGCCTCCCCAGCAATAGCCTTTGCTAATAAAGTTTTTCCTGTACCCGGTGGACCAATAAGAAGAACACCTTTTGGGATTTTTCCACCTAATTTGTTAAATTTTTGTGGTTCTTTTAAAAATTCTATTATTTCATGGAGTTCTTCCTTAGCCTCATCTACTCCAGCAACATCTTTAAAAGTAATCTTATTTTTGTCTTCGTTCATCAATCGGGCCTTGGATTTACCAAACGACAAAGCCTTACCCCCACCCGCTTGCATTTGCCGCATAAAAAATATCCAGATTCCAAGAAGTAAAATCATTGGGAACCAGGAAATCAAAATATTCATATACCAACTGGTTTGCTCTGGTGGAACGACAACAATACGAACCCCTTTCTCACGAAGAATCCTAACAAGATCCTGATCTTTTGATGGAGTCATTGTCTGAAAAGAGCTTCCATCTATGTATTTACCGCTGACGCGGTCTCCCTGAATCGTCACTTCAGAAACTTTCCCACTTTCAACCTGATCCATAAACTCGCTAAATATGACATCAGACTGACTGCTCAGGGGTTGATTGAAAATATTAAAAAGGGCAATCATAATCATTCCTATTACCAGCCAAAGTGCTAAGTTTTTATAAAACTGATTCAAAGAAGATCTCCTTTTAATAAAAAATTAGTTTTCATCTAATTGTAAGAATTACCCACATGGATTAAAATGATAGCATAATTAAGCATACATGCGTGCCTAATTTTTTACGGTAAGATTTCAAGCAATAGTCCCCTCAACAACCATAACCCTGGTACTCTTATCGGTAACTCTATAACGTTCCCCGATTCTTTTTTCATAAACCCATATAATATCATCATTTGTTGATGTAAGGAGTGGGATTGATTTTCTTTGATCTCGAGGAACTTTTTCGTCTATAAAAAAAGACTTGAGTTTTTTTGTTCCTTTCATTCCTAAAGGAACAAATCGGTCTCCCGGTCGAAAAACTCTCACTTTTATATCAGAACCTGTTTTATCGTAATCAAGATAAGCTTTATTGGATTTTGTAGAATAAAAATCAATACCCTTTTTAGAAACCAGTTTTGTGGTGAGGCATAACCCTCGAAACCCAATTTCAGTAGTCCCGGGAACATTTATGTCTTTGGACACGAAGTTCCCTGAAAAAAATTCATCCTCAACAAAGTCACAACGCTGACGTTTACGAACAAATAGTTTCCCTTTTATACAAACGGCGGTAAAAAATCCGGGAAGGTGTATCTCTTTAACGCCATTTTCGAGTTTCATCATTTGAATGATCTTCAATACGTGTCGCACTGAAATTGATCTCAAGTCACCCTTGGCAGCTAAAATCGCTTGCCTGATTAATCTTTTCTGTAAAGCGGGGTGCTGTGAATTAAAAAGATTAACATCAAGAGAAGCAAAGTTACCATCCGTCACGTCAAACTCAACCTGGGCCATCGCCATTTCTACTTTTTTTTCCATGTAATCCTCATCATCAGCCAACAGTCTTGATGTTGAGACAAGTGAGTTTTTTATATTTGAATTGTATGACTCTAAGGTTGGAATTAAATCTAAACGAATTTTATTCCTTAGATAGTATTTTTCTTGATTCGAGCTGTCCAAACGGAATTGTAAGCCTTGTGTAGAAATATAATTTTCAATTTCATAACGGGAACAATCGCAAAGGGGGCGGATATAATTACCCCTCCTTGAACGAATCCCAGTTAGCCCTCGAAGACCGCTCCCCCTCAATAAATTAATTAAAAATGTTTCTGCTTGGTCGTCGGAATTATGACCAAGAGCAATCAAATCCGCGCTCCATTTTTTTGAAATTCGTTCTAGAAAATCATACCTTATGATCCTTGCAAGTTCTTGAAACGAGGTCTTCTTTTTACTACTCAACAAAGCAATATCAACATCCTCGACAAATGTTTCAATCCCTAAAGCCTTACCCAATCCAACCACAAAATCCGAATCTTTATTTGAGTCAACCCCTCGAGACAAGTGATTAAGGTGGGCAATGGCAAGAGCACGGTTAGATGATTCTATTTTATATTTATTTAAAAGGTGAAGCAAAACTACAGAGTCAGGACCACCAGAAACAGCTACGAGAACACGAGTCTCAGAAGGCAGTACTTGAGACATCACTTTTTGAAATTTTCGTTCAACGGGATGCATAAATCTATATATTTTAAACACAAATGGAGACAAAAAAAACCAATGAACCTGGAAAAGTTTTTATCACCTAACTAGGATTATAATTCTTCTAGCAATTGTTTTTTCTTAATTAAGTATGTTTCTTTAGAGATCTCCCCGTTAGCATATAGTTTCTTGTATTTTTTTAATTTTTTTTCAACCAATCGCTTGACCGGCAAACCTTCATCGCGACTATGTTTATTCTGTTTTTTTGAATACCGATTAGGATTAATGGTTTTGGGAGGTTTAAAATCCTCATTTTTTGTAACAGTGTTAGAAACCCTGATATTTTTTATTTCCTTGCCATCTGAAGCTAAAGATACACTAACAAAGGATTTTTTCTTAAGTTCACTCATCCATTCTCGATATTTTTTTTCTCTCTTTTCAGAGCTAAGTATCTTTTTAATTTCAGACTTAACTAATTTAAACTCCTTTATATAGCCGGGGGTAATATTGTCGCACTTGATAATGTGAAACCCATTTACTGTTTTAACTATATTGCTAACCTCACCTACTTTTAAATAAAATGCAGCCTTCTCGAATTCAGGCAACATTGTTCCACGACCAACTACACCTAACTGTCCCCCGGAATGAGCTGAAACATCATCAGAATATTTTTTTGCTAATTCAGAAAAGCTCTCACCAGCTTGAATTCGCCGAAGAATTTCCTCGGCCTTCTTTTTTTGCAACTGTCTTTCTTTACGCGACGAATCACTTTCCTCAATAAACATGATGTGGCTCAATATCATTTTCTCGGGAATCCAAAAGTTTTTTTTGTTTTTTCTATAATATTTTCTTATAGACTTTTCTCCTGGAGCACTGGCGCTACCGACATGCATTTGCATGATCCGAGATACAAGAATTTGGCCACGAATAATCTTTTTATAATCGTCAAAATTACTACCTTCACTTATAAGCATATTTTCAAACTGCTCATCTGTAATATTATTAGTTGCATAAATATCATCCAAGGCTTTTTGGAGGTCCTCCTCGGTCACCACCATTCCTAGTTTTTCAGCTTCCTGAATTTGAAGTTTTTCAGCAATCATTCCATCGAGAACCGTCCTCATTAATTTATTTTTTTTTAACTGTTTATCAACAGAACCTGCTGCTTTCATTTTATTCAAAAAACCCGCAACCCTGTCTTCTAGCATCATCAAGGTTATGACATCGGCGTTAACTTTGGCCACAATCCGATCAAGCGTCATCGCAAATATTGAAGGAGTCAAAAGAAAACTAAAAACAAGTCCCGCAATAAGGGCTGTTACCTTACAAACTAACTTCTGAGAGTACATTTTCATTTATTTGTATATTAGAATTGTTCTTCAGTTCCATTAACCATTTTTTAAAATTATCAGACTGCTCATCTCTTGCAAACTGCTCAATGATATTTTTTTTTGACTCAGAAAAGCTTAACTGTCTTGGAGTTTTCACATCTACAACCTTAAAAATATGGTATCCATATGGAGTCTTGATAACTTCGCTAACCTGATTCTTTTTAAGTTGAGCTATTGGACCGAACTCTTCTGGCATTTGGCCAATATCAAAATACCCAAGATCGCCTCCAATAGACGCTTCAGGGGCTAAGGAATACATTCTTGCCAATTCCGAAAAGCTTTTTTTTTGTGATTTTATTGCGCTGCGTACGACCTTGGATTCATCTTCAGATGCGACCATAATATGAAAAGCGTGAACCATCTGACCTATTTCAAACCTCTCTTTATGGGCTTTATAATATGCCCTAGCTCTTGTTTCATCATCTGAAAGATTAATTTTAAATTTAGTATTAATAAGTTTATTGATCAATAAATTATTTTTGAGTCGGATCTTCCATAACTTAGAAGGGATGCCTTCGTCTTTCAGAAACTCCCGGAAAGAGTCTCCTTCATATCCACTTTTAGCTTCACCGAAAGCGACTTCATACTCATCCCGAGTCAAGGAAATACCACTTGAACTCGCCTCCATGAGCAACAAGTTATTTCGTATAATTCGATTAAGCCCTTTAGTTTTTAATATAAGTTTTTCTTCTTCGGTGAGAGCATTTTTATTGGCAACGCGAAACTGCTTCATCAAAAATTGAATTTCATCACGAAGTTTATCCACGGTAATATTACTACCATTAACTTCTGCGACAACGGCGTCATTTGAAACGCCTGCAACTTTCTCAGACCCAGAGCACGCTATATACAAAAAAATGAATGAAATAAAAAAACTTCTCATTAAAAAAACTTTTAAATAGTCCATAGTTTCATTGAGCATCATTAACTAGCCGAAGAATCACTTTCAAATGATCAGCTATTGAAAGCATATCTTCTTTCCAGTTTTTACGTTTTAAATTTAACCCTAAGCAAAACTCGGATACAAATACAAATCCAGCCTCAAGACTTCCAGAGATTTCTCCCAGAGAAATAGGTGTGGTCCGCTCGACATCAAAGCGAACATCACCATTCACAATATACACTCTTTTAATATGTAGTATTCTGCAAATAGTTTTAATCTCAACTAAAAATAACAGTTTTTCAATAGATTCCGGAAACCTCCCATACCGATCAATCATTTCACGATTGATTGCATTATAATCGTCCAGATTATCTAACAACTGAAGTCTACGGTACACATCTAGCCTTTGGTTCAAACAAGGAATATAATTCTTAGGAATATAACCTTTTACCTGTAAATTAATTTCTGGATCTACAAATTGTCTCTGAACCTCTTCACCTTTCAACTCTTTAACTGTTTCTTCTATTAACTTCGAATAAAGATCAAATCCGATGGAGGCGATGTGGCCAGATTGATTACGCCCAAGCATATTCCCCACTCCTCGGATTTCCATATCGCGAGCTGCCAGTTGAAATCCTGCTCCCAGTTCACTTAGCTCTTCTATTGCATTTAGTCTCTGTCTAGCCTCAGAACTGATAGCAAGTGCTCCCGGAATAAGCAAGTAAGCATAGGCTTGATGCTTGTAACGCCCCACTCTACCTCTTAATTGATAGAGTTGAGCAAGGCCAAACTGATCCGCTCGATTAATAATAATTGTGTTGGCTGACGGTATGTCAAGACCAGATTCAATTATTGTTGTACAAAGA
>JYMV01007209.1_pt1 | contig 14582 bp, 14 predicted proteins | sample 338911 | NCBI WGS metagenome assembly JYMV01 (sample SAMN03354496, study PRJNA234377) | hydrothermal vent metagenome | biome: Deep sea; feature: Hydrothermal plumes at the Eastern Lau Spreading Center, Western Pacific Ocean; material: Seawater | place: Tonga | collected 2009 | depth 2000 m m
ACGCATCCGATTGGCCATGAGTCAGAATGTGATTGTCGTGGCAGAATTGAGTGATGGAAGTGTGTTGACCACCAGCAAATGGATAGAAGTTACTCTCAACGGCTGTAAAGAAGATTGAACAGAAAGCGGGGGATACGACAATGGTGACACCGACAATACGAGTAAAATCTCCCACTGAAGCGAAACGTGGTTCAGTAGTCGAGATAATGACACTTATTTCACACCCCATGGACACTGGGCTTCGGAAGGATAAGGAGGGCAAGGTAATTCCTCGCAAGATAATTAATAAATTCCTTTGTATATACAATGATGAGCTGGTATTCAGTGCGGACCTGCATGAGGCCATCTCGGCCAATCCCCTAATTCAGTTTCATCTCGTTGCGATAAATAGTGGCACACTGGAATTCATCTGGCATGAAGATGGCGGACAGGTCTATACCACAACCCGCGAACTCCGAGTTCTTTGAAAGAGCAACTTGAGATGAAAAAAATAACGCGCCGAAACTTCAACAAACTCTTGGGGACTTTTGGTGCGGTTTCCGCTTTGGAAACGCTGGGCAAAGGTCCCACTTTGCTATTGGCAGCAGAGAAACATGTCGTTGTAGTCGGTGGTGGTTTTGGCGGTGCCACGGCAGCAAAGTATTTGCGCCTGATGGACCCCAATCTCAAAGTGTCACTGGTTGAGCCCGGACGAAGCTACTTTACTTGTCCTTTCAGTAATCAGGTGCTGGGTGGAATGAAGAAGATGGAGGAATTGACATTTAGCTATAAAAAACTCCAACGCAAGTTTGGAATCAATATGGTTCATGTTGCTGCTGTTAGAATAAATGCAGTGTCTAAAACAGTTGTTCTGCAAGATGGAAAAAGCTTAACTTACGACCGAGTCATTGTGGCACCTGGGATAGATATGCGTTTTGATCAGATTGAGAACTACAAACCTGAAGACACAGATTTCATACCGCATGCCTGGAAGGGTCGTTCCGCCACTTTCCGTCTGCTCCAACAACTTGAATCCATGCCAAATGGGGGAATGGTGTTAATCTGTCCCCCTGCTCTTCCCTACCGCTGTCCTCCGGCACCTTATGAACGCGCCAGTTTAGTTGCCCATTACTTGAGTCAGCATAAACCACGCTCCAAAATTCTCATTCTTGATGCCAAAGAACAGTTCCCCAAACAGGCACTTTTTTCTGCAGGTTGGAAGAGTCTGTATGGGCGGATGATAGAGTGGTTCAACGGCTCTGCCGGAGGACTGATTTTGCGCGCTGATGCAAAAAATATGACCGTTGAAACTGAGTTCGGTATAGAAAGAGGGGATGTGATTAACTTAATACCATCGCAGTGGGCAGGCCGGATTGCCAGATATTCCGGATTAGCGGACGAGTCAGGATGGTGTCCTGTGGACCAACTCACTTTTGAATCAACTCTGCACACGGGAATTCATGTAATAGGGGATGCCGCCATCGCAGGTGTTATGCCAAAATCTGGATTTTCGGCCAGCAAACAGGCAAAAGTAACAGCAGCTTCAGTCATTTCATTGCTCAACGAAAAAGAACCTACATCTTACTCTATTTCCAACACCTGCTACAGTTTTCTGGCTCCAGACTACGCTATTTCTGTATCAGCGATCTACCAACTGTCCGACAGAGAGTTAGTCAAAGTTAAGGGTTCCGGTGGTGTCAGTCCACTGAATGCAGAACTGTCGGAGCGACGCGCTGAAGCTGTTTATGCCCAGAGATGGTACGACAGTATAACTCAGGATATGTTTGGATAAACATGACTAACAACATAACCTAAACACAAATAATTATTAACCTTTGAACAATTCCTCATGTGATTTAACAGTGTCATTCAATCCTTCAGTAAATAGTAACAATTTTCAAAAAAGGGGGAAAATATGCAATATATTGCTGATCGTTTATATCATCAAAATAAATGGATTTTAATGATATTTCTAAAATCTATTGTCCAACTGGATACAGCCAATCTGCAATTTAAATTGAAGAAAATATGTACTGTCAAAAAAATAACTTTCATTAAAAGAACTTTTTGTTTCTGCTTTTTATATTTAATTTTGATAAGTTCATCGGGATATTCTTTGGAATTAACTCTTGAAGAATATTCTGAAAAACCTTATGGCAACATAATTTTTCTTCGGCATGCTTTGGCACCAGGTTTTGATGCTAATGGGGAACCTGATAAATTCAAAATTGATGATTGCTCAACCCAACGTAACCTGAGTTCAATTGGGAGGAAGCAGGCAGCAATGATAGGTGAAAAATTTTTTGAAAATGGAATTAGCTTTAAAAAAATTTATTCAAGCCAATGGTGCCGTTGTCTGGAAACTGCACAACTTCTCAAACTTGGTGAGATTATCCCAGAACCCTCATTAAATTCAGGTTTCAAAGGAATATATAAAAAAGAAATCTCTCTTTCAAAACTAAAAAACATTTTAATAAAGTTAAAAAATGAGAAAAAGATTTTTTTGATGGTTACTCATTATGGTACAATTTCGGCCATGACCGGAATTAATGTTGATAGTGGTGGGGCTGTTGCTTACAACACAAAAACTGAAGAATCTAAGAAGATTTTGTTTGAATAATATGATCTATTAATTCATTAAGATTTATATTTTTCTCTTATAAACAAGGTTTAATATCATTCCCATACCATGATGAGACGCTTGAAACATAATTATAGTCAACTTTTATTAACTATATTTGAAAAATATTTACAAAATTATCGGTAAAAACACTTAAAGACTGACTGTAAATAACAGCCTCTCACCGAGAATTTTTCCTTTGATCTCAAGCTCACCTGTCAATACGCTTTAAATACATTACGGCATTAAATGCTGCCGCTTAGAAAAAATCAAGCACACCTCAACAAAGAAAGGGGAGAACTTCTCAGAGTACGCTGCGTTGCCAGCCATGCAACCCCAACGCTTAATGCTGTAACTCCGATAATGCTGGCTAAACTTGTTTGCCAGGTCCATTTCCAGAGGTTTTCAAAAAACCACCAGGCAATTCCATAAGACATTATTAAACTGACCGCAACTCCGAATAATCCGGCAAATATTCCCAGTACCGTAAATTCAATTTGAATCATCCTTTGGATGTCGGAAAATCTGGCGCCCAGGACTTTAAGCAGATTCAGTTCCCAAAGCCGTCCTTCAACTTCATGACGAGCAATTGAAAAGACAACCACCAATCCGGCCAAAATGGAAAGATAGGCCATTAACCTGAGCGCCAAAACCATTTGATCTGAAATTTTTAACACACGCCCCACCATGCGTGTCACATCGATTACGGAAACATTGGGGAAATCCTTGACAATCCGGTTTTGTACACTCAGCCTGCGTGAAGAGTCCAAGCCGCCGATTGAACCTAAAAATGTTCCGGGAGCTTCTTCTAAAACTCCGGGTTGAAAAAGAATGAGAAAATTTGGTTGAAAACTATTCCACTGCACTCGCCGGAAGTTGGTGACGATTGCTTCGACCGTAACTTCCTGCACATTAAAAGTCAGCAAATCACCTAATTTAAAACTCATTCTTTCTGAATAACGAACTTCCAAAGAAATTTCCGCGGGTTTTCCGGAATCCCAATCGTAACTCGATGCCAACCGACGACCGGAAACAATCTGCTCGGAATCGGAAAGTTCGGTACGATAAGAAAGATTGAGGTTGTGTCTGCGGAAATGTTGCCGACTCTCCTGTTCACGAGTCATGGCAACTTCTTCAATATTAGCTTCAAAGCTTTTACCGTTCACTTTTTCCAAACGCGCGCGCACCATTGGCGAGAGATAATTCAGGTGTACTTTTTCCTCAGACAATGTTTTCCGGAGCGGTCCCATTTGTTCCGGCTGAATGTCAAATAAAAACAGGCTGGGAATTCGGAAATCATCCGGACGTGAAACTTCTTCCTGCAATCCCTGATAAATTTGCGGAATTAAATTGATCAATAATGTCCCCAGAGCCAGTGCCAGAAAACAGGAAATTGCTCCGCTACGGTTTCGCTGCAAATTCCGGAATGCCAGACGCTTCATTGTGCTTCCGGAAGTCTGACTTAATTTTCCGGCCAAAGCCAAAATGCCCCAGGCTAAAGCGCCTAACAACAGAATAGAACTCAGCAGCATGCCCACGAAAGCGCTGCCCACAATCCAGGAGTGAGACTGCCAGACAGACAAACCCCAGGACAAAACCAGCAGCGGAAGATAACTCAAGACTTGACGCCAAAACGTATCATTCACAGCTTGATCTCCGATATTTTCATGAAAAAGCTGAAGCGGTTGTACAGTGCGGATTCGTGACAAAACCGGCAGGCAAAAAACCAAACTACCAACAGCGCCCAGAACAAGCGCAAAAAGCAGGCTGCTTAGATTTATCTGCGTTTCAAAACCATGGGGAAGGAATTGTTTCAGCAGCAAAGGTAAAAGAGGCAAAATACCCAATGACATGATAATCGCAATTAAGGCCGCACCTGTTCCCAAAAATACCAGTTGCCACAACACCATGCGATATGTTTGCTGACGGGTGGCACCCAAACTCATCAAAATCGACATTTCACGGAAACGATGAACCAGATAATTACGAAAAAGATAAGCCGCGCCGATTCCTGCCAGAAAAACTGCGATCATGGCAACAAGCCCTAAATAATCATTTAGATAGCCCAGCAAACGCCCCAAATTGTTTCCGGCTCTTTTATGAGTCAGGATTCTGATTTTTGAATCTGAGCCGTCAAAATTATTTATTTGATTTTGCAGTTTTACCACAAGTCCGGCCAGGTCAGTACCTTCCGTAAGACGGTACAAACGCTGATAACTGACTCGACTTTTTTTGGTCAACAGTCCAGTTTCCTCCATTTGTGAAAAACCGAGATAAACTCGTGGAGCAAGTCCGAAAGATGAAAATGAACTGCTTGGATCATCAATTACGGTGTCTGCAATCCTGAAACTCTGCTCTCCAATTTTGATACTTCCGCCTATTTTGAGGTTCAGCATGAACAACAGTTCCGGATAGGCCCAGGCTTCGCCGGAAAGAGCCAGACTTTGCCTCATGTTTTCCGGATCGACGACACCTTTGTTCTTCAAAACCATTTTTCCATAAAACGGAAATCCTTCCTCAATACCTGTGATCTGCACCAATCGGGATTGATCCTTAGTCGCCACCATCGTAAACAGACTTGTTTTACGGGTGGATAAGGTGTTTTCCGGAAACTTTGCTTCAAGAATATTTAAAGTTTTTTCCTCAAACGGCAGATAACTGGTCAGCGCGACATCTGCGCCTAGAATCGCTTGTGAGTTTTGTCCCAAATGATTGTCCAGCGATTCTTTGAAGGAGTCCAAAGCAATGAATCCTGCAAGTCCCAGGGCGAGATTGAAAAGAAAAAAGAGACTGAAACGGCGATTATTCAGCAACTCCCGCAAGGCCAGTTTAGACCAGAAAAAGGGCGACGGATTTTTCATTGAAAAGTTCCGGAATGAAGGGTCATTTGTCTTGAGCAGCGTTGCGCCAATTCGGTGTTGTGTGTTACCAGCAACAAGGTCATGCCTGTCGTTTGCACAAGATCAAAAAGCAGATTGGCAACCTGTACGCCGGTTGCATTGTCCAGATTTCCGGTAGGTTCGTCTGCAAGCAGGATTGCAGGACGGATGACGATTGCTCTGGCGATGGCGACTCTTTGTGATTCACCACCACTGAGTTGATGTGGAAAGTGTGTTTCACGCTCAGCCAATCCTACTTGCTGCAGGGCTTCCTGGGCACGTTCCTGGCTATCTTTGTGACCAAACATTTCCAAGGGCAGACTGACATTTTCCAATGCCGTCAGATGCGGCATCAAATAAAATTGCTGAAAAATTATTCCTATGTTCTCTGCACGGAATTGCGTCAGTTTTTTTTCACTCATTGCGGAAATTTCCTGCCCGCGTAAACGAAGTGATCCAGAAGATTGGCGGTCCAATCCGGCCAACAAAGACAAAAGGGTAGATTTACCGCTTCCGGATTGTCCAACTACCGCTACCTTCTCTCCTTCGTGGACTTCAAGATTTAAATTTTTCAGGACCTCAACTCGGCCGTGACCCGCCTGTGGGAAAGATTTATCGAGCCCCTTTATTTCAAGAATCATAATAATGTCTGCATATTTTTTGTTTGTTTGTTGAAAATTTATGTTTTAAGTTTACAAAAACCACTAACTGAAATCAAATTATGACGGGCTTTTTTTAGTATCATTTTGTATCGTCAGAATCACAACTGTCAAAATTAGACCACTTAAATTTTTACTTTTGCAGCATATTGTTTTTAACTTGGAATTGTCGTAGTTACTGTTATTTTTATAGAGAAGTATTTTCACTCCATTTTTAAGAAATATCATGGAAACATTAAACATTTTTCTTATAGGCGCGGGAACAGGGGCCTTCTTTTCGATTATCAGCATGGTGCTGATCAATGCCTCCAACTCCGAACAATATCCTCTTGGTGGATTTCTACCCGCGTTATGGATGTTCGCAGAGTTGGGTGGTTCATCCCAAATTGTGGTTGCTGGAATTTTAATGATGGGTGGTTTGATGGGTTTTTATCTGACTCTTACATTTTGGAAGGAACGTCCGGCAGCATTGAAAAATAAACTGCCACAGGAAACGCATAGTGTAAGTAACTCAAAAGCAGCAGTTGCAGACGAACACACGACCATAATAGTCAGCGGGAAATCTTTAACAGAGTTTCTGTAAAACTGCATCAGATTTTAGCTGATAATATTGTATTCCGGACCAAATGGGAACCCGGTGATATTTTCAGCACCATCTTCTGTCACAACAAGAATATCGTGTTCACGATAACCTCCGGCGCCAGGCAGAGTTTCCGGAAGCATTACCATTGGTTCAATTGAGACAACCATGTTCGGTTCCAGGACAGTTTCAATATCCTCACGTAATTCCAGTCCCGCCTCACGTCCGTAGTAATGAGAAAGTGTACCGAAGGAATGTCCATAACCAAAAGTCCGGTATTGCAGCAAATCATGTTTGATAAAAATCTCATTCAGTTCCTCAGCAATATCACAACATCGCACTCCGGGTTTAATAAGTTCCAACCCCCTTCGGTGCACCTCGACATTGGCCTCCCAAATTTCTAGATGACGCTCTGATGCATGATCAAAAAATAAAGTCCTCTCTAAAGCCGTGTAATAGCCTCCAATCATCGGAAAACAATTCAGGCTTAGAATGTCCCCTTTTTGAATTTTGCGGGTACTGACAGGATTGTGAGCACCATCGGTATTGATTCCGGATTGAAACCAGGTCCAGGTATCCATTATGTCACTTTCCGGATAGCGTTTTGCAATTTCCCGTACCATCGTCCGGGTGGAATGCAGAGCAACTTCATGTTCCGGAACGCCTTCCCCGATTGCCTCCACACATGCCGCTCCACCAATATCACCCACTTTAGCACCATTCCGGATCAATTCTATTTCTTCCGCGGATTTAACCATCCGCTGCCGCATTGTCATTTTTGAAATGTCAACCAGTTCGGCGTCAGGAAGAGCATCCTGAAGCTTTTTCAGGTTTTCCAGATTGATGTGATCATACTCAATTCCAACACGTCCGGAATTCGCTATTTCATGCTGGATAGCCCTGAAATAATTATCACGTTCCCAATCCGTGAAAATAATATTGTCACCAAAACCACGCCTCCATGGTTGCCCGCCGTCAATATTCGCGGTTATAGACTTGAGTTTATCCTGCGTTACCACCAAACCATAAGGACGCCCGAATGAGCAATAAACAAAGTGATTGTAATAATTGATGTTATGGATGGATGTAAAAAAAACGGCATCCACTTTTTCTGTTTCCATTTCTGACCTTAACTTGGCCAAACGGTTTACCATTTCAGCTGCAGAAAAAATTGAGCTTTGTTTCCTGCCGTTTTGAATTGAAATAAGGTGCTCCATAACCAAACTTTTTCTGTCGGACTCTATGTATAAAATTTATTCAGCTGGTTATTCACACAGACAAAAGTTGTACATTTGGAAATGTCTTTTATTTTTTTTGCTCCAATATATGTACACGTACTCCTGACACCGCCCAGCAGATCTAGCAGTGTATCTTCCAATGCGCCCTTGTACGGGATTTTCACCAGCTTCCCCTCATTCGCTTTATAATCTTTACCCTTGTTCTCTCTGTAATATTTCTCAAGGGCAAAGCTGCTTGCCATTCCATAAAATTCAACGGTTTTTTCACCTGTACTTTTATTTTCCGTAATGGTCTCACTATTCTCATCATGTCCTGCCAACAATCCGCCCAGCATCACAAAATCAGCATTTGCTCCAAAAGCCTTACTGATGTCACCGGAACACGTACAACCGCCGTCGGACATAACCATCCCCCCAATCCCGTGCGCGGCGTCTGAACAATCGATTACAGCGCTCAGTTGAGGAATTCCGACACCGGCCACATTTCTGGTTATACATGCCGAACCGCCTCCAATTCCTACTTTAACGATATCGGCACCTGACAAAATCAACTGCTCTGTCATTTCAGGAGTACAAACATTTCCGGCAATGATAATTTTTTTCTCAAATTCAGCACGAACCTGCTTAATGAAATCTGAAAACTGTTCCGTGTAACCGTTGGCGACATCAATGCAGATAAAATTAAAAAGTTTTACTCGTTCACCCAGCTCATACAAAATCTGCAAACCTTCCGCGATTCCAATTGTAATGGCAACATTTTTCTTGATACTATTGGGAATCTTGAGCAACTCTTCCGCAGTATGAAATTTGTGCAAACATGTCAGTGTGTTGTACTTGCTCAAAACTTTAGCCGAGCCGATTGTGCCGACTGTATCCATGTTAGAAGCGACAACAGGAATCCCTTTCCAGGTTAGTTCCGACCACTTGAACTTAAATTTTCTTTCTAAATCAACCTCTTTTCTGGAAGTATAATAGCTGCGTTTCGGTTTAATGAGAACGTCTGAAAAATCATATTTAACTTCTTTTTCTATATGCATTTTTAATCCGTAATGTATTCTTGTGTGTTTTCAAATTCCCATGGAAAATGAATCCAGAGATTTTCAGAATCCTTTGCTACTTGTCTTGCAAAAAAATGCGGCTTAAAATCACATTCATTGTTCCACCAGAGGGAAGCAAATTGAGGTTCCTGACAAAATTCTTTGATTTCCTCAAGAATTTTATGGAATGTTTCACCTCCATCACAAACGTCATCCACAATGAGTACTTTTTTGTGTGCTTGTTCAGGTTTATATTTAACCCAGGTTGGAAAATCTCTCAGTGCTGTTTGAATTGGGACCATCGGTAATTGAAACCAGTGACTGAGAGCAACACCAGGAACAAGTCCGCCTCTTGAGACACCCACGATGACATCCGGTTTAAAATCTGATAAAGAAACCTGACGTGCGATTTTCTGAATATCGATCAGGCATTCTTTCCATGAATAATAGTATTTTTTGGACATCTGACTTAGAAATAAACTGTTTAAGGAGAATTAAAGTGAAGTTTAAGAATCATGAGAAATTGTCTGTATATCAATTATGAAAAACTAGTAAGTTTGTCTGCAATCCACAATATGTCATTTCGACCGTAGGGAGAAATCTTAACGATATTAGTAAAGTAGATTATGCAAGATTTCTCGCTTCGCTCGAAATGACAAGGTTTTAGGATTTTTACGTGACAGTCAATTATAACTAATGCAACTACTACAGTAAAGACCATAGAACTAAAAATGGAGTTTTAATGGAAACTGTTTTTAGTCTGTATCCACCAAACCGGCACCGGCACCTGACTTGCGTGACTCCTCAGTGGAAGGAACGAGACAGCGTGAAAAAAAGCCATGGATAATCGGCCAGGCTTCATAAACAGGAACTCCTGATTCCAAAACACGTTTCCTGTTTTTCTCAGTATAGGTTGTTTTCTCATTCCACTTTTGAGAACTAAACAAGCTACTTTCCACGGATTTGATGGATACATCTGCGGAATTGTACTGTTCCTGAATCTCTGTTCCGCCCCAGGAAGTTTTCCAGCTTCCATGTAGACAAGTCAAAACGCTACAAAGAGTACCTCCGGAATCCTGCCAGCAAATCTCCCAGTTTCCGGAATTTGAAGCGCCAACCGCCGCGACTATCAGAAAAGGGATATCAACTTTTTTTGCGATAAAATGCTGTGATAAAATTGAATCTTCGGTTTTTGCCGAAATCCAGTCACAAACGGCAGGACCGGCAAAAAGTGCGGAAAGTCGTTTTTCATCGGTTGGGCTAAGCACAGTTTCGGCACCGTTTTCAATTTGACTTGCACTAATACTGCTCTCTCCGCAATCCAGTAACTGCAGCGCTTTTGCAGTAATTTGAGCAGGATCAAGGCCACTTTCCGCAATCCACTTTGAGGAACGTCCAAAATCTTCTGCCAAACCAAAAGGCACTCCCGCCCCGACTGCGGCTCTGGTGAAGAAAAACAAAATTTCATTGAGCGATAAAACAATTTCAGGAGAATTCATGCGGCCTCCGAACGCGGACTTGCCGGAAAAGCCCATTCGTCTGACTCATTTGCGGCAAATTGTTCCGGAAGTGGCGCACCCTGAAACAAGGTTATACGGGTCCATAGCTCCGATTTTGGATCAAATTTGGAGGCCCCAAAAAAAGCCAGCTTGAAACGCAGCAGATCGATGGGGCGCATTTCCGCATCCACCAGGTTATCCCTTATTTCGGCATAAGGGTAGTGCACAACTGTCTGCACTCTCCGGACAATATTGCGGAATTCCGGATGAGTTTGAACAAATGCTCCTACGGCAGTACTTGCGGAAATAGTTTTTAATATTTTGGACAGCATGAAAACATCACGCCCTACCGCAAGCGGCATTTCCTGTTCTGCTCCCGGATCAACATATCTGTCACCGAAACGCGGCTCCAGCTTTTCTTCGGAATAGTACCAGAATCGACGCTGTTTTTCCGGATCATCGAAGTCAATTCCCAATGCCCAGGAAAATGATTTTTCCAGCAATTCACGCAGCTGCTTGAGATTCATTACAGGATCAAGTTCTGTTTCCGTGGAAGTTTGCAGGTCTTCCGCCAAATCATCCACGAGCTCGCCGTGTGGTTCTAGCAAAAGTGAGACTGTAAGTTCCTGACCTTCAAGCGAAAATTTGGATTCAGCAAAGCCTAAAATTTTCTTCCAGAGAAAAGGCTGTTTTAAATGTTCTTCGTCTGAAATCCATTTTGACAGCAGCCTCAGTTCTTCACGTGTTTTTACTATTCGTGCGGTTTGCTTTTCATCATCCACATTCCATTCGCAGATATGACGAGTCGCTTGAAGCAGATTTTTTCTAAAAATTGACAAGGTTTCCGGAGAATGTGACTCTAAACAGATAACTCTGGAAAGCGCAGTCTCACGAGCCAAAACCCAGTTATGGATCAACACAGGATGTTTGATCAAAAACGGAGCCATCCCCAAACCGGTGGCATTTCCAATACCGAGGAATTTACTTATTTCAGGCTTTAAACGAACTGTATTTTGGCCCCCGCGTCGTCTTGCAATATATTCTACAAGTTCAATTGTGAACCAGCGGAAAAGATAAACCGTGAGCAATTCTACCTGAAAAGAACCACGAGTTTCATCACGATTGGATATTTTCTCTCTGTCAGCACAACCGAATTTTCCGTTGCCGTAAACCGCAGTAGTTCGCATCAGATAGCCGACTGAAACCAAAAGCTCTATATCCGGCTGCCGTCCCTGAGCTAAACTGGAGACCACATGTTCGAAAAGACGAAGACTTTTATTTGCACGTGCCAGTACCAGTTCACTTGGGCTGAAACGTCCCGCTTCCTGCTTTGGCGTGTTTCCGGAAAGTCTTTTGATGTCCGATTCGGTCGGAATACCATCGAACAGATTGAAGCTTGCGTCCCAGACTTCGGCTACCACACGGTCTGTGCGCTTCTCTGGTGCAATCTCATTTGTGAACACAATCAGAGAATAAGTACGCTCCGGAGTGTGTACGCCAAAAACGGAAATTCCATAACCATTCTCATCCACTTCAAAACGAAATTGTTCAAACTTCCATTTTTCCCGTGAGATTCTACGGGTTAAACTGCGCATGAAACTGAGACGGGTTTGAAAAGAGGAACCCATCCTGGACAGGCACATAACCTTTTCAGGAGAACGAAGATTTTCAGAAACTGCAGGGGTTTTCTCAGGCAAACCGGTTTTCATCTATGTCTTTTGCGGACCAAAAGAATGCTTAAAAAAATCCAACCAGTTTAGTCCGGCGATACGCTCGACTTCATTTTCGGAAAAACCTGTTTTTCTCAAGCTACTGAATATGTTATTAAAATCACGATTGTCGTGAAACCATTTTGGTTGTTCTGGAAAACCGGCCAGTTCGGCGGAGCCTTCTCCAAAGTCTCTTTCGTTGCTCCAGGTTCCGTTGCGCATCCATTCAACCACACTGTCAGGTTGGTTTTGGCAGAGATCACTGCCGATACCGATCCGTTCGACTCCGATCATTTCCGCCGTTCTGGCGATCATGCTGCAGAAATCTTCCAGCAAACACGCTGATTTATCTTTCAAATGGTGCGGATACATTGAAAATCCCAGCATTCCGCCACTTTCCGCAAGCGCTTTTAAAACATCATCTGACTTGTTTCGCAATGCATCACACCAAAATAAAGGGTTTGCATGTGTAATGGCAATCGGACGTTCTGAAATTTCGATGGCCTCAAGAGTTGAACGTTGCGCGGAATGGCTCATATCCACTACCAGACCAACCCTGTTCATTTCCCTGATCACCTGTCGGCCCATCCGGGTTATTCCCGGATCATCCTTTTCATAACAGCCTGTTGCGAGCAGACTCTGGTTGTTGTAGGAAAGCTGCATGAAACGCACTCCGAGTTGATGACAAATTTCAACTAAACCGATATCATCCTCAATTGGAGAGCAATTTTGGAAACCAAAAATAATTGCTGTTCGGCCCTCCTCACGCGCTTTAAGCACATCATCAACGCAGCGTCCCTGAAAAATCAGCTCGTAATATCGTTCAAAAAGGATGTTCCAGGCGATTACATTCTTAATCATTTCCTGAAAATCCTCATGATAGCAAATCGTCACATGAACAGCCGCTACTCCGCCTTCGTTCATCTGCCGAAAAATCTGCTCGGACCAGTTATTGTACTGGAGTGCATCAATAATTAAGGTTGGATGAGGTTTCATTTTTGAAAAACGGACATTCTTTGTTGAGATTCTTTAAGCATTTGTGCCTTTCATTTTTTGTAACAAAATAATTTTATTGATAAAAACACATAGTAATTAATATTTGCGTTTAGTTTTCGCTCCGTTATATAGTATTTTTGAGTAGTTTTCATAAGCAAGTTTTCGCTGTGCAACTGAGCGCAGGTCCATATCATATTGCAGTCGATGCATGCTCACTCCATCACTATCTTGTCTTTGTTTGCCGCGAATGTGCATCCACATATTTTTGCCAATAACTTGTTCTACACCGGGAGGAATATAGGACTGGAGTGCAAAGCCTATTCTTCTTTGTTTACTTTTATTTGGCTTAGAGCCATGAATGACAGCACCATGGTGAATTGACATTTCGCCCGGTTTCAAAATCAGGTTAACAGCCTTCGACTCTTCAACATCTTTGACAACTTGACCCTTGTTAAGATGTTATTTTCAGCAAATGTGTCTTCATGCTGACGGATATTTTGCTTGTGACTACCGGGGATCATTGCCATACAGCCCATTTCTATAGTGCTCGGTGTTAATGCAATCCAAGGCGTGAGGAAGTCACTGTTGTTCATTCCCATGTAGGTTGCATCCTGATGCCAACTCACGAAGTGATCCGTCGAAGGATCTTTGATGAACATCACCGATGACCATAAGGAAATATCCGGGCCAATCAAATCTTCTACGGCATCCACGACAACGCTGTTGTGAGCCAACTCATCCAGAACCAGAAAAGTGAGGTGTAAATTATTGCGATTTTCTGGATTAAATTCTTCCGGAAACGCTTTTTCTGCTTCTTCAATTTTAGCCTTGACCGTCAAGGCCTCATCTTCAGACATGACCCGAATTGGTCCAACAAAACCATCATCATGATATTGTTCAATTTGTTGCTCAGTTAAGATTTTTCCCATTGTTTTTTCCTAAACACTAACTATGTGGCCACAAAGTTTTACCTGGTTTCTTAAAAATTTGGCCAAAACCGTTCAATTCATCTTTGATTCCAGCACGGCGCAAACAACTCCACATTTGTGCTTGATTGCTTGTGATGACCGGTTTCCCGGTTAGTTGTTCAATTTCTTCCACTACTTCCAAAGCACGAATTCCGCCGCAACTCAGAAAAATCACATCTGCTTCCGGATGATCAATTTCTACCGCAAATTTTTTCCAGAATTCCGGAGTTACCCGCCCCATCTCAGTTCCGGTTGTAAGATTCAAACCCTGAATGTCCAAAACCTCAAAGCCTTTCTTCAGTAAAAATTCTGCTTCTGCTGTATTAACTTCATCTAAATAAGGTGTACCGACCACTATTTTTTTTGCGCCAAGTTCATTTAGTGCGTCAATCACTCCTGTTACTAAAGTCATCGGTTT
>JYMV01044992.1_pt1 | contig 14579 bp, 6 predicted proteins | sample 338911 | NCBI WGS metagenome assembly JYMV01 (sample SAMN03354496, study PRJNA234377) | hydrothermal vent metagenome | biome: Deep sea; feature: Hydrothermal plumes at the Eastern Lau Spreading Center, Western Pacific Ocean; material: Seawater | place: Tonga | collected 2009 | depth 2000 m m
TGAAGCACGTCAAACGCGGAAACCTACCATGGAAAGGTCATCGGTTTGTTGGGTTGGCCCCATCCAGGAGGCCATGTCCTTTATGATCTCCTTCCTTTGTTCTGCCATGGGTTGATCGCTGGTATTTACAAGGAGCTCCATGAGCCTTTTCTTGCCATATTTCTCCTTGTCCTTTGTCCCAAACTGGTCAACAAAACCATCGGTTACCATATAGTAGGCAGCTTCCCCCTCCAGTTTGATCTCATTGTTTTCAAAGGCCAGGTTTTTACTTAGCCTCCTGAAAAATGCGGAATATCCAATGGCATTGTTTACCGGACTTACCTCCTCCATGGCACCGTCCTTAACCATGAAGAGGGGTAGGTTGGCACCTGCAAAGGTCAACAATCCGGCGTTTTTATCTATGGTGCAAATGGCCATTTCCATCCCCGCATTTACATCTTCCGCAGATTGCTCTCCCTCCCCTTGTAGGGCCTCGATGATACCCGTATGGAGCCTGCAAAGTATATCGCCCGGTAATATGGTAGGGTCGTCTTCCAGGATGTTATGAAGGATATCATTTCCTATGATTGACATTAGTGCTCCAGGTACTCCGTGGCCTGTGCAGTCTATCATAGCAATGTGCACCCGCCCGTTCACCTTTTTAAACCAATGAAAATCGCCGCTTACTATGTTCCTGGGCTGGTTGATCAGCAGGCAATCTCTGAGGTCTTTTTTGATATCCCCTTCCGACACCATAATGTTCCGCTGCAGGTTCCGGGCATACTCAATGCTCTCAGTTATTTGTGACTGCTGGCTTTCAATGGTGTCATTTTTTATGCCCAGCTGCTCATTGGACCGTTTTTTAAGTGCATATTGCCGGTAGGCAAGGGCGGTGAGCAGGAGCAGGAGCAGGATGGCTCCAGCGGCAAGCAGCATTACCCACATTTGTTTTTTTGTTGTTTCCTGCTGGTGCTGAACCTTGAGCTTCTTCAGCTCATTTTCTTTTTCCAGCACCTGGTGCTCGTTTTCCTTGATGGCCAGAGCATGTTTCATCTCCTGGTTGCTTATCTTTTTCTGGATATCCTTACTGTGCAGGCTATCCCGCATTTGAAGGTGCAGCTCAAAATGCTCCAGGGCCTTACCGTGGTCTTTTTTATGTTCGTATATTTTGGCCAGTAACTTGGCAGCATTGCCAATAAGCTGTGGATATCCTAATTCCTTGCCGGCTGATAAAGAATAATTTCCATGCTGCATCGCTTTTGCGCTGTTCCCCTGTTTCAGAGTAATACCTCCCAGCTCAGCATGAATTATACTTGTGCCTCTTTTATGGTTTAAGGTAGTATATATTGCAAGAGCCGTATTAAAATAATCCATTGCTTTATTAAGCTCGTTTTGCTGTGCGTATAAATGGCCCAGGTCTCTATAGATAACAGCCATGCCCTTTTGATCATTTATGCCCTCTCTTATTTCAAGTGATCCATTGAGGTGTTTCAGAGCCCTGGTATAGTTGTTTTGGGTTGTAAAAATAATGCCCATGGTATGGAGAATTATTGCAGTACTACCTTGATTGTCGTTTTCCCTAAATATATCCAGGGCTTTTTGGCATAGATATAAAACGGTGTCTGGCTTTGAGGTAAAATAGGCCTCAGATAATATAAGATAGGCATTGGCAAGGGTAGTGTCATGCTCTGCTCCCCGGATCACACCGGTAAGGGAATCCACCAACCGCTGGTCTTGCCCATAAAGGGCCGGCGCCCAGCCCAACCACGCGATGAGCAGGCCGATCGTTATCCAACGTAATTTATATATGCCTGATTCAATCATCCCATTTTGATTTGGAGGCCAAATACCAATATGTCATCCACCTGGCTATTGGCCCCCTGCCAGGCTGTCAATGTGTTCTCCAGTGCTTCTTTTTGCTCCTCCATGGGTTTTTGATGGATGTCCAGCAGCTGTTTTTGAAAAGGAGGGTAATAGAACTTCTTGTTGTTGGGGCCTCCCTTTTGGTCCGCATACCCATCAGAAAAGAGGTAGAGCCTGTCCCCTTTTTGCAGGGGCAATGTGTGGGTGCGGTAGATCTCACCGGCCACTACCCTTCCAATGTAATTGTTGTTTCCCCTGGTTTCGGTCAGCTTTCCATCCCGTATCATGTACAGCCGTGCATGGGCGCCTGAAAAGGAAAGGGTTTGGCTCTTTCGGTCCATGCAGCAAAGGGCAATGTCCATCCCGTCCTTTACTCCAAATTCCCCCGTTTCCGGATCCACCCGCTGCTGGAGGCTGTCCATCAGCTGCTGGCTAGTCCATGCGAGGAGTGTGCCGGGGTCACCATTGGGGTGGTGGTCCAGCGCATGGTTCAGCAGGTCCTGGCAAATAATGGACACCAGGGCACCACGTACCCCATGGCCTGTACAATCAGCCGCGGCAAAATATACTTTATCGTCCTTTTCCCTCAGCCAGTAAAAGTCACCGCTCACAATGTCCTTGGGTTTGAACAAGACAAACGAGTCCGGGAAATGTTTTTTTATTTCCGGGACAGCCACAAAGAACGCATTTTGTATCCGGTGTGCATACCGGATGCTGTCCAGGATGTTCTTGCGGTGCTTTTCAATAACCTTGTTTTTTGCCGTCAGCAGCAGGTTGGTCCGGTTTTTCAGCCGGTAGTTGTTGAATACAAGATAACCGCCCGCAAAAGTAAGCAGCAAGATGGTCAGAAGAATGTTTACAATGGCCTTTCCCTTTTGAATGCGGTCTTCCTCTTTTTTGACCCTTAGCTCATTGAGCGCAGCATCTTTTTTAAGCAGTGTGATCTCCTTTTCCTCAAGGGCAATCGTGTTTTGCAACTCCATCTCCTCCAGCATGATCCGGTTGTCTTCGTTCACCAGTGAAGCAGAAAGTTCAGAGTGCAGCTTTGCATATTTAAGGGCGCTCGCATGGGCCTCTTGCTTTTTGTGTACCCTGTAAAGCGCTTCATAGCAGATCTTTATCCAATTCTTGTTGCCTATGTCTTCGCTGATCTTGAGGGCCTTTTGGTATTGTGCAATACCTGCATCATGGCTCAGCTTGTCAACATATACATTGCCTAATCCAATGATGTTTTCTGCCAGATCATCTTTGGAGTCAGGGTGCTTTTCCCATATTTTAATGGCTTTATTGTGGTAAATTATCGCATTGGGATATTCTCCCTTTTTGTTGTAGATATCCCCAAGTAGTCCATAAGGTTCCGCCATGTTTTTTTCATCATTGGTTTCCATCCTCAAGGCAAATGCCTGGTTGGCATACATGAGCGCATCATCCAGCTTTCCCAATTCCATCAGCACAATACCCAGGTTGAGGCTGGAAGCGGCAATACCGGGTTTGTACCCAATCGCCTCTCTTATTCCCAGGGCTTTATTGTTGTAGGCAATACATTGCTTGCTGTCATTCTGGGAACTGTAGATCTTGGCAATGGAGTGGTAGCTATCTGCAATGCCTATGCTGTCGCCCATTTCTTCTGATGCCTTGAGCGATAGTAAAAAATATTGAAGCGCAAAGGAGTAGCTGCCACGGTCATAGCTGGTCCTTCCAATTGCATAATAGATACTCTTCATCCTTTTGTGGTCCCCGAGCTGTTCATAATAAGGCAGGCACTGGAGGTAATGGTCGCGTGCTTCTACCAACTCGCTTTGCTTAAAGTGGGCAAAACCTATCAGGTATATTGCCCTGTTAATGTTTGCAGTATCACCAAGTCTATTGGCGAGCTTCAGAGCCAATTTTGCATGCGCTTCGCTGGAATCAGGGACCCTGTATTTTTCGCTCTCCGTTAACTGGAAGAGAACCGTCAATAGCTGTGAGTCGGGCATTTCTTTCCTGATTTCTATCCTGAAGCTGGCTATTCTGGTGCTGTCTTTTAGCCATAATTCCCTTTCGGTCAGGGAATAGGAGGTGCCGGTAGTCAGCAATAGCAGGGAAATGACCTGGAAGCGTCTAAACATCACCGGCAGGGTATTTTAATTGGGTATTAAATTCTAACAGAACAGGTAATAATCGCACGATTTATAAATATACGTGATATTAAATATTTTTCCGTTTCATTTTTGTAGTATTATGCTACGCATTAATCATAAATTAATTTTGCGGCCTAGCCATCTTTTAGAATTTTATCGGAACCTGAAGGGAGATAACCGGAGCTTAATGCTATGATTAAATCGGTTCAAAAGGAGTAAAAGAAGCACAGATAGAGAAATGAAGGAGGAAGCAGTAATTATGGCTTGATAATACATCAGAACCAACCTGTTAATAATGAAGAAAAATTACGTCATAATAAGCATCGTATTATTTAGCTTAAGTGCTAATGCCCAAAAGAACAACTATTATACTGAGCTGCAACCAGGGTTGACCAACTCTCACTATGTGAAGTCGTTTGACCTGATTGGAGACAGCGGTTATGTGGTGTGCAGTCAAAGCAGTGGTTATACTGCTGATGAGGATGTGCTTTTATCAACAACAGATAGAGACGGTCTGCAAGAGTGGACCATTAACTATGATTTTGGAGCAGTAGAAGATGGCATAGATGTAATAAATACCACTGATGGAGGTTTCCTTTTTTGTGGATTAACGGGAGGGGGATTTTTGGGCCCACCAAATGAAGCCCTGGTGGTGAAAACTGATGTCAATGGATCAATTCAATGGTCTAAGAAAGCCCTTGATCCTTCTGGTACCATAAACAGTTATGCTCAAGCAGTTGTTGATAATTTAAATGGGACCTATACAGTATTGGGTGTTGCGGATAACAATATTCTATCGGATAATGACATCTTTCTTTGGAATCTTGATGCCAACGGAGATACGGTATGGACAACTTCATTTGCCAATGCTGGTGATGACAGTCCCATTAGGCTTATTCGACATTCCAATGGCGACTTCACCATTTTAAGTGTAACAGCTTCTCCAGGAGTGGCTGCTCCGTATATTATGAGGGTAGATCCTAATGGCACCAAACTATGGTCAAAAGTGTATGATGTTGGAAAGGATTTTGGCCCTAGAGGAATAGTTGAAAGTTCCGATGGAGGGTATATAGTAGTTGGGTACATTAGAAGACAGATAACGCCATCCATTGACGCGGATGCGGCAGTGATGAAACTGGATGCAAATGGTAATGTAACCTGGGTAATAACCCACGGGAAATATATGCCTAATAATAGTTCTGCTGAATATGGAATTGGAATTATACAGACTTTTGATGGAGGATATGCAATATCAGGTTTGACCAACGCGTACAGTAGTTCTTCGGGTTTTCAGGATATCTATACTTACAAAATAGACAGCGTCGGCAATCACTTATGGACTAAATTATATTCTGAAAGTGATGGAACAAATAACGCCGCTGTTGACATATACGAGAATGCTGATAGCACCTTGTCTATTGCTGGCCAACACTGGACAAACCCACCTTCACTTTTCGGACAAACACATACTTTTATTCTCAAAACAAGTTTTAGGGGGGATATTGGTTGTTTGGAAAAAGACACCCTTCCTGATACGACAATTGCCTATACAGCTACGATTACGACACCCAGCGAAACCATTGCATCCTATACAGCTACTGAAAATATAACAGCCGTTACTACGAACGAAACATTGACGCAAGTAACAACTTGCATAAACGCCGACACCTCCACTTATAATGCTGTCGATTTCGGAATTTGCCTGGTTATCAATGAAGTCGCCTTCAAACCGGATGGCGGAGGTACTGCCCAGGCGACTCGTGAATGGATTGAGCTATACAACCCCTCATGCACGGATACAGTTGACTTAACGGGTTGGTATATTAGATCAGATGTTAACAATGATGTATTTAATCCGGTTTATGGTGATGATATGATCGTTACCTGGGCCACAAGAAACCCGGGAACTGTACCATATGACGCCATTTCCGGGCCCCTGGATACAAACACAATAATGATTCCCCCCAAAGGTTTCGCCGTAATAATAGACCCCACATGGAATGATACCAATGACTTTCTCATCGATATCCCCGATAGTGCTATTATTCTTACCATAGCGACCTACCTGAATTTTGGTTCGGACGGAAACAACTCATCTGCACCACCTCCAGGGCCTGGGAACGGACTTCTTCTAAATGCGCAAGACTTTGTGTTATTATACGATGGGGATCCAAATTTACCCGGTTCCAATCAGATTGATTCTGTCGGGTGGTTTAACAATAGTGCTGGAGCCGGTTATTCCATACAGCGGGATAATGACTGTATAACACGATACCACTATAAGGGAATACCGTCCGGAGGCCATCCCTTGGATGCAGATAGCAGCTTGACAGATACTGTCAGCATGGGCGTTCAAAATTATCTACCTGATGCACCATCTCCATTTACGTTCAGTAGTCCGGATAGTGTATGCAGCGGAGATACCGTAAGCTTCAGTTTTGTTGATACTTTTTCATGTTGCCTGTTTACTTATTCCTGGAACTTTGATGATATAGGGAGTGGTTCATCAAACACAGATACTGCTCAAAACCCTACACACATTTTCAGCACGACAGGTACATTTAATGTCTCCTTAATCATATCAGATGGATGTGCCCCTGACACCATTTATAAGACGATCACAATAGTGGATCTGATTGTTGATTTGGGAAATGATACATCCTCTTGTTCAGCTGATAGCATCATGCTGGATGCCGGTAACCCAGGAGCATCTTACTTATGGTCAACGGGAGAAACTACACAAACTTTATATGCTGCGGGTTCAGGACTATTCTCTGTGACTGTTACTTCTTCATTTGGCTGCCAGGCAAGTGACACTGTAAATGTTTCATTGGGTAATATTTCTGCAGATGCAGGCAGCGACACTACCATTTGTCAGGGTGTTAGTATTGAGATAGGAGGATCACCTACTGGGCCTTCGGGTTCTACCTATACCTGGAATCCGGCAGCAAACTTAACGGACTCATTAGTGGCAAATCCTGTAGCGACCCCAACCGACACTACAACCTACGTGGTAACAGTAACCAATGGAACCTGTTCAGCACAGGATTCAATAACGGTCTCTCTTTTGATTTATAATGCGGATGCTGGCTCAGATACAGCAATATGTCTGGGCAATAGCGCTGTAACGGGCGGTGCACCAACAGGACCTGCAGGCGCTACCTATAGCTGGACTCCTCAATTAGGGTTGGATGATCCAACAACCGCTAACCCGGTAGCAACTCCTGTCCTTACAACAACTTATACAGTAACGGTGAATACAACCTGTGGCTCTTTATCTGATTCGGTAACCATATCAGTCAACCCTTTGCCTGTTGTGTCAGCAGGTAATGATATTACCATCTTTGAAGGCAGCAGTGTCGAATTATTGGGCTCAGGAGGACCGACCTATCTGTGGAGCCCGTCACCAGGATTGACTTGTACAACATGCCAGAATCCCATTGCAAGTCCGGCAGAAACCACTACCTATTACCTCAGTGTTACAGATGCAAATGGCTGCACGGCAACTGACAGCATCACGATTTTTGTTGAGCCCCTCGTTAATGTGATTTTTGTCCCCAATGTCTTTTCACCTAACGGTGATGACGTCAATGATGTGCTGGATGTACAGGGAAGCGGATTTGAATCTTTGTATTTTGCAGTTTATGACCGTTGGGGTGAAAAGGTTTTTGAAACAACCAGTATTGATGCTGACTGGGATGGCACCTTCAATGGCAAGGCATTAAATTCAGCGACTTTCGCATATTATCTTGAAATTCTCTTTTCAAATGGAGAGGAATATGAGGAGAAAGGCAAAATAGCATTGGTCCGGTAAGCATTTTAAAAGAAAACACATGGCATCATGAAGAGAATTGTTATACTAACTGCAGGTTTGGTACTTACGGGCATTCTGAATTCCGCAAATGCCCAGGATATTCATCTTTCCCAATTCTATCAAACTCCTTTATTGGTCAATCCTGCTTTAACCGGCGTGTTTAACGGAGATCATCGCGTATTTATCAATTACAAAAATCAATGGGGGAGTATAGGTGAACCCTATAAAACATCTGCCCTTTCCTATGATTTTACAATGTTCAAGAAAAAACATGAGACCAGCTATTTAGGAGGTGGATTGACTGTTTTCAGTGACAAGGCAGGTGAGTTTGAAATGGGGATCACACAGTTAAACCTATCTGTTTCGGGGATTGTAATATTGAATGGAAATCAGATTGTATCGGCCGGATTGCAAGGTGGTTATGCTCAGAGAAGCATCAATTCTTCAAACTTGAGATGGGGCAATCAATTTGATGGGCAAAACTATGATTCAAACCTTCCTTCCGGTGAGACCATTGAACCATTTTCCTTTGGGGACCTTTCAGCGGGAGCCAGCTGGAGCTATGGCAGGAAAAAAACCAATATGTCTTCTAATGATCAGTTCAAGGCCAATGTGGGTATTGCTTTATTGCATATCAACAAGCCCAGGCAGTCATTTTATGCAGATGATAGTGAAACCCTCTACTCAAAACTTGTTTTACATGGAGGTTCCTATATTGGTTTGAAGTACACAAATATTGCTTTAGTCCCCAGTGTACTGTTTTTGGCACAGGGACCGTCAATAGAGATCAATATTGGCACAATGTTGCGATACACTTTGAAAGAAGAATCAAAATATACCGGGCTGCTTAAAGAAACGGCTGTCTATTTTGGTGGCTATTACCGTGTTGGGGATGCTTTTATCCCATCTTTCATGTTTGAAATGGCCAGTTTTGCACTGGGGATATCCTATGATGTGAACGTATCCTCCTTAAAGACGGCAAGTAATGGACAGGGAGGCATAGAATTATCTTTGAGATACATGTCACCCAACCCATTCCGTTCTGGGAAAGGAACAAAATATACCCCAATGCTGTAATGCCAGGCAGGTTACAGCGGTACTTTAGTCCCGCCAGCAGTGTATAGAAACACTTCCTGCTCATACAGGCCATGGCTAAATAGTGGAATTTGATTTTCTTAAGCCTTCTTTAATTATTTTGGATAATGGTACTGCCCTGAGCTTGCTTTCTATCCACCACATAAAATGATGGTATTCATCAAAATTTGTCGAGTATACTGTCTCTTTTGCACGCAATAACTTATTTCTTAGTTCCAATAAGCCCTTTACCTCAGATTTTGTGTTGTCAAATTTTGATAACGAAGCTCTTCTGAAAAAAGACAGGATATTCTTCTCATATTTAAACAACAAGCCCTTCTTTTTAATGAACCTGCGCGAGTGCAAGACAGCATTTTCAAGCACAAAGATATTGTCAAGCTCATAGTGTATAAGCAAGTTCAAAATCCTTGTAAAACACTGTAAATCGGTTCTTATCGCAAAATAATTATTGTTCAACAGGTAATTGATATATTTTAAAGCCTTTCTATATTCACCATTACCAAAATGGGCATACGCAGAATAATATAAGAAAGCCAGTTCTGAGGATGTGCCTGTTTTCTTGGATAGGTCTTTCATCAACTTCTCAGTTTTCCTGGTAATTTTCACCGCTTTTTTAAATTCCCCCCTGCTAATATGGAACCCCAACTCATGAACAGTGCTGTTGGCAAACACGCGGAGGTCTATTTCTATAGATTCCAAAACTGAAGTCCATGACCGGCCAAATTTGTTTAACTTTTTCATTGTTTGGTGAAACCCTCTTGCATGTGCCCTGGAACTTGTTGTCAGGATGGTTGACAAATTAACCTGTATTGTTAACATATTCCCCAGTACATTGATGTATTGGTGTGGTGCATCACTTAACAGGTCGGGCCTGGACTCAAGAAGCTCGTGCCGCCGTTCTACGACTCTTGTTACGTTCTCCCACTGTCCCGAGGAATAGTAAAAGATACCCCAGCAAAAGTTGAAAAGCACCTTGGCATGGAATGACAGGGCTCTACTTTCATCTTTAAAAATATCCTGGCTCATTATTTTCTGCCAGGGTTCAAGTTGTTTTGGATCTCTGATCTTATTGTTTGACTTGCACAGCGTATATATCTTGTTAAACCATAATTCATACTGGTACAGGTTGAATTTTTGTTCTAACAAGATCCTCCGTTCTTTAAACAGCTGGTGCAAGATATTTGCCTGATCTTCGAAACCAATATCTTTTGGGATTAGTTTAATTTCCCATTCCAGTATCTCAATTATTCTAGTGAGCTTGTCATATTTATAGGCCAAGGTCCTTGCAGCATTCAACTGTTCTTCACATTCCTGGTATAAACTCTTGGAATACAATATTTCAACATCTCGCAAAGTGTTCTTTAGCTGCCCATCAATTGTAGTTTCTGAATGATAAGCCCTTAAAGACTTTAAAATTTGGTGATATAAGTAATTTTTTACCCTGTGTAATTGCTTCGGAAAGTTCTTTGGGCCCAACTCTTTTTTTATCGCAGATTCCTCATAGGAGTCCATTGCTTCTACCACATCAAATAGTATAACGTAATTATTCTCCCCTCCTTTTATATGCAGGGTGACGAACTTCCTGAAATAGGCCTTTTCTACTATGGAAAGAGACTTAACCAGCTCAAATAATGGATCATCCTTTATTGTGGAAGTATGCATCTTGTTTGTCAGTATTAAATTGTAGGCATAGCTCTATTTTTTGTGTATCGCTGCCCTGGCGAGCTCAGTAATTGACTTCCCGCCAATTTTACTTTCCACCCACCACATGAAATGCTTGTATTCATCAAAATTATCTGCATATTTTTCCCGCCCCGCCAGGGACAATTTCTTATCCAGGTCAATGAAAGCTTTGGATGTGGCATTGGTGCTTAGATTCTCTGTTGCGATCTTTTTGAATAGCGCCATGATTATGCGCTCTATCTTATACATCCTTCCATTATTGACAATAAAGTTCTCCGCATCAATAGTTGCGCGCTCAAGGATATGTATATCACGCATTTCATAGTGCAGCATTACATTCAGAATTCTTGCGTAACACTGCAGGTCAATCCGCGTCTCCCCAAAGTTGTTGGCCAGGAAATAATTGAGTGCTTCTGTCACCTGGTCGTACTTCTCACATACAAAATGAGCGTAGGATGAATAATACAAGAATGCCAATTCTGCGTTCTTGCCTAACCTAATGGACCTGGTTTCCATTTGCCTGGTTGCTTTCTCACTTAGTGCAGAAGCTTTGTTGAAGTCACCAGTATTGATACAAAAGCCAATTTCGTGGATAGTAATGTTTGCATAAACCCGGGTTTCCAGCTCAATTGAGCTTGAACCGAATTCTCTTAATACATCAAGTTGCTTGAGAAACTCCTTCTTGTTGGTACTGTGGGATGTGTTCATGATAATGCTGAGGCTGGCCCTGCAACTTAATATATTGCCCAATACAGTAATATATTGATGAGGGGAGTCCTTTATTAACTCTGGCCTTAGCTTCAGGGCTTCAAACCTGTCTTGTACCAAATTGAGGACTTTGTGCATTTGGCCTCTTGCGTAATAATCCATGGAATATATGAAGTGGTGGTAAATTTCACCCGTAAATGTGAGGGGCGTCCTGCCTGATAAGATTTCCGACACATCTGTAAGCTGTTCCCAATTGTACAGATCTTCTTCACTCCGGATCATACTATACCTCTTTATCCTGGAATATTTCACATTAAAGCAAAGCTCTAATTCGTATCTGTTCAGTTTTTTCTCCAGCACCTGCCCCAATTCATCAAATATTTTTCGCATGAACTTCTCCTGATGTTCAATCCTGATATCCTTTGATACAAGTTTGCGCTCCCACTCCAGGAGTTCAATTATCCGATCCAACCTTTCGTAACGCGATGCTTTCTTTTTAGCCTTTTTCAATAGCTTCTTACACTGTATATAATGCCCTTTTATATACAGCAACTCCATATCCCTCAGGGAATCCTTTAATTGCGCACCTACTGAAATGTTTGAATGATAAACTCTCAAAGCTCCCATTAGCTGGTAGTTAAGATTGAAACCAGCCTGGTTGATCTTTATACCTGGCTTGTTTTTACCAAAATCGGCCTCCATTTTGTGTTTGTCGAATGCCTTCATGCCCTCCATCACATTAAATAATTCCACTAATGCACCTTCTTCATGGGGAAAGTTTACAGAAGCGAACTTTTTGAAATATATCCTCTCTGACATGGTCAGGGATTTTATCAACCTAAACAGGGATGTGAAATTAAACCTGGCAGTCTTCTTCATTACTATTTTCTTGCAGGAACTGAACTGTTATACAAAACCGAAATGTACAAATTTCTACTTTTTAATGCTATTTTAAGTCCGGTTTGAATGTAATTTTAGACATAAGCATACTGTTAGATTATTCACGACGACCAAGACTAAATAGTAATTAATAAGGGGTACACAACCAATGCTACTATCCTATATTAAAGCCATAAAGAAGAGAAAAGGCCTTAAAACATTCTTATTCAAGGAAAAGGGCACACAACTGGTAATCGGGATGCATCCCAAAGAGGATATGAAACACAAGCAAGGCAGGAAATCATATAAGGTTCCTGTTTCCATGCAGCGGCCGATATTTGTTCTTTTGGTTTTGGGTATATTCTATAATCTCCAGGCACAGCCCGTAAGAAAGCCACAATTTGACAAATGGGTTTTCCCCAATTTCTGCCAGCTCGATTTTACAGGAGGAGCACCTGTTTTTTCCAAAACCGGTGCTGCATATGTCATCGAATCATCTGGGTGCTATGGGGATCAAAGCGGTAACGTCCTGTTCTATTCCGATGGAGTTAATATGTATGATGCGACTCATTCAATAATGCCAAATGGAGTTTTGTGGAGTTCCGCTGGCGGCAGAATGGGGCCGCTGATCATACCCGTTATTGGCAGCTCTACCAAATATTATGCATTTCAAGTGGACGGTGGTTCCACGACATTTACACAACCAGCCTGTGGGCCGTTAGCCAGATTTGACGGACTATATTACCATATTATAGACATGACATTAAATGGGGGCTTAGGGGATATTGTCGCAGGCAGAAAGAATATTTCCCTGGTGGATTCAACCGGAGAATCTGTGATTGGCATGATGCATGAAAACGGTAAAGATTTCTGGATAATTGTCAGAAAAGCACATAGCAATAATTACTATTCATTCCTGGTAACGCAATCGGGTGTTTGTACGACGCCAGTAATTTCAAGTTTTACTGGAGGTATACCATCAAATCCACGAGGTTTAATGACCCTTGCCCCTTCTCATGACGCGACTCAGATTGCAGTTTCCCAGGGCAGCACTATTAGTGGGGGCCTGCTTCAACTTTTTGATTTTGAAAGCTGTAGCGGAAGGCTTTCGAACCCGACCAATATAAGCAACAGCCTCCGGGGTTGGTACGACGTTGCATTTTCTCCAAATGACAGCTTGATATATGCAACGTTTACGAGCGGTGGCTTTCTCAATGCCTCCTTTTTTCAGTATGAAAGATTTGCCGGTAATATACCTGCCTCGCAAAATACAATTGGCGGCTCGATTCCTTGGGGTTATCATCCCAATGTGCTTGGCTATTTGGGTATGCGGGTATATGGAGACACCTTGTATATCGCCAATGCGGATAGCTCAATTCATATTTTGGAAACCCCAAATACTGTGGGTAGCCCAGGATTGATAACGCATTGGCTTCACACTGCACCTTTTGGTTCCAGGGTGTCCTATAACTTCCCAAACTACTTTGATTACGAACTCGATTTTAAAGACATATCTTATGTTGCCGCGACCGACACTTTCGTATGCCCAGGTGATTCAGTCAACATAGGGAATTCAAACTGCGACGCACCCGAGTACTCTTATTCCTGGTCGCCTTCCACCGGCCTGGACTTTGATACCGTTCCCAATCCTTGGGCACAACCTACCGTCACAACAGAATACATTGTTACAGTTTCTTGGTTGTGTTTTTCGTATGAGGATACGATTACGGTATATGCTCCCAATTTCACTGTCAGTAATGATACTACAATATGTATAGGAGATTCCACGGTATTAACCGCTAGCGGTGGTATCACATACTTATGGAGCAACGGGGACACAACAGCTTCAACAACTGTGTTGCCATCTGTTGACACCACGTATTTCGTAGCTATTACAGATAGTTTTTGTACGATAACAGATAGTATTGTTGTGAGTTTGGCCACTAGCGTAATCGCCGATATCTCACCGCTTACCTATTCGGGATGTGCACCGGATACAATAGCTTTTACCAATAGCTCTAACGGAACTGATTATTTCTGGGATTTTGGGAATGGGGATACCAGCGTCCTCGTATCACCAACGTACATCTACACCGCATCTGGCACCTACAATGGCAGTTTAGCTGCTATAGATTCTTCTTCATGCAATGTAACTGACACTGTATTTTTTGTGGTAAATATTTCATCCCTGACAGTGGATGCCGGGCCCAATACCGTAATCTGCTCAGGAGATTCCATGGTACTAACAGCTAGTGGCGGAATTTCATACCTATGGAGCACCGGAGATACAACAGCTTCAATCACTGTATCACCTTCAGTCAATACAACCTATTATGTAACTGGTACGGACGGCATTTGTTTCACAACAGATAGCGTGGTGGTTAATGTGCCATCCACTGTAGTTGCTGATATCTCGCCACTTACCTATTCGGGATGTG
>JYMV01045224.1_pt1 | contig 14578 bp, 13 predicted proteins | sample 338911 | NCBI WGS metagenome assembly JYMV01 (sample SAMN03354496, study PRJNA234377) | hydrothermal vent metagenome | biome: Deep sea; feature: Hydrothermal plumes at the Eastern Lau Spreading Center, Western Pacific Ocean; material: Seawater | place: Tonga | collected 2009 | depth 2000 m m
TGACCCAGGCGCTCCAACTCTCACCTGAAATTATCAAACTGCAGGAGGAAATTGCTTCCCTTGAAAAAGAATTAGGCAAAGTGATTCTTGAACGGGATGAGATGCTCAATACAGTAAAACCTAACCTGGAAGCGGAATATCAAAAGAAAATAGGCTATAAAGAACTGGAACGCATGGAAACTGAGATTACTGCCCGAAGATTAAAGCGCCAGATAGAACTGATCCAGGCAGCCGTTAATCGACAGGAATCTATTGAGGAAAGTGAGATTGAAAACCAATTGGATGATGAATTCCAGGAATGGTACAAGAAGATAGAAGAAGAATACCGGAAAATGAAAGAAGCAGAAGATCGTTTGAATTGCCTTATGAGTGATGAGGAAAATGCGGAGTTTACGAAACTCTATCGCCAGCTTGTATTCAAGCTTCACCCTGATTTAAATCCAAACCAGACCAAAGATGAAGAAAACCTCTGGCATAGGGTTCAGATGGCATACGAGGGTGGTGACCTTGAAGAAATGCGCTCACTGGCAATTATCCTGGATGCCCAGCATGAAACGATAGAATTACCCTCTTCGAAGGATGTGCTGCAAAAACGGAAACAAAAACTGACGGAACAGATTCAGAAGACCATCAATACTATGAGTGAACTAGAGCAGAAATTTCCATTTAATATTATCGGTAAACTGGCTGATAACGACTGGGTAAATACTAAAGTTGAAGAGATACAGGAGCAGGTCAACCAGTGGCAAGAAAAATGTAAACACTACGAAGATCTTATTAAAGTGTTACTGGTAAACAAATCAGCAGGGGTCAATTAAATGAACCAGGCTATTATCAAGATCGATCCAAAGTATTTAGAATTTGCCAGGAATTCCCTGGATAAGAAAGGTCTGCCCAAACCATTCATACAGGAAGTAGAGCTATTAAACTGTCACGTTGCAGGTACTTCATTTTTACATTTGGATGATATTGAGTCCAAACTAACTAAAAACCAACTTCTTATGTTGAAACGTGAACCAAAGAATAAAAATGATGATAAAGCTATATTGATTCTGACAGAGGATGGTCAAAAACTTGGGTATGTGCCAAAGGAGAAAAATGAAGTATTATCTAACCTGATGGATGCTGGAAAACTACTATTTGGGCGACTTGATGAGAAAAGTTGGATGGGGACATGGCTCAGGCTTGATATTCAAGTCTTCTTAAGAGATATATAATCATAAAGGATCAGGACAAAAACTAAATGTATTTAGCCAAATCAAAAGTAACTGTAGAGTTAGAAGATATTGGACCTGTCTTATTTGAGCGTAGTCTTCGTGCACAGCATATAAATATTAATGTAAAGCCACAATCGGGTGTACGTGTAGCCGTTCCAAAAGGAATATCATTCCGCAAAGCCATCAATTTTGCAAAATCCAAAACAAGTTGGATTCAGCGTCATCAGAAGCGGCTGAAAGCATTGCTTGAAAAGAAAAAACAAATAGGTGAAGTATCAAATGTACCTGCTGCAAAAGAATTATTACGCAATCGCCTGAGAGAATTTGCAAAACAATACGGGTATGAATTTAACAGGGTATTCATAAGACAGCAGAAGACCAGGTGGGGAAGTTGTTCTGCAAAAAATAATATTAATCTTAATCTTAAACTTGTTCTTTTGCCAGCCAGGCTAATGGACTATGTAATAATGCATGAACTGGTACATACAAGGCATAAGAACCATGGACCATTATTCTGGAAAGAATTGGATAGAATCACTGGAGATGCAAAAGGACTATCTAAAAAGGTAAAGTCATTTGGTGTTGGAATACTTTGAAAAATACTACCTAATTAACCCTCCAAATTGATTCCTCTGGGTAAATTGAAGTAAGGAGATAAGATGAAAAAGATATTCCTAATCATATTATTACTCTCATTTGGATTTTCTCAAAAACTTACTGAAGTTGTAGAAACTTATGATAATGGAAATATCAAAAGTATTACTTATCATAAAAAATCTCGGACTGGAATAGAGAAAGTTAAATATGAAGAATACTTTGTGTATGAACAGAAGAGTTCTGAAGGAACTTACAAGGATGGGAAATTTATTTCAGCAGAATGTTGGGATTATAAAGGGAATGAAAAAGACTGTAATTAATCTCACCCAAAGAATTTAAGCAAGAGCCCCGCAGTAGCGGGGTTTTTTGTTTGTGGAAATCAAGTTCTTTTTAAGTTTTAATAGGTTTATTCTTTGGTTCAAATGAAATTCAAAATAAAAACTATTAGTATCATCATCATGAGCCTGTTTTATATTATGGCGGGCACCAATCATTTTATCAATCCAGATTGGTACGTACGTATTGTTCCTCCTATCTTACCGTTTAAGACTGCGATTGTCTACATAAGTGGTATTCTTGAGATAATCTTAGGTTCTTTGCTAATCTTTCCCAAGACAAGGTTTATTGCTGGCTGGGGGCTAATTATACTTCTAGTGGCAGTTTACCCCGCAAATATCTATGTTGCTTTAACTAATGGAGAAGCAATGGATATAACACCATTGATAGCTTGGGGTAGGCTTCCCTTTCAATTTGTTCTGATTGGACTTGCTTATTGGCATTCAAAAGCATAATAATCAGTAACAGGGTTTTTTGTTTCCCCCATATTTGTTCTTATTTTCCCCTGTGATAGTTTGTGGTAAATATGCATTGGTTTAGTGAGTTCAACAATTTCACTGCTTACATATCTGATATAGTATGGGGGGGGTGGACAATATTTCTCCTGTGTGGTGTTGGTCTTCTACTAACATTAAAGACACGATTTATTCAGGTTACACGCTTTTGTACATCATGGAAACTTCTGTTTGGTGCTGCTTTCAAAAAAGAGCGATCTGACAAAGAAGGTGACATCTCTCCTTTTCAGGCGCTTACCACTGCTCTATCAGCGACAATAGGGAACGGAAATGTGGCAGGCGTTGCCACCGCTATTGCTATTGGAGGCCCCGGGGCAGCTTTCTGGATGTGGGCGGTATCCCTATTCGGTATGGCCACAAAGTATGCTGAAGCGGTATTGGGTGTAAAGTATCGCTATCAAACTGAGGATGGGACTATGCTAGCCGGCCCTATGGTCTACATCAATAGAGGCTTAGGCATGAGACGCCTGGGTATCTTTTTTGCAATTGCAGCACTGTTTGGAGGCCTTGGTGCTGGGAACATGACACAGTCCAACTCTATTGCCTTGGTTTTATTTAGTGATTTTGATATACCAAAATGGATAAGCGGTATCGTACTTGCATCTGTCCTATGGCTTGTAATAATAGGGGGCATCAGACGCATAGGCCGTGTTGCAGAAACGCTGGTTCCCTCTATGGCTCTTATTTATATAGTAAGTTGCTTAGTAATATTATACACCAATCTATCTGGGATCCCCGCTGCCTTTGCACTTATCATTGATAGTGCATTTAGTGACACAGCCGCGACTGGAGGTTTTGCCGGGGCAACAGTTGCGAGAGCCATGGCTTATGGTTTTCGCAGAGGAACAGTGTCTAGTGAGGCGGGCATTGGCACTGCCGCTATCGCTCATGGAGCAGCCAGAACTTCGGACCCTCATAGTCAGGGGCTTATAGGAATGATGGGTGTATTTATTGATACTATGGTCGTATCAAGTATGACAGCTCTCGTGCTGGTGACTACTGGCGCATGGTCTTCTGGTCTTATCAGCACTGAAATGACTGCAATGGCTTTCAAAAGCGTCCTACCTTTTGGAGGAGTCATTATTATCATCGTGTCTGCCCTATTTGGTTTTACCACTATGGTAGGCTGGGCATATTATTGTGAGCAGTCACTTCGACATATTGGAGGAATAAAATTTTCTATTCCATTCAGATGGATCTATTGCGGGCTGGCCGGGCTAGGCGCAATGTTTCAGGTGAAGCCTCTATGGGACTGGGCCGATATTTTTATAGGTTTGATGGTGTTTGCAAATCTTATTGCCCTCATTGCACTAAGAAATGAGGTAAAAACAATTAGTCAGCCCTAAAATAATCATATGTTATTTTATCATATGTTCAAATAAATTTCATTGAATGAAATTGCGACCCTCCATAGAACAGACACTTTCTTCTGTAAATATTATTAGTCCTTATTTATCTCAGACGCCTCTGGAATTTGAAAAATCAATCAGCGCGATCGTGGGAACTGATACCTACGTTAAGCATGAATATAAATCCCCGGTGAATTCATTCAAGGCCCGAGGTGCGCTTACTCTAGTGCACCACCTTGAAAATTCAGGTAAAGTAAAAAAAGTGATAACCGCATCCACCGGTAATCACGGATCCGCGATGGCTTACGCCTGCAAAAAATTTGATATGCCTATCACTGTTGTTGTTCCAGAAGGAGCGGACAGAAGCAAGGTCGAGCTGATAAAAACATTTGGTGCGGATCTGCAAATCCTGGGGCAGGACCTTGATGAATCTAAAGACATCATACAGAAAATGGATTTGCCTGATGACTGTCTATTTATTGAAGATGGTGCCGTTGCAGAAATTGTTGCAGGTACATCTACAATTGGCTATGAAATCACAAAACAACAGAGAGAAGTTTTAGATATTGTGTTTGTGCCTCTAGGAAATGGATCACTCATTGGTGGCATAGGAAGCGTCCTTAAGCACGAGAGCCCCGGCACTCGTATCATAGGGGTCCAGTCGGATCTGGCCCCGTGCATGTCATACTCGTTCCAGCAGAAGGCATCAGTAAATACAGAAAGTTGTGATACATTTGCTGGAGGAATCGCTGTTCGGGTTGCGATCCCCGAGGCCGTGGATCTTATGCTTGAAGTGGTGGATGATGTGATACTCGTCTCTGATGAGGAGCTAAAAGAATCCATGGCTCTTTTTCTAAAAGCAATAGATGTTTTGGTAGAGGGGGCAGGCGCAGCGGCGCTGGCAGGGGCACTGAAAATGAAAAAAGAATTAAATAATAAATCTGTTTGTCTTATTGCTTCTGGGAGCAATGTGGATAAAGAGCTCAGGCAAGATATCATCACAAACTATGCTAATTAGATTAGGAGCTATTTATGGCTGACATAGTGTTGAGGGGCGGTGAAATCATTAATGGCGAGGGGCATCCTGCGGTTTCCGGTGACGTTGTTGTAGATGGCGGCACTATAGTATCCACCTCTAGTCAATCCACAACAGAGGCCAATCTAGAGTTTGATGTGCAAGGTAAGATTGTATGCCCAGGCTTCATTGATATACACAGCCACTCTGATTTTTCACTTATGGCAGACCGTCGCAATGAGGGGGCTATTCGTCAAGGCATCACGACGCTGGTAACAGGCAACTGCGGACACGGGCCTGCTCCATTACACAATCTGGATCTAGCCAAGCGCAATACTGTAGGCTTTAGCGAAAGCTGGGGCGTCGATTTTTCTTGGACATCATTCAATGAATACCTGGAGGCTCTTTTATCGCCTGGACTTTCCGCCAATGTCGCGCCACTCATCCCACACGGATCCGTGAGACTGGCCGCTATGGGACACTCCACTGCTGAGGCCTCATCCAGTGACTTGGAGAATATGAAATCCATGGTTCAGGAGGCTATGTGTGCTGGTGCTATAGGCCTATCATCAGGCCTTGAATATTCTCCTGGCATGTACGCGGATGAGGATGAGCTGACTGCCCTTGCCTCTGTCGCTGCAAAATATTCCGGTATTTATGCTAGTCACATTCGTAACAGGGGAGAATTATTTGAGGATGCGGTAGAGGAAGCGATAAATATATGTAGGCGATCAGATCTTCCTGGGCAATTATCGCACCTGGCCCCACGCCCTTATGCACCGGAAGGGGCGTTTGAAAGTGTTCTCAATACAGTGAATCTCGCTAGAGAGGTTGAGGGTATGCGGCTAGGAATCGATACCTTTCCAGATGTCTGGGGGCCGGGAATGGTAGTAGCTCTCTTGCCCCCGTGGGTATACGAGGGTGATCGGAGTGAAGTATTGAATCGCCTTGCCGATCCTCAAACAATAGAAAACTGTCGAGATCATTTCTACGATCCCACGAATTACCTGCTTCGTTTAGGAGGCCTAGAAATGTTTTATCTTTCCTCCTCTATTGCGCATCCAGAGCTTGTTGGTAAGAATTTTATTGAAATAGGAGAGGCCTTTGGGTGTGACCCTGTGGAAGGCATTTTTAAGCTGGTGCTAGCTGATGGCGCGGATTTTTATAATGTGATGCTAAGACATATTTTTGCTACCAGCGATGATCTGGATCTGCTGCTTAGTGAGCCATACTGTTCTGTTGAAAGCGATGGTGTCGTAACAGCAACAGATGGGGCTCTCTCAAACTTCACCATGAACAGGTCTAGTTTTTGTTACACCATAAGATTTTTAGATGAGTATGTTTTTAAGCGTGAAATGTTTAGCCTGGAAGAGGCGATTCGTAAAATGACTTCTCTACCGGCGGACTCAGCAGGATTATCTAAGCGTGGTCGTGTTGCGCCAGGCATGGCTGCAGATCTAGTTGTTTTAGACCCAGATAAGCTCTCAGATAAAAGTACCGATGACGAGCCCAGGGCATATCCCTCTGGCATTGAGATAGTAATAGTTAACGGCAGATTGGTCTTGAATAACGGCCAACGAACTGAAAATCTGCCGGGTCGACTTGCTACTCAGTAGTTATTATCATAAATAACAACGGATTTAAGCATGAGCCCCGCAGTAGCGGGTTTTTTGTTTGTGGGATAATGGGTAGATTTAGATATGATTAGGTGTATTGCACCACTGCTATAGTATATTAGGTCAGTTCGTGGCTGATGAATTAATCCTACTTATTGCAGTATTCATTGTTATACCATTAGGTTTATTTAATGTAATGTGGAACAGCAAAAATAAATGATTAACCGCATCATATTACTGTTATTGTTAACTGGTTTGGCTTGGGGTCAGGATTGTACTGCAGACGATGGCACGCCTGGTGTTGAATTAATGGGTGAATGTTATTCAATAGAAAATACGACTGTAATTGATAGATCTTGGGAAAACAGGGTAGATACAATCTCACCAGGGATAGGGCTTCTTACCAATCTGACTTCTTTGAATTTATGCTGTAATCAACTTACAGGAGATATACCGTCTGAGATAGGGCTTCTTACCGATCTGACCTATATGGATTTACATTGGAATCAGCTCACAGTTATCCCACCAGAGATAGGGGATATGACATCTCTGACTTATTTGGATTTGCATATGGCTGTCACAGGACCCCACACTGGCATGGCGGTACCGTCTGAGATAGGGAATCTGATCAATCTAACTTATTTGGATTTATCTGATAATGAACTCGGATGTCAAGATTATAATTGGCTGGGTAATTGGCAGACAGATAATTGTCGAAGACATTGTGATGATACAGATGAATGTAGTGCAGCCATTCCCCCGGAGATAGGGAACCTGACCGAACTCACTTTTTTGTCTTTAACTGATAATCACCTCAGTGGAGAGATCCCATCCTCCATAGGTAATCTGGTAAATTTGGAACGATTAAGTTTGTGGGATAATGATCTCAGCGGAGAGATTCCCGAAAGTATTGGCAACCTGACCAATTTAAATCTATTGTGGCTCAAACATAATCAACTTACAGGTCCGATACCATCTACAATTGGGAATCTGACCCAACTTGGCGAAGACTTAGACGGTGGCGTAGATGACTATCAACCAGGATTAGATCTTTCATATAACGAACTCACAGGAGAAATACCTTCTTCCATAGGTAATTTAACAAATTTGGCTACTCTGGTTTTAGAGTATAATCAGCTCACGGGTCCACTCCCGCCGGAGATAGGGTATATGACTTCTCTGGTCACATTAAATTTAAAGAATAATCAAATAAATGGTGTAATCCCTTCAGAGCTTGAAAATCTGTCCAATATGAGTTGTCTGTGGTTAGCGTATAACAATCTCAGAGGAGAGATACCGGAGGAATTATGTAATATTGATGTTTGCGGGTCCCAGTGCAATAATTCAAGTTATGTTTTTAGCGGTAACAATCTTTGTCCGCCTTACCCGCAATGTTTTGAAGAGTTTGGGATCCCATCGTATCCTATCAATATAATTGGTAACCAATTATGCAATCCCTATCCCAGCTGTCCTAATGGATATACGCCTATAGCTGATCCGCCACCAATAAATGGTGGGGAGATATATGATGGGTGGTGTTTTTATCAAGATGATTTGGATAATCTCCAAGATTTTATTGATGTAAATGAGAGTTTGAACGGAGAACCATTAGAAATAGGTGAGCAAAGTTGGACTGGTGGTCCCAGCGGCTATGGGAGATTAAGTCTTTTGGATTTCTCCAATGAGAATAATGAAATCACTACTATTCCGGAGAGTATAGGCAATTTAGATGAATTGGAGGTTGTTAATTTTTCCAATACCCAAATAACTACTATTCCAGCAAGTTTAGGTAATTTAAGTGAATTAAAATCCTTGAGTGCGGAGGGGGGTCAGCTTACAGGTCCTATTCCACCAGAGTTGGGTAACCTGACAAATCTTATGTATCTGCGGTTGTATGATAATCAACTCACAGGTTCTATCCCAGTAGAGTTAGGGAATACCAATTTGCATACGTTGGATTTAAGAAATAATCAACTCTCAGGTGAAGTGCCACTGGAAATATGGAATATGGAAGCTTTTTACGAAAGCGGGGCACCCTATGGAAACCTAAGAAGAATTTATCTTCGACATAATCAATTCACAGGTGTATTACCGGAGGATCTGTGTGAGATAGATTTACGTTGGAATAGTTATAACTTTATTGATATTCGTAACAACCAATTTTGCCCTCCATATCCTTCCTGTCTTGAGAATAAAATGGGCAGCCAAGACACCAGCTATTGTTCAGGGGTAAATGTTTACCCTGGTGATACTGATAATAATGGTATTGTTGATGCTTTGGATGTGTTACCAATTGGTGTGTATTTCTTTGAAAATGGCGCACCACGGGATACAACAGGGTTTTTCTGGTCGCCTGTTTCAGGGGAACCCTGGGATATATTACCAGCTACATTTTCAGATGCTAACGGTGATGGAGTGGTAGATGAAATAGATATCATTGGCGTTGGTGTAAACTGGGGCAAGACCCATGAGACCAGAGGAAACACTTTTGTTTTAGATCCCAATGATGAAACTCTTTTTATAAATCATCAAGCTGCCTTCCAAGAGATCTATAATTCACTTTCAGGAGGAAGTGAAGTCATAGATGAAATAAGGGAGATGTTAAGGTCTGTATTAGGTATTCAGATACCGGAAGTTTTCTCCCTGTATCAGAATTACCCTAACCCATTCAACCCGACAACAATGATTCAATTTCATTTGCCAACAGATGAATCTGTTTCCTTGACGGTTTACAATATATTGGGTAAAACCGTAATAGAACCCATTAAAGATGTGACCTATCAAAGTGGCACTTACAGCATCTTGCTGGATGGTAGCCAGCTAAGCAGTGGTCTGTACTACTATGCTCTTAAGGCAGGCATGTATCATGATGTTAGAAAAATGATCGTCATGAAATAATACAATGAAGACACTAAGATATCTCTTCTTTTTATTTTTCTTATTCATTAGCTGCGGTGATGAAGAAACACCTATTGGACCAATTGCAAATTTTGGCTATACAATAGATAATTTAATCGTTTCATTTAGTGATTCATCAACAGTTGGTGATGCTGCAATCAACAAATGGGTATGGGATTTTGGTGATGGAAGTAAAAGCACGGAACAGAACCCTGTTCATACATATGCAGAAGATGGAACATACTCAGTCAGCCTGACTGTCACCGATGAAAACGTTTTGTCTGATGTCACTGCGCCTAAGCAAATAGTATTAGAATCACAAACGATTGGACCAACAGCAAATTTTTCTTACACATCAAATTATCTGATCGTTTCATTCGTTGATGCATCAACACCGGGGAATAGTGACATCAACAATTGGAGCTGGGATTTTGATGGAGATGGGGTTAACGATATCAGTGGTGTTGGACCTCATACATACACCTACGCTTCACCTGGAACATACACGGTCAGTTTAACTGTTACAGATGAGAATAACTTAACATCATCCAAAGAAACTGATGTAACAGTGGCAGAATATACAGAATCAGGTCCGGCTGCCAGTTTTAGTTTTTCAGCAAACTTTTTAGAAGTGACTTTTACTGATATTTCAGCAGCAGGGGATGGAGAAATCATTACATGGTCTTGGGATTTTGGAGATGGAAGCACAAGCGCTGAGCAGAACCCTATCCATACATATGAAGAAGATGGGACTTATTCAGTCAGCCTGACTGTGACCGATGAAAATAGTCTGGTTGATACTTATACCGGTGCAATAGTCGTCTCCGCCACCGCTACATTCATTTCACTTGCACCAGGATATATGTCTATAAATCTTGATATTAACGTTGAGCCTACAGGAGAATTAATTCTGCAGGTGGGAAATTTAAGTAATCCAATTTATGGTATAAGCCTTCGTATCGCATATGATTCAAGTAATGTTGTATTCATGGGTGCTACAGAATATGAGAATGGATTTTTCTTTGGTTCAGAAGCAATTTCTTTTGTAAATAATGTTTCTTCTGTTATTCATTTAGCTACTACATCAACATCAGGGGCAGGTGTGTCGGGCTCCGGAATTCTTTATAAACTTGAGTTTGAAGGGCATTCAGAGGGCAGCCATATTGTCGAAGTATTACCCGACTTCCTATTCTTCTATGATTCAACCGGGAATGAGATAACAATACCTAATTTGATAACTTATTCTGCAACGATAAATGTGGAATGTATAGGTGAATTCGATGAATGTGGTGTTTGTAACGGCGGTGGTATTGAAGAAGGTGCCTGTGACTGTGATGGGAATGTAGAAGACTGCGCTGGTGTATGCGGCGGATCTGCACATGTTGATGAATGTGATGTTTGTGATTCTGATTTTGGTAATGATTGTACTCGGGTGGTGATGCTGTAGAAGATATGTGCGGTACCTGTGATAATGATGCTTCAAATGACTGTGTGCAGGATGATTGTGGTGTCTGGGGTGGTGATGGCAATTGTAATATCAATGGTATTCCCGTTGATTGGATTCGTAATCATAATATTACTACTGGCGGTGACATAGCATTCTGTGTGCAACCAACTATCGATGGAGGTTTTATCTTGTCTGGTGCGGCAAATTATCAAGGAATGCTTTTAAAAACCGATTCGCAAGGTGTATTGGAATGGAGCCAAATCTATGAGAAAGGCGTTGATGATGTGCTAAATAGTGTTATTCAGAGTTCTGATGGAGGATTTGTTGCGACAGGTTATTATACAAACCCTTTCCCTGGGATGATGGATCTATGGATTATAAAGACAGATGAGTCAGGAAATATCCAATGGGAAGAATCCTACGGTACAAACAATAAAAATAACTGGGGTTCTGATATCATCGAATACAGCGATGGTGGGTATATCGTAACTGGAACAAAAAATGATGATGGTGATAATGCCAATGCAACATTACGCAAATACAATAGCGGAGGCTCATTACTATGGAGTGAAACATATTCCAGTTCAGATTATGATGAAGGCATATCGCTTATTGAAACTTCAGGTGGCAATTTTGTGCTTGTTGGTTTTTCTGGAACATCCCATGGTGCTTATAAGCATTTTATGGTTAAAGTAGATGCTGACGGAAACGAAATCTGGAAAAAGCGTTTTGGAAATAATACTCAGCAATCATTGAAGCTGGATATTGCAATAATTACAGTAATGCCTACATTGTGCAGCGTGAAAGCAATTCTGGAGGTATGCAGTGGAATAATTGTTACGATAATAATGGTTACGAATGGATCAATGATATAATTCCTGCCAGTGATGGTGGATATTATTTACTTGATAAATATTTTTATTTAATAAAGGCAGATGAGAATGGGGACATAGTTTGGAGTGTTGAACTGGATTACGCTAACCAATCACTTATTGAACTGGATAACGGTACCTTGATATTGGCTGGTAATGAGTCGTCTATTTGGCTATTTCCTCTGGATCCATCCATTATAGACTAATATTTCAATTTTTTCCGTATGTATTTCTAATAATCTCTTTGGCCCCAGCTAGTTTTAACATTGGGGGTTTTTATTGGGCAGATATTTTCATCAAAATATAGACCTGCAAAACTAAAACCATTACAGCTATTAATGTTCTGATCAATTCCATAGTATGGTTATGCTTGTCCAACCATCTTTCAAATATGTTTCGTCTTTCACCTATAATTATTACCTTTTGTTGTTGTGGCTACTTGGAGCAAACCACGGCTTATTACACCAATTAATACCAAAACACCTCCTATTTGGGCATTACCACTCATTATTTCGCCTAAAAAGAAAAAGGCTAAAATGGGATTGAAAATAGGTTCAATTACGGGATAAATAATAGCATCTAATGCAGAGACATACCGAATAGCTTTACTAAAAAACACATAGGATAAACCTAATTGTACAATACCTAAATAAGAAATTCCTATCCAGGGCTTCACCTCAAATGTAACATCGCTCGTAATAAAGGGAATACATACAAAAAACGTAATCAAATTCCCCAGTAGTACTGAATCAATTGGTCGACCCATTTTTTGTTTTCGCATGAATAAAATTGTAGCTGCAAATCCAAAGCCAGCGATTAGAGCGGCAATATTCCCCCAAAATTCTGTAAAAGACAATTCATTAAAAAAGAAGAGTCCTAAACCAAATAGCATTATGAGAATAGTTATCCAATCGATTGTATTGGATTTTTCACCGAGAAACGAGAAGCTGAAGATCGCCACATAAACTGGTGCGGTGTACTGGATCAAAATAGCATTCCCTGATGTAGTCATTTTATTTGCGAGAACAAAAAATATGACCATAATCGCATAGGATATGGCACCGCCCACTGTAAACTTTCCAAATCGGAGATGGGTAGGTTTATCATACAAAAATATTACAAGTGCAGCAATTCCACTTCGAATGCCAGCTAAGACCAAAGGAGGCCAAGGAATCACTTTAACCATGAATCCGCCTGTACTCCAAATAATCCCTGTCAGAAGAAGAAGCCCGATAGCAGAGGATCGTTTCAAACAAGATCTCGGATAAAGGGTTTAGCATAATGGCTAATAAATGCCAGCAGAATAACAGATGTAATGATGGCGATGGCAGCATCATGTGAATACCCTGTTACCGTCATTCCTAAAGCTGTCCCAGCCGCAGGTGGGTGTTCAAAATCCAAGACAACCATAGCAAAAAGGGTAATGCCCACTGCCAATGCATGCCAAAGAGCACCAAATAAAAGAAAATGCATTAATGGAAAAACAGCAAAACAGGAGCCCACAAAAAATCCAAGCAAATGCCCACCAATTATCCGCTTTGGTTGTCCGGATATATTGTTTGGCATTGCAAATACAATGAACGATGTTGCTCCAATGCTGGCAATCACTACTGCATGTTCCATACCCAGTACGAGTGTAATAAAAAATACAGCAATCGACGCGTACACACTTTGAAGAACATAAATGCGCCAGTGAGAAGAAAATTGTGGATCTATTTTCATTTTATTTTTACACTATTATTACCAACAGGTGTGCCAATTAACACCAAGTTTATTAACTATAAGAAGCCTTGAGCGCACCTTCGCAACTTTTTTGGAATATTTAATTCCGGGGAAATTACCCAGTGGTTCCTGACATTTTATAAACAAAAAACCCTCCACTATTATAGCAGAGGGTTTTCCCTTTTTGGTATGAAAAGGGGTTTTAAAAACCTTTAATAGTTCCTGATTTTTTATAAAGCTGCCAAACGATATGCCATCCAAGTGCTACCATGATCATCAAGACTAACCAGTTGGTTGAGTCTGTAATACCGAATTGCCCTCCGGCAAAAGGCGTTGTGTGTTGATTGATCATTGTCCACATTAATGGAAAACTCATATAGGTATTATGCTTGGAACGAAGCCCAGCCAATCCGGCATCAGCAGGATCAGGTGCTGCGCCATTTTTAATGGCTGTAATAATTCTTTGTTGGGCGGGCCAAATTCGATACCATACATTGAAAGCCATATTGGTTCCTAAGAGAGCACCAAGATGAATATTGAATGCGCGATAGCTGAATCCAGCATAAAACTTCATCAGATAAACCACACCAGCAATGAGCAAAAAACTAACTATTGTGATTACACGAACATCTTTAATCAATCCACTGCTGTAAAGATAGTCATAAAGAAATACAGCAACAAAGGTTACCAATAACATAACGTGCGCAAGAGATGTTACTTCCGTTCCTGCTTCGAACATGAGATTTCCTGCAGATTCGCCCATTACAAGGGCGCCATCCCAAAAGACCACATACAGGAGTACAATACCCGTGACCAAGGTCCAGGCTGCACCCCATCGGAAAAAATAAAGTGTTCGCGGCATAAGTTCAGGAACAACTTTCTGTTTTGAGTCCGCGTCCATGGTTGCCACAACGTGACCATTTATCCAGTTAAAAAAGTAGAGTAATCCAATCCAGATAATCCCTGCAATGATGTGGAGCCATTTAAAAATAGG
>JYMV01033225.1_pt1 | contig 14575 bp, 14 predicted proteins | sample 338911 | NCBI WGS metagenome assembly JYMV01 (sample SAMN03354496, study PRJNA234377) | hydrothermal vent metagenome | biome: Deep sea; feature: Hydrothermal plumes at the Eastern Lau Spreading Center, Western Pacific Ocean; material: Seawater | place: Tonga | collected 2009 | depth 2000 m m
GGAGGAATAATTTTGTCATCAATGATTTTTGTAGAATGGAAAGCAATGGACAATGAACATTATCGAGAGGCATATGAAATTTTAACAGAGATTGGGCAAAAAGAAATGAAAATAAATAAAGAATTTGGGAAGTCTGATCAAGGAGAATTTTTTAATTTTCATTGGCTTAGGATACAGGACGCAGAAGAATTTCCCATTTTAAAGAAAGAGTTACCGCCAAGTAAAATGATGTATACATTAAGGAACGACTGGGTGGTTGTACGTGACCTGGACAATTTAAGAGATTATTTTCAATTACTGGAGAAACAAAAAATAACACATTTAATTGTGGATGAATATGCAACAACAGAACTAGTAGATGGAGGAGGACCAGCAGTTGGTGTTGGACTTGCTGGATTACAACATGAACTAAGGCTTCATCTAGTAGATATATTTAATCACGAAAATAATTATCCGTTTTTAATTATAGAATATGATTCGAAAGAAAATGGTTTTAATTATCATTTAAAATTATTCAAAATTGATTATAATTTGTATAATGAATGGGTAAATGAAAATTAATCATTCATTCAGTAATTTATTAAATTTTTTATAATCAATTTCGAAAACTTTTATTTTTAATTTTTCGAATCCTTGGTTACTGGAATCAAAAATTTTCTTCAAATATGGATACTTTTCCTCATGGTGATATATGTCATCTATGAATCCATGAAAATCATTTTTTTCCTTATTTGCAATTATGTATTTTAGATCATAGGTTTCTCCTTTTGTTATAATTTCTTCTACTGAATTTCCAATAATTGTTATCCTGTTCAAATCTCCATTGCTTTTATCGTAGTTACACAATTCTTTACTACCAACTTTACAATTTTTGAAACTTTCAGGGGAATTTTCAACATAAACAAGATTTAGATAATCTAAACTAATTCCAAACTCACGTAGACTATTTCCATCAAAATTTTGGGCTACATACTCCGCAAACTCATATTTTTCATTTTCAAGCAGGGGATCAGATACATCATATCTTAGTGTAAACCAGGCAGAAAGTACAAGTGCAATAGCTACAACTATTACTAAAAAGATAGATTTTTGCTTTTGTGAAAACGAAAATGTACTCAAACCATATTCAGTTACTCGCTGTATTGGAATTGTACAGAAGATTATTAGAAATGGAAATATGTAGTAAAGATGTCTTTGATCAGGAATTAAGGAAAAGACTAGGATTAATGAACCTAATGATAGAATGATAAATATCCAGTTTGCTAAAACAAGTTTTTTATCCTGATCAAATGCTCGGAATGAAAAAATTATACCAAATGGAATTAAAATGAACAGATATGGAAAACTGATCTTCCACAGCACAGAAAGAATGTTATAAATCCCATTTAGGAAAAATGTTTGAATGAATGATGGAAAACCATTTTCATCAATAAAATCAAATGCGGTTGTTGTTTGGTTTTCTTGACCATGCCCTACCTCAATTGAAATAATTTTTTCCCAAGAACCGGTGAAGATGTATGGAGAGTAAGCATAGAAAAATGGATCACCAAATTGTTCATACCTATCATATAACATAGGAGAAACTACTGCCAAAAATATCAAAATTCCCATGAAAAGATTTCGATATAAATTTGGAGAATTTCTTTTTGTTACAAAATAGATTATAATCAGAATAAAAAGTACGAAAATCTCATTAAATTTTATCCACCAAAGTATTCCAGCTAATAATAATGAAGGAATTATAAATTTAGTATTTTTATTTATGACAAAATAAAATGCTGCAATTAGGGTTAGATGAGATAGTGGTTCAGATAAACCAAAGCCAGAATTATAGTTCAGATGAGGCACAAAAGCAAAAAGACCAGCAATTACAAGCGAATATCTTTGGTCAAAGAACTTTCTTCCTAATAGATACACTAAAAATATTGTAGAACTTGCAACAGCTAGACTAATAATTTTAATAGCATTTGAATAAACAAGGAAATTTTCAGAATTTATAAATGAATAAAAAATTGCGACGAAAATTGACCACCCAATTCCTCGATGCGAAGATTGTGAAAAATCACCGTTTACATGAGCAATTGCACTTAAAGCATAAGAAAGATTATCTGAGAAAACAGGAATTGAGAAATCAGTAGTGTATAATTTTAAAATTAAAGATATAGAAATAATTGATGCTAGAGATATGATGACATACTTAATAGAAATTTGAGATTTTATCGTAGTTTTTGATGAGTTCACGTTTTACAAAAAACGTGTTTTTTTATATTTTAATAACTTAATGATTCATAGTAAAGTTCAATTATTCAATTATATAGAAAAATTCTTCATTTTTAATATAAATTTTGAGAATAAAATGTATAGCAACCAAAATATATGAAATATAAAAAAATAGGTTGTTATGGCAGATGGATCACATTGGAAAGACTCTAATGCTTTGGTAACAGGCGGTGCAAGTTTTATTGGCAGTCATCTAGTTGACAAGCTAGTTTCTTATGGTGCAAATGTTACTGTTTTAGATGATTTATCTAGTGGAAAGTTAGGGAATCTATCTCAATCATTGCATAAAGTAAAATTTGTAACTCATAATTTAGAGTATAATGCAAAAGACGTTTTAAAGACACTATTCAAAGAACAAGATTACGTTTTCCATATGGCTGCAATTCATGGTGGACGTGGATACATTGATAGTCACCCTGCGGATGTCTGTTCAAATTTAGCTCTAGATCACCATGTGTTTCAAGCGTGTAGTGATAGTAATGTTGACAAAATAGTTTTTGCTAGTACTGCATGTGTATACCCAACTAAACTTCAAGACAAGGTTGGTTCGGATTATAAGCTCAAAGAAATTGATTCTGACACTTCAAGTTTGGAGGAAAAACTTGGTGCAGATAGAGAGTATGGTTGGGCAAAACTAATGAGTGAGATACAGTTAAGATCTTTCCATAAACAATATGGTCTAAAGTGTTGCCCACTTAGATTTGTTACTGCATATGGACCGAGAGAAAATGAAACGCATGCAATTATTGCACTAATTTACAAAGCTGTAGAAAAAATGGACCCATATCAAATTTGGGGTGATGGTAATCAAGAAAGAGATTTCACATATGTGGAAGATATTATAGACGGATGTTTGTTGGCAGCTGAAAAACCAATTAATGATGGAACGCCAATAAACCTAGGAACTGGAACACGTTATAAGATTAAGGAAGTAGTTGAAATGATTTGTAAAATTCTAAATTGGAGACCAAAAGAATTTGCCTTTGAAAAAGACAAACCTGTGGGCGTCTTAAGTAGAGCTTTAGATAATTCCAAGGCAAAAGAATTGTTAGGTTGGGAGCCAAAATTTTCTTTAAAAGAGGGACTAGGTAAAACCATTGAATGGTACTTAAAAACACATAAAACTTCTGGAAAAATTAATGATAGTGTTTTATTAGAACATAATTCCACAAGTTAACGAATTTAAAAATGAAAAAAATTTTTCAGTTTGAGCCAAATTTAGGTGAGGAAGAAAAACAAGAATTAGTAAGCGTGATAGATTCTGGTTGGTATACAGAAGCTGGAAAGACAAGAGAGTTTGAAAGAATGTTTGCTAGTTATGTTGGCAGAAAATATGCGGTTGCCACAACTAGTGGCACTGCAGCGCTGTGCATTGCAACTCAAGGATTAGGACTAAAAAATAATGACGAAGTAATTGTTCCAGACTTTACATTTGTAGCATCACCAAATTCAATAATTTTAGCTGGTTCAAAAGTTGGATTAGTTGATATCAATAAAAAAAATTTATGCCTAGATTTAGAAAAAACGAAAAAACTTGTGTCAAAAAAGACCAAAGCAATTATGCCCGTCGATTTTAATGGACGAGCCCCGGATCTTGTTGAATTAAAAGAATTTGCTGAAAGTTCAAACATTGCTATAATTGAAGATTCATGTCATGGGATAGGATCATTTCATGCAGGAAAGCATACAGGATATTACAGCGATGTAGGAATTTTTTCATTTAGCACACCAAAAATAATCACAACAGGACAAGGCGGTATGCTAGTAACTGATGATAAAGAACTTTATGAGAAATTCAAAATGATAAAAGATTTTGGAAGAGACATTGATAAAAAACATCAAATGGAAAATGCTTTTGATCATGTTGAAATGGGATATAATTTCAAATTTACGGAATTTCAAGCCGCGGTTGGCCTTGCACAAATGAAAAAATTACCCAAACGTATAGAACACAACAAAAAAATGTTTCAGATGTATAGAGAAAATTTATCAGATATAACTGAAATTGAGTTTGTCGATATTGATCTAAAAACAAGTGTACCGTGGTTTTCCGACATTTTGTTGCCGAATGAAAAAATCAGACAGGAATTAATTGAACATTCAAATAAATTTGGTATAGGAACAAGAAAGTTTTATCCTCCAATACACAAATTAGCATCATATCAAAATATTGAAGGAGATTTTGAAATTAGCGATGAAATTTCAAAACGTGGATTGTGGCTTCCATCATCATCCTTCTTAACAGATAAGGAAATTATGAGAGTTTGTGATACAATAAGAAATTTTTGGAATTAATTTGTCTGAATCAAAAACGGTATTAGTATCAGGAGGTGCAGGATATGTAGGTTCTGCATTAGTATCTAGATTACTAAGAGATACCAATTGGAATGTAAAAGTTTTTGATAATTTAATGTATGGAGGTGATTCGTTATTTCAATTTTTCAACTTCGAAAAATTTTCTTTCATCAAGGGTGATTTGAGAAAATTTGAACTATCAAAAATTGTGGAAAATGTAGATTATGTTGTGAATTTAGCAGCGTTGGTAGGAGAACCAATTTGTAAAAAATATCCTAAAGAAGCAAAGGAAATCAATTTCGAAGCAAATATCAATCTTGCAAAAACTTGTGAGAAACAAGGTATTGAAAGATATGTCATGCTGTCAACATGTAGTAATTATGGCCTGCGGCAAAATCAAGAGATGCTTGAAGAGAACGATGAACTACAGCCAATATCGTTATACTCCGAAACAAAAGTCAATTCAGAAAAAATTTTGTTAAATGACCTAAGTGAACTGCCTGTGGTTGTATTACGAGCTTCTACTGCATATGGCATGGCATCAAGAATTAGATTTGATCTTCTTCTTCACCAATTTATTTTTGAGGCATGGGAAAAAAAGAAGATTAACCTTTTTGGTGCAAATTCCTGGCGTCCAATGGTTCATGTTGACGACATAGCAAGAGCTATTGTTCTGACATTAACCAAAAATGATAAAATTAAATCAAAAGATGTCTTTAATGTAGGTTCAAATGACCAGAATTTTAAAAAAATTGAATTAGCAAAAATTGTTTCTGAGAGATTAAATGTAGATATTATGGAAACTGAAAGTCATAAAGATCCACGGGATTATAGAGTGTCTTTTGATAAAATAACATCAGAATTAGATTTTCATACAATCCATAGACCTCAAGAATCCGTGGAACAGATAGTAACAGCCTTAGAAAATGGCTTGATAAATGACAGAATTTTGCATGAAAGTGTAAATATTAAATCAGAATAGTAAAAATTCTATTAAAAATCCCAGAAAATGAATTCTTTGATAATTTGGTAACTTAATTGCGCACCAGTGGTTAGAGGTCTCATGATTCTTTCGCCACCAATTCTAGCTGGTTCTCTGCCATCAATTTGGTAAATTGGAATTTGTCTTTTTGCACATCGTATACATGTTTGTTGTTCAATATTCAGATATTGGGCATCTGTTCTCAGCTCATTCCATATGTCCCGTTTAATAATTCTAAATCCATTTAATGCATCTGTATATTTTCCTCCAAAGAAAGTATTAACTAAAAATGTAAACATTTTATTTCCAAAATATTCTAACGTATTTGCATCATCACTTTGTGAATTTTTTCCAAATCTAGAGATATGAACTACATCATAGCCTTCTTTAGTTTTTTGAACTAACCTAGGTATATCTTCAGGAACATCATTGCCATCAGGACTAAAAAACATCACATAGTCCGAATCAGTTGCATCTGTGCCTACTCTACATGCATTTCCTTCACCTTTATTTTTTTGATGAATTACTTCAAATCCCAATTCTTTGGCTTTTTCTAATGTCCCATCAGTAGATCCGCCATCTACAAAAATAATTTTGTCTGCCCACTCTTTTTTGACTTGAGGCATAATTTGTGACACCCCGTCAATTTCATCTAGTGTTAAAACAAAAACTATAACTGACATATGATTTAGAATTGCTTGATTAATTTAAAATTATCACATCAATCATACGTTCATCTAATTATTTTGGGTAAATTTTATAGATTGCGCCGTTATTGAGATAAGAAATAACATACAAGTAACCGTCAGATGAATATTCTACGTCAGTAATACAGCCAAAATTTTTCCCAAAGATAATTTCTTCATCATTATCGAGTTCATTTAAAACAAGATCTTGCAAATCTGGATTTTCAAAAATAAATCCATCTCTAGAATCATTAAGTTCAAATCGATAAAGATTACCATCTTTACAGTCTCCTACAAAAACGCTGTGTTGATATTTATCCCATTTTTCATCAACAAATGAGATTCCAGTAGGGGCAACCGTAAATTCCCAAGAGAATTCAGGATCACTATAACTAAAATCAGTAGCATAATTTAGTGAGACAGTATCGGTAGAGGGTCCAAGAATCTCAGCCCATCCACTGTTAAATTTAATGTCAACTAGATTTATCTCATCGTAAACCTTAGGACCATTCTCAGTATCCCACAAATATCCCGTTTTTGGATCAACAGCTAACCCAAAACTGTTTCTAATTCCTATTGCATAGTAATGATCAAGGGGGTTAGGGGAAACCGATGGGGATTTAAAGTCTTGATCATAACCTACTCTTAGAATAATTCCTGCATCAGCTATTATATCATTATCATAATTCTGTATTGAGGTTTTAAAGCCATGATCACCTACAGAAGCAAAAACATTTCCATCTAAATCTGCAACCAACGAACCACCATGATGCAAAATTCCTTTTGCGGGAAGAATATTTAGTAATAATGGATTTTGTAATTTATTATCTCTCCATGTAAATTTATAGATCCTATTTTCAACATTTGATTCATCAGAGTTCAATTCCTCAGTTACAAAAACATAAACATCAGAATCTACAGAAGTAATTCCTAATAATCCAGATTCAGTATAGCAGTTACATCCTTCCTGTTTTACCTGAAAATCCCAAAGTGGTTCATCAACAAGTATGCCATCTTGGATAAGGCGAATTTTTCCAGTTTCTTTTTCTAGGAAAAGAATATCATTTTCAATAAATGTTAAAGCAGTTGACGATTGAATGCCAACAATTACTTCTTTTATTACAAAATTTTTATCTATTAATACAGGTTTGTCTTTTAATCCCGTAGATGTTCCAAAATAATATCTAAATGCAGGATCAGATGATAGCAAAAATATTGTTATTAAACTTAAGATGAATATTCCCAGAATTATACCAATGACAATTTCTCTCTTCATATTTCATAACTTGTAAGAAGTTATTTTAAATCATACTTCCCAAGTATTATTTCTAAGAATTTTGTCTTCCACATACTTCTTTCATTCAATAGGAATCCTATTACGCCTAATGGAAAAGTCCGGCCATTATTATTTAAAGTGCCAATTAGAAATAATCGAAAGAAGTTCATTATTTTGCCACCAGATGTTCGGAATCTAGCATTAACAAATAAGGTATCAACTCCATAATCCCAAGAAAATACAAACGAAATAGAATCAGAATCAGTGATAATATCTACATCTGATTTATTAATTCTAGATTTTTCTAAACCATCCACTAAATTAAATGATACAGACGTATTAAGATCTTCAAGAAAAATATTTGCTGTTTTAAAAAAATTAAATCTATGTAATAGATTTACAATGGCCCAACTATTACGTTTTTTAATATTATCAATATATGAAGATGCTAATCTTTGCAATTCGCTAAATTCAACAATTTTTAATTCATTGCTTAATTCCAAATTTTGTTGAAGATCATTTGTATATTTCTTAATTGCAATGGAATTATCAATTTTTTCTTGGCCAGACCAAGTATCTCCAGGATATAGAACTGTTGGAATAGAATTGGTATTTTCATTAATAAATTTTTCAACATTTTCAATTTTATTCATTTGGTCGTTCATGTAATGATTATCTTTATGAGAAAATCTAACGAAACTTGCAAATGGAATTATGAATTTCGGTGTAAAGATTTTATCTTGAATTTGTATTCTTTTTAATTTTTCAAGAGATGCATCTTTTCTCAATTTCATATCTTCAGGATTACCCACCCAGCTAGCATATCCAAATTGGGTTAGCAAAATGTCCACTTTGCCTATCATTTTCTTAATAATCTTAGCCTGTGAAACACTGTCTACCATACAATCATTAATGTTTAAAATTTTTTTATCAGCAATTTTAGCATAGAACCATGAATCATATGTGCTGTTAGGTACACATTTAATTTTAAACTCATCATTTAAAGAAATGTATTCAGTAGATTTCATTTCTATGACTTGTTTAAAATTTAGTTGTTCACATTTCTTTGCTACGCGATGATCCAGCGTGTTTTGGAAAAGTACTGTAATTTTTTTTCTGATATTTTCAGGAATTTTATTTAAGACTAGAGGATGAAAATGATCAGGATGTTCATGAGAAAACCATATGTGTGTTATATTTTCAAAGTCATTGACCTCAAATTTTGATTGTGATAATAACTCCCAACCATTATTGAATGCAGAACCAAACAGCCAAGGATCCGTAATGAGTCGAATGTTTTTATGTGAAAATATCACTGATGCATGATTTACAAAAGTAATTAATTCGTTTTGCAATAAAATATGCTTTGATTTTTGTTTATTTAATATTGTTATCTTTTGTGTAAATTATCAATTGATCTTACAAGAATATAATAAAGTATAACTTCTTAAAATTTTCATTAATTTTATGAATACCACAAATACGACCCAAGATGTAATTAATCAATTACAGAAATTCAACATTTCAACTAAAATGAAGAGTTTGGAATCATCAGATTGGATTGTTTATGAGACAGTAGATAATGAAATTGTTGGTGCAGCTGGTATGGGTGGAATATTTCATACTTCAAGTATTAACATTAATACAAAATTTAGGGGAAAGGGATATGGGGGGAAAATACAGAAAGAATTAGTTGATGAAGCAATAAAAAGAAATTATTCATTTGTAACAGTTTTTGTAGATCCTAGAAATGATTCATCAATAAAAATGCATGATGGATTAGATTATGAAACAATATTTAGAATACATTATTCTAAAGATGTTATCCAAGATATTAAAATAATAATTTTCAACAAGAGGGGCATGTTAGTAAGAAAATTTCTTGGATGTTTTAATACAAAAATTGGAATTTTTTTCTTGGCATGTATTTTAAAAATTACAAGAGGTTTATTTAAAAAAATGTTCGCATATGATGAAAAAGAAATTCCTGTTCCATCAATAAAAAATATTGTTATAAATTTTAAAAAGATCTAGTAGCTTGGAGTTAAACATTTTTTTTTTCTTTAATTTCATTAGGTTTTAAATTATATCTAGTTGATTTTTCTATTCCAGTATATTCGGATAATCTTGATTATACACTTAATGCAATTGCACACACAAACGGTGATTTTTCACAATCATCGCAACAAGCCTGTCTTCACAAAACGTTATCAAGAATAATAATATTTTGCAATTAGCATAACTTGTCCTTCGAAAAAAGGTCTAAGATTTATTTCTTGAATTATTCTAAATAAGGATTTAATTTTTTTATATCCATTTTTTTGCTGCTCATTAGAATCTCGGCTTTCAAAAATATCTTCAGTTTCTATAGTTAATATTAGATATCCACCATTTTTAAGGTGAATTTTAGAATTAAGAACAAAATCAAGATAATTTTGATTTAGTGCATCTACATATAATACATCTACATTATCGATTGTTGATTTGTTTATGTCGTTTATTAACGAAATATTTGTACCATTACTTTTAATTTTCTCTAAAAAATTAGAAGTTTCATTATTTTTTGGAACAAAAATTTTTCCATCTTCTCCTATAATATCAGAAATATGATTTATGGTATTTTCCATAAAAGTGTCAAAGTAAAGAATTTTTGATTTTTTCAAGATTGGAAAAATTTCCATTCCGCTAAGTATTGCTGCCGCAAGTTTACTTCTATACGGTTTCCATATTCTGTATTCGTTTTTCCTAGAGCTGTTCAACGTAGCAATTTTTTTATATCCTCTTTCTCCGGAAAGCCAAAAAATTGTTTGATTATTTGTGCTCATTTTATTTTATTAAAAATCAATTTTTAATATAATATTTCCATATTTTAAACGAATCATTTATCCCAATCTAGCTCTTTTCCAATTAGTTTATACAATTCTTGGTTATAAGGTCTGAAATAGTCAACCAGTAATTTTCTTGTAGATTCCTGCATTTTTGGATACTTACCTACATTGTGTTTAAATTTATTTTTAATAGTATAATTCGGTAAATCAAGAAATTCAAACGTTTGTTTTAGAGTTTTATCAATATCTGCATTAAATTCATCATTTGTCAATATTAGAATCTGTTCTTTTTTAAATTCTTTCAGCCAGGTTTTTAATTTTTCAGCATAATTACAATGGCGTAAATAATTAAAATTTACTCTATCATCAAAATCAGGATTGTTGATTCTTAATTCGTTTCTTTCATCACCTATCTTAATTCTCTCCATTTCCATTTTTATTACATCTTCAAATGAACTTCTGGAATAGATGGTCTTGATGGGATTTTTGAGCATAACTATTAGTTTAACATTCGGTACATGTTCTTTAATTCTTTTAGATACCACTGAATGATAAAGATAGGTACTAGTTTGTTCGCCTACTACTAGCTTTTGTTTATGTTTCAACTTAAAGTAGTTTTTATAAAAATTAGTTGGAAAATGTCGCTTATACCATTCAACCTTGTTACTGTAAGCGTATTCAAAAAAATGAACATTTCTTACCGTATAGGTATTTGGATGTTCTTTGATATATTTCGTCAAAGTCATAACTCCTGATCTTGTACCGCCAATCAAAATAAAATCGGGTAGAACTCGAACGCCAGATGTGATTATCTTAAACAAATTATAAGGATTTATCTTATTGAATCCTTTTTGGTATGTTGGATTATGTCCAGATAAATAATTATAGAAATTAAATTTTGGGTGCTCAAGTAACCATAATCTTAAACGGCTTTTTATTGATGATTTAATTGACTTTGCTTCGGTATTTTTAGAAATATTTTCTCCAAATCCACCCATTAATTTTTTAGAAATTGGTATTTTTGATGAACATATTGGACAATAGGTCACCAAAACTTTTCCATTATAATCCCAAACATGTTGGCAAGTTTGATTATGGCAGGTTATTTTCATATTGATGAAATAAGATTATTTGATTTGAGATAATTTAGTATATGTAACACACAATCTTCAACTGTATTGTTTTCAGTATCAACAATCAATTCTGGGTTTTCAGGTATTTCGTAAGGCGAAGTTACACCACTAAAATTGTCAAGTTCTCCATTTCTAGCTTTCTTATACATTCCTTTAACATCTCTTTTTTCACAAACCTCTAATGAACATTTAAGATAAGTTTCAATGAATATATCACTCCCAATAATTTCTCTAGCAATTTTTCTACCTTCTTTAAAAGAACTAATTATTGATGCACAAACAGGAATTTTATGTTTTAAAAGTAATTTGGCCAAATGAGCAATCCTTTCTGCATGAATAATTCTTGATTCTTTCGACCTATTAGGTCTAAGTGCATTTATCAGCTTATCATCACCGTCCAATATTTCCATATTTGGAACACATTGAGCTAATTTCTTTGATAGTGTTGATTTACCAGAACAAGGTAAACCAGAGAACCAAATTACAAAAGACATATAATATTTTTTTTATGTCAGTTTATTTCTTTTACTATTGTGAAACACTTCATTTATTGTGTATGATTTGTAAACATATTTTATATTTTAATACGTGAGAATAAGATCATGGCAAAACAAGCTGGTTATGAGTATTCGATGCAAAACCTTTTAGAAACACCTCAGAAATATGAAATGACACCATTTCAAGGCGGTAAATTTCTAGAACTGTATAAAGAATCTAGAAAATTTTCTATGCAATTAATTAAGGATAAAATTGATACAATCACTTTAGATCAGGTGACTACACAAATGCAGCTAAATTTTCAGCATCCCTTGGAAATAATTAGTAGTTCAAAATTTAGTACCCAGAAACTTTTTGAATCAATTTTTTTAATATTGTTAAGAGACGAAGATGATGTTGGTGTCACAAAAATAGTGAATGGCTTCGTAAAAAAATTTGAAATAAAAAAAAGAATCTTTTCACATTATAATCAAGAAATTAAAGAAGCATCTGATAATTATAAAATTCTTGCTAACTATATTCTGTTAGCATCAATTTGTGTTTTAAAATATAAAAAAATAAGGAATCTAAAATACCTCAATGTTCTTTTGAAACTCAATGATACTATATGTTCACAAATAAGCGTTATTTCAGAAAACGTTTCTGGTTTTCTATGTTTCTTTGCTCTTAAATCTGAATTAGACTACATTTCAGACTTGTTAAAAAATAATGGATTAAGTTGAAATGAAATTAGGCATTATTTTAACTCCGGATAATAGATCCAAAGCTTACATACAAAAACTTGTAAAAAATAACATCACTTTAAACAGCATTTTATTTATGAATGATAATAAGCGTGAAAAATCTTATTCAGAAGACATCATTAAGATTTCTAAAAAAAATGGCTTTGATATTTCTAAATCTGTTAAAGATACATTAACAGGAAATAATTTAACTTTTAAAGAATTCAATTTTGTTGATATTAATCACCAGGATTTGGTTAAGCATATAGAAAATAATGAGGAAGGGTTTCTTATTTTTACTGGAGGAGGAATTCTGAAAAAAGAAATTCTCAATTCTGGTGTAAAATTTATTCATTTTCATCCTGGAATTGTTCCAAATTATAGGGGCAGTACTTGTTTTTATTACAGTATTCTTGATGAGGGAAATTGTGGTGTTACTGCTTACATCATGGATGAAAAACTGGATACTGGTGATATAGTTTATCAGAAAAAATTCAATAAACCTGATCATATTTTTGTTGATGATGTGTTTGATCCATATATTAGGTCAGAAACGCTTGTAGAATTAATAAAAAAAGATATTTTGAAAAAAAATAATTATAAAAAACAAAATCCGTTAGATGGAGAAACATTTTTCATTATACATCCAGTTTTAAAACATATTTCCATACTCAGTTGTATATCTTAACGATTGATCCAATTAAGAAGTTTGTTTTTTAGCTTTTTTTCCGCCTTCACACCAGTAGCAAAAATATTCTTGGTTTCCTTAGGATCATCTAGTAAATTGAAAAGACTCCATTCGTCATTATCTTTGTTGTACATTAATTTGTAATCCTTAGTTTTTACACAAAAGTTATTATGATTTTCAGGTGAAGTGTATGGTCCGTGTAAAGCCCCTGTTTCTGAAAAGGTGAATTCCTTATAATTAGGGCTGCTTTGTTTTCCTAGTAAAAAATCATAAAAACTTGAACCTAACTTTTTTTGATTTATTTTTATGCCACAAAGTTCCAAAATTGTTGGAAATATATCTATAGTACTCAATAGACTATCAGATTTCTGACTGTTTACTATTTTTGGTCCTATGAAAAGATAAAACGTTCTTATGGTTTCCTCAAAAGTGAATGAGCCATAATTCCTTTCTCCAAATCTTTCACCAACTCCGGTTCCATGATCGGTGAAAAAAACCATAATAGTGTTTTTTGAAATGCCTAATTCTTCTATAGTATTTTTAATATTTTGCGCGTAAATCCCAGTTTCCTTAAAAACATCGTCAAAAGTTTGCAAGTTAGAATCTTTCCTTTTGTAAAAGCTTTCATCATTCCATTCATATTTTTTTAAAACTTCAGTAACTGTTACAGTATGAATACGAGTAAACTGTAATAAAGTAAAGAAAGGTTTGCCTTTGGATTTTTCAAATGTATCTCTAATTAATTCTGGGTGTCTAAGATTCAAATCTTCTTCATATTCATTATACTCTTTCCTAAAATCAAATCCTCTTGGAGATAGGATTTCATCTCTTATTAGACCTCTAGATGTAAAATATCCTTCATTTTGTAAAATCTCAGGTAGAAACGATACTTGTTTTTTTAATTTTGAAACTTTGTAAAAACCATCAACTCCATTCTCTTTACCATATTCGCCAGTAAGGATAACATTAATTGAACCAAAAGTGTATGGTATTGCTGTTGTAACATTGTCGAGTAATGTACCCTGTTTTATTAGATCAGAAAATTCTGGAGAAACATGTATTCTATCAAACCTTGAACCGTCTAATAATACGAAAATTACATTTGGTTTCAATTCAGTTCTCCAATTTTATGAATTTTTGTATGGTGTTATTCTTGAACATTCTTTGATAAATTTCAAAATCGCTAA
>JYMV01028582.1_pt1 | contig 14572 bp, 12 predicted proteins | sample 338911 | NCBI WGS metagenome assembly JYMV01 (sample SAMN03354496, study PRJNA234377) | hydrothermal vent metagenome | biome: Deep sea; feature: Hydrothermal plumes at the Eastern Lau Spreading Center, Western Pacific Ocean; material: Seawater | place: Tonga | collected 2009 | depth 2000 m m
GACGGCATTTTGAAAAAAATTGAAATCTGTTTGGATTCATGCCAGAATAACTGCCTCGAAAAGACGCCTTTTCATTTTGAAATTTTGGCCGGGCATAGTTTGCTGGGTCTTTTATTTATAACCCTGATTAAAAAATAAGGTGAAGTCTAATGTTAATGGAAATAGCCCCCATTGAAAAGCTGTTTAAGTCCTACGCAAGCATTTGTGATGCCGCCCGCAAAAACCTGGGCCGGGATCTAACCATTGTTGAAAAAATCCTTTTCACCCATATGGACCCCAACACCGACTATTCTAAACTAGAGCGCGGTGTTTCCAATATTTTTCTTAGTCCCGACCGTGTGGCTATGCAGGACGCGACGGCACAAATGGCTATTCTCCAGTTTATGTCCGCAAGAATGCCCAAAGTGGCTGTCCCCACGACTGTGCATTGTGATCACTTGATCCAGGCTTACTCAGGGGCAATGGCCGATCTTAAAATCGCTGAAGAGACCAATAAAGAGGTGTATGACTTTCTCCGTTCCGCATCTATGAAATACGGCATGGGATTCTGGAAACCGGGTTCAGGAATCATTCATCAAGTGGTTTATGAGAACTATGCCTGTCCCGGAACCCTGATGGTTGGAACGGACTCCCACACCCCCAACGCCGGCGGCATGGGTACAATTGCTATTGGCGTAGGTGGTGCTGACGCGGTCGATGTTATGACCAATCAACCTTTCATGACCAAAATGCCCAAACTCATTGGTATTAAATTGACCGGAAAATTAAACGGCTGGACGGCATCGAAGGATGTCATCCTCAAAGTGGCTACCATGCTTACAGTTAAGGGTGGAACAGGCAAAATCCTGGAATATTTTGGCGAAGGGGCCAGAAGCCTGAGTGCTACCAGCAAAGGCACCATCACCAATATGGGGGCGGAAATTGGTGCGACCACCTCCACCTTCGGCTATGACGACATGATGGACCCGTACCTGCGTGCAACCGACCGCGGACCCATTGCCGACCTGTGCAAGCAATACGCCGAGCATTTGCGGTCCGATCCTTCCGTGGAAGCGGATCCGGAAAAATACTACGATGAATTTCATGAAATCGATTTGAGCACTCTCGAACCCCATATCGTTGGCCCACATACCCCGGATCTCGGCAGGCCTGTATCCGCAATGAGCGCAGAAGTGGATGAAAAAGGCTATCCGGAAAAAATTTCTGCCGCTTTGATCGGTTCCTGCACCAATTCCAGTTATGAAGATATGACCCGTGCGGTCAGTCTGGTTCGGCAGGCCAAAGCGGCCGGACTGACACCCCAGACGGGCCTGATGGTCACCCCGGGTTCGGAAACCATTTACCAGACCATCAAGCGTGACGGCATTCTTCAGGAGTTTGAAGATGTTGGAGCTACGGTTCTGGCTAATGCCTGTGGCCCCTGTATCGGACAGTGGAAACGGGACGATATCAAAAAAGGCGATAAGAACAGCATCCTCACCTCCTACAACCGTAACTTCGCCAAACGTAACGATGGCAATCCCGAAACACTGGGTTTCATCAGTAGTCCCGAACTGGTAGTGGCGATGGCGTTTAGCGGGTCCATGAAGTTCAATCCGTTGACCGACAGCCTGAAAGACAAGGACGGAAATGATTTCAAATTCCAACCGCCAGTCGGCGAGGTTCTTCCGCCTAATGGTTATACCCCTCAGGATGCGGGTTATGAAGCCCCGACCATGAGTGGAGATGTCGTCGTCGACCCGTCCAGCGAACGGCTGGCGATTCTGGATCCCTTCCCAAAACAGGATCCGGTTAAGGACTATCAAGACCTTCCCGTATTATTCAAGGCCAAAGGGAAATGTACGACCGACCATATTTCCCAGGCGGGCCCCTGGCTCAAATTCCGCGGACATCTGGACAATATCAGCAACAACATGTTCCTCGGAGCTGTAAACGCTTTTCATCCTGAAACCGGACAAGGCAATAACCCGGTAACCGGGGAAGAAAACCAGGAACTCAATAAAATTGCCCGCAACCTGAAAGATTCAGGCTTGGGTTGGGTCGCGTTTGCCGATGAAAATGTGGGCGAGGGCTCCAGCCGCGAGCATGCGGCCATGGAACCGCGTCATATGGGATGCCTTGCATTTGTCGCCAATTCCTACGCCCGCATCTTTGAAGCCAATCTGAAGAAGCAGGCAGTCTTGCCCTTCACGTTTGCGGATAAAACCGACTACGACAAGGTTCAGGCAAAAGACCGGATCAGTTTTGAAGGTCTGGATCAACTGGCTCCGGGAAAAGCGATTACTATGACGATCAAACATGAAGATGGATCTACCGACACCTGTCAGGTCGACCATACTCTCAACGATAACGAGATTGATTGGTTCAAAGCAGGATCGGCCCTCAACTCCCTGACCGCTTAATAAGCGTTTAGCGTAAAAAATAAAACCCCGGACGGTTTTAAAACCGTTCGGGGGGTTTTTTATTCCCTGCTTCTTTTTCCCACATTCCCCATCTAATAAGAAGTTGTCCGACTATTATATTAGGCTTTAAATAGGGGATTTTAGGATTCTCAATCAATCAGGATGACTTTCGGTGAATTTAAATATCCATACGGACAATCTCGGAACAAGCATCATTAAGTATAAGTTCCTATGTTAATTCCCTCGAATTATTAAAATGCCATTAGAAAAACAAAAACCCTGGCACGGAATCGGTGTGGACGTTGGCGCCAACTTATCCAGCCGTGAAATGCTGTACAAAGTCAAACTCGATTGGGAGGTATCCAAAATTCCTTCACAAAGGCCAAAGTCCTATGCCAACCAAGAGACATTAAGGTTCTTCAAAGGTTTTTTTGAAGAGGGGAATGCACATATCGAAACCATCGGCAGTCTCGATACCTCGCGAATTCTCTGGGGACTTGCACGATTGAATGAAGACTTTACTTTGAAAGGAGGAGACGAAGTAAAAGGCTACCTCCTACTGGCCTCGCGCAATGAAAGTAGGGAGAAAATCGAAGTCCAGTTTATCATCGTGCGGGAAAGTTGTTACAACATATTACAGATCACTTCCGATGCGAAACCCCACATTAAAAATATTTTCAGGAGATCGTTTAAACCCACCTTCCCGTTTATGAACCAGAAAGCACAAAAGTTTGACGATGAAATGAAGAGAAAAGTAAACAAGATTTTTGTTCAAGGGCGCGAGGCGATTTCCACATTTGCAGACGATGCCCGGATCTTGGCAGATAAAGAAGTGGATGAAACCATGGCTTGGCGGTTTATGTTTGATGTCTTCCAGCCGGAAACGATCGAGGATGTTTCCACAATTGGGCCGAAAGAATTAGAGGAACTCGCAGAGAATAAAACGAAGTTGGCGATAGAGGCCTTCTCCCAAGCACCGGGACAGGAGTTGCAATCCGCCAATATGACAGCATGGGGTTTGCTGAATGCTGTGACCTATACAGCCGATCATTGTCTGGGAACAAATCGGGACTCCCGTCTGCGGCAGGCATGGTTTGGGCCGAATGCTAAACTCAAGAAACGCGCTCTGAGTCTTGCATTAGAATTATAGGATTCGCAGGTTGTTTTCAAATAGTTTTTAAAAGATAGCGGTCATTTAAAAATCAGATTATTATTAAAAAAAATTTTAAGGTGATACTTTTATGATTAAAGAAATCATACCTGGCATATTTAGTTGGAGCGAATACTCCGAGGAAAAAGGCTTGGATTTTAATGGTTACTTGGTAATTGCAAAAGGAGAATGCGTTATTATTGATCCTCCTGAGTTGGGAAATGATGAAGAAGAGTTAAAGAACATTATAGACAAACATTCATCCTGCCCGTTAAAAGGAATTATATTGACCAATGTTCACCATGAAAGAGCTAGCAATTCATTAAAAAATCGGTTTTCTGTTCCGATTTGGGTGAATGAAAAGGATAAAGAGGGCTTGGAAGTTTCAGCCGGTAATACCTTTAGGGGAGGAGATATTTTATTTTGCGGTATTCAGGCAATTCAATTGGAAGATCAAAAGTCGCCAGGGGAAACAGCTTTTTATATGAAGGACCAAAAAACCATGCTTGTCGGAGACGCTTTGATTGGAAAAGTTCCCGGCCAGGTAAATATGTTGCCCTCAGACAAATTCAAGGACCCTGTTAAAGCAAAGGTAGGTTTGAAAAAGCTGATGAGTTATGAATTTGAAACCTTGTTAGTTGGAGATGGCGTATCCATTTTGAAGGGTGCTAAGGGGATGGTGGCAACGTTTCTTGCTTCCTGAATACAATTTTCGTCGTAATACGGGGTATCAATTTCAGGCATCGGCGATTTAATCTTTCCATAGAAGAGCCTCCGTTTACAGCACAGCTTTAATATCCTCCACAATTTTATTTTTCAAATCGCCCCACTTCGTTTCCGGTTTTTTTGTGACAGTGATGAACGACGTTGCCGGTTCCGCCATCACAAACACGCTCGCCAGGCCTTCATTTTCAAGAATTTTTGCGGCCACCGGAAAATCTTTTGCATCTTCCAGACTGTTAAAAGTTTTATAACCAGAATCAAGGATTTTTTTGTTAACATTGAACTTTAAAGCATGCTCATTGGGAGTGGTATCAACAGTTACTTGGATAGACATGGTTATTGACCTTTAAAATATATTATTTTGGAGATATTGACTTCAAACTGATTTATTTTCTTCTAAATGAACCCATCCCTTCTTTTTACCGCTTCGCCAAGTGATGTGAACCCAGTCGCCTTTTCTTTTTACAGCTTTGACACGGGTTCCCTGCTTGAGCCGGTTACAGATTTCGCCCTCAGGCTTAAGATGAACAGTATACGTTTTATTGAGAAGCAAGTCTTCCAATATAAATTCCGCTATTTTTTTCCAGGTTGCGCCGGGTACAGATCCAAAATAGAGTTACGGCTAATAGCAGGCTCGATATAAAGAATTTTGTCCTTTTTAAATTTTCCGTTACGCACGATCTTCAATAACTCACCGGGTTGAGGTTGGCTGGCCTCCCTACGTCCATTGAGAACAGATATATCCAGATCCTTTCTCTTGTCCCCCAACTCTTTTTGGGCAATGTTCTGGAAAGTATCCCCCTCCTGAACTTCGTAAAAATCAATATACTTTGGTTTGTAACGTTTTTTGTCCCCAGCGTGTTTTTGACCTTCAAATTTCAAACCTCGGATCATGTTTAAATATCGATCCCGGTAACTGTTAACGTTTTCCGCTTCGCGGGTCATGCGCCCGGCCATGAGATGAGCCTGGACAATCCGTTCCCTGGTTTCCGGATGGGATGCTTGAAAGGCATGATAAGATTGGCCGGACATGATTTCCTTGCGTCTCAGGCTTTTAAGAAACTGGGCCATCCCAAACGGACTGTATCCCGCTTCCTTGCTGTTCAATATTCCCTGTTGATCCGACTCGATTTCCGCTTCCCGACCATATCCCAGGTTGATCTGCTGAAACATAGCGGTACTGACTTTCAGCCATTGGCCCGCATTCTTTGGGCTTGCGATGGCCCCCCCAAGAGCAAGAATCGTCGAACCTATACTGCGCACCATCTGTTTGGCACCATGATGAAATATAATATGCCCAATTTCATGACCTAAAACCCCTGCAAGTTCCGCCTCACTATTTACCAGGGCCAGCAAGCCCACGGTCACATATACATAACCTCCAGGCAAAGCAAACGCATTGATATCCGAGCTATCTACAACCCGAAAATAGTAGCGTGGAAAAACTTTGTCCGAAAGTTGGGATACCAGGTTTTGACCTATTCTATTGACGTATATCTGGAGTTCTTTATCCTGATAGATCCCGTATTGTTTGGAAATTTGCGCATCGGCACCTTTGCCCATGGCCATTTCCGTTTCCTCTGAAATGAAGGGTACGGAATGGCTGATAGCGGGAGAAAATAAAACGAGAAGAGCCAGAAAGAACGGTAAAACAAGTATGAAGTATTTGGATATTTTCGGCATAAAATTAGCGGAGAACCTCCGCTGACAACTGGCAACAGTTTTTTATCGCCTGGAGTCGTTCTTCCAGGCTTAACGAGTTCTTTCTCATTATCCCCACGGCAAGTGGGCGTTATCAGGCGGAAAGTTGTTTGATGCGGCGCTCTATTTTATCCACTTGCGGATTCTGGGTGAATTTAATCTGCATTTCTCTCAAGATCAGTAATGCGTTGGAAGCATCGTTATTCAACTCGTAACATCTTGAAAGGCTCCAATATACTTCAAACAAGGGGAAAGCGGTGTTCGCATCGATTACCGATTTGAACAAATCAATGGCTTTTGTATAATCTTTTCCATACTCATAGCTGTGTGCCAGCCCAACCTGTGCCATTTGGTAATTGATTTGTCCCGAAGACGAGTTGCTCATCACCGTTGAATAAAGCGCTTCGGCTTCACTAATCTCCTGGTTTTGAAAATGGGCATCGGCTAATAACAATGAAGCCCGCTCTTTTTGAAAACCCTCCCCTATTTTTTTCCAGATTGACCTCACTTCAGAGGCAGGATTACTGTCATTTTCGACCATCTTTTCCATTTCAAAATATAACGCTTCATTTCCTAACGCCTGGGTTTCCTGATAATATCTGAAGCCAAAAAAAGAAGAAAAGATAATGACGAGAGCGGCGACAATACCAATAACCGTGGCCCGATTATCCATATAATAAAGCATAGCTTTTTCAGAAGTGGATAAAAATTGGTCAGGATCTTTCAGCAAATGTTTTCGGCTGACTTTAATACGTTTGGCCATGAGAAAAACCTTACTTGATTGACGAAATTCTCAAAAATTCCGATAAATTTATGTTAATAGGTTAGCAACTTTATTTAATCATAAAGACAAATCCCAAACAAGCCATTTCTCTAAGCAATGCAACTATGAATTCGTTATAATGCCGGAGTCCTCTTGCTGAAAAGGCATAACATGCATGAAAAAATTTCCATTATTGGCGCGGGTAGTTGGGGAACCGCATTAGCTATTCATTTGGCCAGCAATTTTCGCCAAATATCCCTTTGGGTGTATGAACAGGATTTGTGTGACACCCTGACCCATACCCGTGAAAACACCTGGTTTTTACCCGGACACCCTTTGCCCGAAAATATTCAGCTCACTTCTTCATTACAATCGGCTATCCCGGGGCAATCCCTGATTCTGCTAGTAGTCCCTACTCACGTAATTAGGCAGATCCTGTCCCAAATCAAACCATTTTTAGAAAAAGATTGTTTATTGATTTGCGCCAGCAAAGGAATTGAGAATGACACTCTTTTTACTACCCATCAGATCATTCAGGATGTTTTGAATATCGATAATTCTGTATCAATCATTTCCGGCCCAACATTTGCCAAGGAAGTCGCATCAGGAGTTCCTTCCGCATTGGTAGCTTCTGCAGAAACGCTTGCAACGGCAAAACAAGTGCAAGAGCTTTTTACTACGGATAAAATGAAAGTTTTTACCAGCACCGATTTGGTAGGGGTGGAAATTGGCGGCGCTTTGAAAAATGTTATCGCTATCGCCACGGGGATTAGTGACGGACTGGGCCTGGGATTTAACACCCGTGCCGCGCTGATTACCCGTGGATTGGTCGAGATCAGCCGGATTGGAACAAAACTTGGAGCCCGTCCAGAAACCTTTTATGGCCTTACCGGCTTGGGAGACCTTGTACTCACCTGCACCGGCGACTTGAGCCGGAACCGGCAACTGGGAATCCAACTTGGCAAAGGAAAATCCCTGAAAGAAATTACTGAAAACATGAAAATGGTAGCCGAGGGTGTTTTGACTGTGAAATCGGCTTATTCCCTGATAAAGAAATTTAATGTCCAAGCAGCAATTATGGAAGAAACCTACCGTGTCCTGTATGAAAACAAATCGCCCGGTCAAGCACTGGAGGACCTGATGAAAATAGAAATATCTACCGAGTTTGCAGGCATAGAAGGGTTGGAATGAATGCCAGGGATTTAAAAAAAATATTGAATGACCTGCACGAGCAGAAACTAACCCCACAGCAGGCCATAAAAAAACTTACGGCCCTGCCCTATGAAAACCTCGGATTTGCCCGGGTTGACCATCATCGCAGCCTTAGACTCGGCATGCCCGAAGTCATTTACTGCCAGGGAAAAACAGTAGTTCAAATAAAGAAAATTATTCAGAGCATAAATCGTGCGGGACATTCCGTTCTGGCGACTAAGTTATCCAAAGACAGCTTCCGCAAATTAAAACCCTCATTACCTAAAATTGCTGAATACAATGAAATGGCACAGACTCTGGTTATTGAAAAAAATAAACACCGAAAAAAAAATGGCTTGATAACCATCATCAGTGCAGGAACCTCAGATATCCCCATCGCCGAAGAGGCTTCTGTCACCGCTCAATTGTTGGGAAGCAAAACAGAAACACTTTTTGATGTAGGGGTAGCAGGTATTCACCGTCTACTCGATAACCTTGAGCAGATCCGGAAAGCGCGGGTGGTCATTGTTGTGGCAGGAATGGAAGGAGCCCTCGCCAGTGTGGTCGGGGGCCTGATAGACAAACCCATCATAGCTGTGCCTACCAGCATTGGTTATGGAACGTCTTTTGGAGGTGTTTCCGCCCTTCTAACCATGTTAAACAGCTGCGCACCAGGAATAGCGGTGGTCAACATCGACAACGGATTTGGAGCTGGAAGCATGGCCCACCGCATCAACATTCTTGGAGATTCGACAGGGACTGAATGAGCCGATTCATCCCCACCTCAGAATTTACAACAGGCTCATAGCCAAAATCCTTTTTGGCCAGAGAAATATTAAAATAATGCGAAGTTGCTAATTGGGAAGCTAGGAACCGGGTCATCGGAGGCTCTTTTTTGATATTTCCCCAATGGTATATTTTTTCCAAAAAATATCCCACCCTTGATGCATTTCGATAGGAAATACTGCGCGTAACAGGTGGTCGGCTTGTTTTTTTCAGCACTTCATTGATCCATTGCCACAGATTCACCGGTTCGCCATCGCTGACAAAATAAACTTTTCCACTGGCAGAAGGATCACCAAACTCCAGCGCATCACAGGCTTTAAGGTGAGCGGATACGGCATTGTCGATATAAATCATATCGACCCTGTTTTCCCCTTGCCCCACTCGCACCAATCGTCCTTTATCTGCTTTTGCCAAAAGCCTCGGTACCAAATGCGGATCACCAGGCCCCCAGATTAAATGCGGCCGGATAGATACCGTAGCCAAATCCGGGCTATTGGCTTCTATCACAAGTTTTTCAGCAATCGCCTTGGTGCGGGGGTACTCACTTAAATAATTCTCTGGGTAGGGAACCGTTTCATCCACCCCTTCAAGGCTCGAGCCCCCGTAAACGACACTGGGAGAACTGGTAAATATCAGCTTTGGGACTGCGTTAATCAGGCAGGCTTTAATAACATTGCGGGTTCCATCAACATTAATGCTGTAAAAATCTTCTGCCCGGCCCCAAATTCCGGGAAAAGCGGCAGTGTGAAAAACCGCATCCATTCCGGCAATTACCTTGTGAAGGAAATCAAAATCCCGAATATCTCCCTGGAATAATTTAATGCCCTTTGGAAGGTGGGAATAATGGTGCCGGCCGACAACGGTAACGTCATGTTGTTTTTCATGGAGAGATTTAGCAATTCCGCTGCCAAGAAATCCACCACCTCCTGTAACCAGAACCCGCATTTTATATTCCTCTTATTTATCGAGCAAAATGTTTTCTCGGCTCAAAAAACTATTGCTAGTCGGGTCCAGCGAGTTATGCTCTTCATTAAATTTCATGCCCCGCATGGGGTATCACGCTGGCGGCGGCTCGCCGACGTTTATTCTAACGCAAGATTCGCTTTAGCATCCAAAGTCTTAAAATCTGCCGACAAATTTTCATCGCAAACAAATTTATGATAACCGGCACAGGCAATCATGGCGGCATTATCGGTGCAAAAAATCGGATCCGGAAAAGAAGCCTCAAACCCATTAGCTTGAGCCTTACTGCGTACGGCCTCGCGCAAGGCACCGTTTGCGGCCACCCCACCTGTTAAGACGATTCTCGATACTTTCTCCTGTTCACAGGCGCTGATCAGCTTATCAACCAGGACATCAATTACCGCATCCTGAAACCCCGCAGCAATATCTTCATCCGTCAAGGGATTGTCTTGCTCTCTTCGTTCTAAAAAAGTCCGGACCGATGTTTTCAATCCGCTGAAACTAAAATCCAAGGAACCTTTCTCCAGATATGCCCGGGGGAATTTATGGGCCTTCCCGTTTCCCTTTCGCGCCAACCTTTCAATGGCCGGGCCTCCTGGATAGGGGAGTCCAAGCATTTTTCCAACCTTATCAAAAGACTCTCCCGCCGCATCATCCCGGGTCCGCCCCAGCAGTTTATATTGCCCAAAATTAGCCGCTAGGTACAGGTCGGTATGCCCTCCCGAAACAATCAGAGCGATGAAGGGAAATTGTATTTTTTTCTGCAGAAAAATGGCAAGAAGATGGCCTTCCAAATGATTCACGCCAATCATAGGTATATTGAGACCATAAGAAAGGCCCTTGGCGGTGTTTAGACCAACGAGCAATGAGCCGATCAACCCAGGCCCCATCGTGACAGCAATGAGATCCAGATCCCTTAGTTGCGCGCCAGCCTTTTTCACAGCCTCCTCAATAACCCGATGCACCCGCTCAATATGGGACCGGCCTGCCAACTCAGGAACAATCCCTCCATATTTTGAATGGATACCAATCTGGTCATTGATCACATTAGATAAAAGGGTGTCGCCGTCTTTCAAGACTGCGGCGGCGGTTTCATCGCAAGATGTTTCTAGGCCAAGAACAAGCATGGCGGGATAAATATCTATAAAATGAGCCCCTCTTTTCAAAGAGGGAGTTATATTCTTCCTCAGCCTTCGTGCCCCGAATGGGGTAGCTGGGGTGATTTACAACTGCAATATGCAGGCTGGGGAATATATTTGCCGATAATCAGAGAAACAAACAAGCGTTAATGCATGCTAATACGGCTATCGGGCTCAGGAATGGGTACCTGCAAATTCTTAAACACTTTTTTCATGACCTCCCAACCTGAGAGCAGTGAAACGGCATGTTGCAGTTGATTGTCCTTAACCAGATCTTCGTTGATAGAGGCTTCTTCAGCTTCTTCTTTCTCAACCTGGCTTTCCTCTTCATTTTCCTCTTTCACTACATCACCAATACTGCTTTTACCCTTCAAATGTTTTTTTAAATCCTTTTCACGCAAAAATCTTCTGAGCCGGGTCTTTTCTTCTGGTTCTTTTTCTTTTTCATCGTCCCCTTCCAATTCTTTGGGGAGTTTTCTCTCAATAATGATATCAGGCTCAATTCCATTTTCCTGGATCACTCGGCCACTGGGGGTGTAGTAACGGGCCGTTGTTAAGCGCAAGGCGGACCCATCACTAAGTGGTATGATCGTTTGAACCGATCCTTTCCCAAAAGTAGGTGTGCCTAAAATAATGGCCCGGTTCAAATCCTGCAAGGCACCCGCAACAATCTCCGAGGCACTGGCACTCCCACTATTAACCAAAATAATTAGAGGGTAAGAAACGCCCGCCACCTTATCATGGCTGGTAAACCGCATATTCTGTTCGTCCGAGCGGCCTTTCGTATAGACAATAAGATTTTCCCGGTTCAAAAATCGATCCGTCACTTCCACAGCTTGATTCAACAACCCACCAGGATTGTTCCTGAGATCCAGGATCAATTTGGATATTCCCTTTTTCTCAAGCTCACCCAAGGCTTTATCCAGATCCAAACTGGTATTTTTTGAAAAACTGCGGATTTTGATATAACCAATGTCTTTTTTATAAAGTTTATGGACAACACTCCGGACTTTAATAATGGCCCGGACAATGGTGAATTCTTTTGGGGCTTTGAAAGACTCCCTGAAAATGGTGATGGTAACAGGAGAACCGGTTTCACCCCTAAGCCGGGAGACCGCATCCTGAAGCGTCATATCAAGGGTTGACTCCTCTTCAATTTTGATAATTTTATCGCCCGCTTTAATTCCCACCTCAAAAGCCGGAGTTTCTTCAATCGGTGAAATGACGGTAAGGACACCATCCCGAATACTGATTTCGATGCCCAATCCACCAAATTTCCCAGTAGTCTCCACCTGCATTTCCTTATACGATACGGGTGGTAAATAGGAGGTATGGGGATCGAGGGCCTTGACCATTCCCCGTATAGCACCATTAATAAGGGCGTCACTCCCAACCGATTCCACATAATTGGATTCAATCAGGGAAAGCACCTCGGAAAACACCTTTAGCTTGTCATATGTATTTGGTTTAGATTCTTCAATGCTTTCTTCCGCATAAAGCATCTGCGCGGGTAGCCCCACCAATACCATGACAATCATTAACCGGGTAAATCCGGCTTTAATTGTGTTACCTGCCAATGACAAATTCAAAGTGTTATCTCCTTGATGTAAATATACGGATTATATATGAATAAGGGAACCTGCGCACTCATTACCTGATCTCATTTTACCAAAAGCGGACACAATATGTCTATTTCCTGCGAGCCGTCTTGAACCAGCGGACGGGTTCAATAGGTTTGCCATTTTTACGCATTTCAAAATAAAGGGTTTCCCCGATCAGCGATCCCGTATCCCCGCTTAGGCCAATAATATCCCCGGTCTGAACCATCTGATTTTGCTTGACGCTAATACGGTCCAAATGGCCGTATAGAGAATGATAATCCTTGCCATGCCCAATAATAACCAGGTTTCCATAGCCCTCAAGCTCGCCGGTATAAAGTACTTTTCCATCAAAAACTGAGCGCACCGACACCCCGGTCCTGACTCTGATATTAATACCATTATGGACAATGAACGAAGCAAACTGTTTATCCTTTTGCCTGCCAAACTTGTTGAGAATCTTGCCTTTCACTGGCAGAGACAACCTGCCCTTTTTATCGGTAATATCCAGACCCGCTCCGGATACCAATTTCGTCAATAATTTTCCAATCAGATCATTTAAATTGTTGCGAGCCTTTAAAAGCTCTTTACGGGTTTGGATCCCAAGTCGTTTCTTTTTTTTAATCTTCTTTAAAAAATATTTTTTGTCTTTTCTGGCTTTTTCGAACTCGCCCTGCTTACCTAAGGCATCTTTTTCCAGCCGCACCAGTTTTGCCCTGACAGCAAGAAGGGATTCTTTTTCACCATTCAAACCATCAAGTCGAATTCTATAATCTGCCATCAAGTTTGCATCGTGTTCCGCAACCAATTCCATATATTTGAGGCGTTGCAGCAGATCGCTCATGCTTTCAGATGAAAAGGCCACTTTAAGAGGAAAAACAGGGCCTTCCTTATATATTTGGCGGAAACGTTTGCCCAATAAAATTTTCTGAGCCTTTAACTCTTTCTTATTTATATTAAGATTCTTCTCAAGTTTCGCGAGTTTCTTTTTATTAATCAGAGAATTCCACTGGTATATCTTGAGCTCCCTTTCTTTCAGTTTTATCTGATTATCAATTTTCTTAAGTTTGCCAAGTAATTTCCCCTCTTTTTTCCCCACTGAAGAAAGCAGTTTTTCCTGTCTTGCTATTTTTTTCTTTAAAATTTTTAATTCTTTCTTCTCATCCTTTAGTAAGGAATTAATTTCCTTAGTAGTTTTTTTAGCTGGCCAAACAGTTGAAGCAAAAACAAAACTTGAAACCCCTAAAATAAAAGTCGCCAGAAATAAGGTTTTATGTTTCATCTTTTATTAAGAGCCTGCATAAATTGATAAGTTGAAATATAACTGGCAACAAATCCAATCAGCACACTCAATCCCACAAGCATCAATAAAAACGGCTGGGAGATAAACTGGAAATCCATTCCCCTTGCAATGGACTCAATGGAGGGCTGAAACTCGTTCTTCAAATAAATAAAAATGGCTCCCATAAGCCCCAAGGAAATCAAAGAACCGGACAAACCCTGCAATACCCCTTCCAGCAAAAATGGAATTTTGACAAAGCGGGGGGTCGCTCCAATCAACAACATCAATTCAATTTCATCTTGCCTTGAATAAATGGATAGCCGAATGGTATTAGAAATAATCAGAGTTAACCCTAAACTCAGTAATGCGCCAACTCCCAAAAGGAAAACCCGGCAAATAATCATAAACTTTTCAAACCGACCAATCCATTTTTCCCCATACTCCACAGATTCCACACCCGGTTTTCCTCGGATTTTCTCAGCAAACTCACTAATATGCAATGAGCGATCATCGGAGACCTTAAACCGGATTCTGTAAGAAGCCGGTAACGGATTAAAACCCAAGTCCAGCTCCAAACCGGCACCCTCCATTTGCCTTAATTTAAATTCCTGCCAAGCCCTTTCCTTGCTAACCTCTTCCATGGATTGAACTTCTGCATTTAATTTAAACAGGTCTTGCAGGTCGCTTTTCTGTGATGGCGAAATGTCGTCTCCCAGATAAACAACCAACTGGACATGCTGGTTCCAACTTGTCAAAAGTCCATTCAAATTAAAAAATACGATAAGGAAAAGCCCTAAAATACCAATCGAAATGGCAATAGTCATGACAGAAATCAGGAAGGTTTGCTTATTAGCGCGAATATTTGAAATCGTTG